>JACCDY010048365.1_pt1 | contig 27489 bp, 31 predicted proteins | sample 7446391 | NCBI WGS metagenome assembly JACCDY01 (sample SAMN15323451, study PRJNA562643) | freshwater metagenome | isolation source: river surface water | place: USA:Blue River Watershed | collected 2017-08-18 | reverse complement strand
TCTAGACTTCTCAGGTTGCCGTGAAACGGCCGCGGATAAAGAGAGCAGAAACACAAGGTTTCCTGCGCCGCGCAGCGGATTGAAAGGATCAGCAAATGGCATTGGACCCAAAGGTCAAGTCAGAAATTATCGCCCAGTACGCCACCAAGCCAGGTGACACAGGCAGCCCAGAGGTACAGATTGCAGTGCTGAGCCGCCGCATCGCAGACCTTACTGAGCACCTCAAGGAGCACAAGCACGACCACCACTCCCGTCGTGGACTGCTACTGCTTGTTGGTCAGCGTCGTCGCCTCCTTGGTTACCTTCAGCAGGTGGACATTGCTCGCTACCGCTCACTCATTGAGCGTCTAGGACTGCGTCGATAGTTTTGATTTGATAAAGACCCCGGGAAACCGGGGTCTTTTCATTTCTAGGTTTTTCGTTGCTCGATTGTTAGACTCTGGCTAGGAGTTTTCGCGAGGCGGGTCTTCGGTGGAAGTCTCTGGGGCAAAGAACCCAGGGTTTTTTACTGACGACCAGCACTCATCAGGGCAATCGCCCTAACTCCAGCTCTAAAGCGGCATTGCCGTGCCGTTTTCGCGCGCAAGAGGATATAAGGAGGGGCTATGGAAGGCCCAGAAATCAAAGCAACAGAAGCAATCATTGACAACGGAAAGTTCGGAAAGCGCGTCGTTCGCTTCGAGACTGGCCGTCTAGCACAGCAGGCAAATGGTGCCGCAGCTGTTTACATCGACGAAGAGACCATGTTGTTCTCGGCAACGACTGCTTCAAAGCAGCCGAAAGACCAGTTCGACTTCTTCCCACTGACCATTGACGTTGAAGAGCGTTCTTACGCCGCAGGAAAGATCCCAGGCTCATTCTTCCGTCGTGAGGGTCGCCCAACTACCGAGGCCATCTTGGCCGCGCGCCTGATTGACCGACCACTGCGCCCATCTTTCGTGGACGGTCTTCGCAACGAGATCCAGGTTGTTGTGACCGTAATGTCGATTGAGCCAGATGAGCTTTACGACGTTGTTGCAATCAACGCTGCTTCAATGTCTACACAGCTAGCCGGTTTGCCATTCTCTGGCCCAGTTGCTGGTGTTCGTGTAGCACTTATCGACGGACAGTGGGTTGCATTCCCTAAGCACTCTCAGCTAGCGGGAGCTGTGTTCGACATGGTTGTTGCTGGTCGAGTAGTTGTCGAGGGTGGCAAGGAAGATGTCGCAATCATGATGGTTGAGGCAGAAGCTACCGAGACCAGCTGGGACCTTATTGCAGGCGGCGCTATTGCGCCAACCGAAGAGGTCGTGGCACAGGGTCTTGAGGCTGCAAAGCCTTTCATCAAGGAACTTGTTCGCGCTCAGGTTGAGCTTGCCAAGGTTGCCGCTAAGCCAACCGCTGACTACCCAGTCTTCCTGCCATACACCGATGAGGTTTACGCGGCAGTTGAAAAGGCTGCAGGTGCCGAGCTTGCCAAGGTTTACCAGATCGCTGACAAGCAGCAGCGTCAGGATGCTGATGATGAGCTCAAGGCAAAGGTGAAGGAGGAGTTGGCTGCCTCTTTGACTGAGGAGCAGATGCTTCAGTTCTCTGCCGCATACAAGTCGGTAACCAAGAAGGTAATGCGCACCAGAGTGTTGAAGGAGGGCATCCGTATCGACGGTCGTGGCCTAACTGACATTCGTGCCCTTGATGCCGAGGTGGCCGTCATTCCTAGAACTCACGGATCTGCAATCTTCCAGCGCGGAGAGACTCAGATTCTCGGTGTGACTACCTTGAACATGCTCAAGATGGAACAGCAGATTGATTCGCTGAGCCCAGAGACCTCAAAGCGTTACATGCACCACTACAACTTCCCTCCTTACTCCACTGGAGAGACTGGTCGTGTTGGCTCACCTAAGCGTCGCGAGATTGGTCACGGAGCTTTAGCTGAGCGTGCACTAGTGCCTGTTCTTCCGACCCGCGAGGAGTTCCCATACGCAATCCGTCAGGTTTCTGAAGCGCTTGGGTCCAACGGTTCAACCTCAATGGGTTCTGTTTGCGCTTCGACACTGTCACTGCTAAACGCTGGTGTGCCACTGCGTGCCCCAGTTGCCGGTAGCGCGATGGGTCTGATCTCTGACACCGTTGACGGCAAGACTGAGGATGCAGCCCTAACCGACATTCTCGGTGCCGAGGATGCTCTGGGAGACATGGACTTCAAGGTTGCCGGTACTCGCAACTTCGTCACCGCGATTCAGCTCGACACCAAGCTCGATGGCATCCCTGCCTCGGTATTGGCGAAGGCTCTAAAGCAGGCAAAGGATGCCAGAACCTACATCTTGGATGTAATGGTTGAGGCAATCGATGAGCCAGACGAGCTTTCCCCATACGCACCTCGAGTAATCGCAGTGAAGATCCCTGTCGACAAGAACGGTGAGGTCATTGGTCCAAAGGGCAAGATGATCAACCAGATTCAGGAAGACACCGGAGCTGAGATTTCGATCGAGGATGACGGCACCGTCTACATCGGCGCCACCAACGGCCCAGCCGCTGATGCTGCCAAGGCAGCCATCAACGCTATCGCTAACCCTCACGTACCTGAGGTTGGCGAGCGCTTCTTGGGCACCGTTGTGAAGCTAGCAACCTTCGGCGCTTTCGTATCGCTGATGCCTGGCAAGGACGGGCTACTCCACGTTTCAGAACTGAAGAAGATCTCCGGTGGCAAGCGCGTAGAGAACGTTGAAGACGTCTTGGAGGTAGGTCAGAAGCTTCAGGTCGAGATCACCAAGATCGACGATCGCGGCAAGCTATCGCTTAGCCCTGTAGTCGAGGAAGCTGCCGAGTAGTAGACCTTGCTTCTACCGCTTAGAGAATCAATCGAGTTCACCGCTGAGGCGGCACGTGTCTGCAAGACCGTGCTACCCAGCGGTGTTCGCATTCTCACCGAGGAAATGCCAGGCGCACCTTCCGTAGCGGTGGCTGCTTCGGTGGCGGTTGGTTCCCGCGATGAAACCGGCGGGCACTTCGGGTCTACTCACTTTTTGGAGCACCTGCTGTTCAAAGGGACACAAAGGCGAACCGCGCGCGATATTTCGATAGCCTTCGATTCTGTCGGTGGCTCTTCAAATGCCGCTACCGCCAAGGAGTACACCAGTTACTACGCGCGAGTTGAGAATGCTGCACTTCCCTTAGCGCTGGACTTGCTTCTGGATATGTTCTCTAGCGCCAAAATCGACAGCCACGACTTCGATGTCGAGCGCACGGTAATTCTCGAAGAGCTTGCAATGAACGAGGATGATCCCGAGGATGTTGCTCACGAGAATCTCGCTGAAGCGTTGCTGCCAGGCCATGATCTAGGGCGGCCAATCGGTGGCACGGTAGAGACCATTAATGCAGTAGATCGCGACTCGGTATTCGCTTACTACAAAACGCATTACATCCCCCAGAATCTTGTGATTACGGTCGCTGGTGGGGTGTCTCATGAGTTGGTTGTGGAATTGGTCGAGGCTGAGCTCAGAAGAATTGGCTGGGTTTCGGCCGGAGCGGTAAACGAGCGCCGCTCACAGCAGGCTTCGGAACTCGCGGCCCCTGAGCAAAGGCGCATCATCAAAAAAGATGTAGCGCAAGCGAATGTCTTGTTGGGATATCAGTCGCTCAATGCCGCTGACCCAGATCGCTTCGCACTTGGGGTTTTAAGCACCGTTTTAGGCGGTGGAATGTCTTCGAGGCTCTACCAAGAAATTCGTGAAGAGCGCGGTTTGGCATACTCCACGTATTGCTATCAGCAGGGCTACTCCGATGCAGGCTATTTCGGGGTCTATGCCGGAACCAGCGAGGAAAACACTCGGCTCGTAATCGATTTGATGAACCAGGAGATTGCGAAGGTCAAGACATCGGGTATCACCAAGGACGAGCTTGACCTGGCGCTGGGTAACATCTCTGGCGGACTGGCACTTAGATTCGAATCCCCACTTGCTCGGATGAATCGGCTCTTGGCTTCAGAGATTGGCACGGGGGAATACCTCGCCATCGGTGAAGTAATGAATCGATTCAAGGCGGTGACGCTGGATAGCGTGGTCGCTGTAGCGAATCGAGTTTTTGCGACGGAGCCCACCCTTGTGGCGGTAGGAAAAACGCTAAAGGGTCTTGCCTAGATGCTTGATAGGGTTTTGCCATGATCTCAGTTGCTGTTCTAGGTACTGGCAGAATGGGAAAGTTGGCTCTCGAGCTAATTGACCAGGATGCCAATCTAAAACTGCACGCTGCCCTGAACTCAAACTCCAAGCCCGAGCAAATGCTTGGGGCGGATGTCGTCTTGGACTTTACGCTTCCCGATATCAGTCCGGTTCTGGTTGGGTATGCAATCGAGCACGACATGAAGACAGTGGTTGGCACCAGTGGCTGGTCTGAGTCCAAGTTGCAACTACTGGAATCTAAGTTGGCGCAGCACCCAGTTGCGGCTGCAATTGTTATCCCGAATTTTTCTGTTGGATCGATGTTGATTCAGCACTTCAGCGCTATGGCTGCGAAATACTTCGACTCAATTGAGATTGTTGAGGCGCATCATGCGGGCAAGGTGGACTCACCATCTGGAACCGCAGTCAGAACAGCTGAGTTGATTGCAAGTGCTCGTCAGGGACTTCCGCAACCGCTGATTCCAGGGGTTGAGCAGAGCGCTCGGGGCGAGGTTGTTGCCGGGGTTCCGATCCACTCTCTTCGTCTGCAAGGGGTTTCTGCCAAGCAGGATGTGCACTTTGGATCAGACAGTGAGCTCACCACACTAAGTCACGAGGTGATTTCACACCGCGCATATTCCAAGGGCATACTGCTTAGCATCGACTTTGCCCTGAAGAACACCGGCCTCCATGTTGGCCTGGATAAGGTCGTGGGGCTCTAGTTGAGAACCAAAATCTGGGTCGCGGTGATGACCCTGCTCACCCTGATTTACGTTGCGCTGATGGCCGGTCGCGCCTTCACGCTGCTTTCCGAAACCTCGATTATTGCGAAGCTTATGGGTGCTGGAATGCTGCTATTTCCGCTTGTCGCCCTTTGGGCGCTATGGCGCGAGCTGAAGTTCGGATTTCAGTCAGAACAGCTCGTGAAGCGGGCTCTCGAACAAGGACTTTACGAACTCGAGCTAGATCTTCGTCCTTCCGGCAGGGCAACCAAGGAGTCGGCTGCCCTCGCCTTTGAAAAGGTAAAGGCTGAGTTTGATGACAGTTGGCAGCACTGGCTGCTATTAGCCGAGGCCTATGACGCCAGCGGTGACCGCAAGCGTGCTCGGGCAGCGATGCGAACCGCGATAGCTAAGAGCGAATAACTCCTAGTCGCCTCAAACCTAAATACATCTGGCATCCCAAACACAGCCCGAAAAAGGCGTTCAAGAAGGATGCGATGAAGATAAAGGCTGCGCTAATCGGGATTAGCACTGGCCAAATCAGGATGCCGAGAACACCGAGGATCGAGAATGCGAACCCGACCTTCTGGGCAAACTGCGGAGGCCTTGGATCCTCTAGCTCTTTTGGCGGAGCCAGCCTTGGCCTAACCAACTTGCTGAAGATAAGCGCGTATGGGTGGTTCTTTGGTGAGAAAACGCTCCACAAAAAGAGCAAAAACAGAAGCGCTATCCACGGAGCACCGTAAATCCAAACTTCGAGCGATTGACTGAAGGCAATCAGGGAGAGCAGGGAAGTGATGGCGGCCCCGAACCTTGGTCCGCGGGGGTCGATCCTCTTAATCTCTGTCACAGTGCACCTATTTTCTGTAGTTCTTGCTGGATAACTCCGGGTTTTGGTGCCCCGGAAACTCGGAATTTGATCCTGCCCTCCGGATCAAGGATAAACACAGTTGGTGTTTGACTGATTTGAAAATGTGCCGCCAGGTCGAGACGGTCGGTGATGTCGACTTCAAGATGAAGGAGGCCACCATTTCGATACTCCAGTTGAGAGAGTAGTCGCGAGACGGATGGGCAAATTGAGCAGTACTGAGTTGAAAACTGCAGTAGTGTGGCGCGCTTGCCGAAGGCTTTGACTACCGCACCAGCCTTTGTCGCCTTGAGCTTTCCCAGGTCGATCTGTTCAGACTTTGAAATCTCGCGACCTCTGCCTGAGAAAGATTTGAAAACTACGCCTGCAACGGTCGCTAGTGCGATAAGCGCAATAACGGCGAGTGCTACCGGGGTAAGTTCCACCCAGCAAGGGTAAGCGATTGGGGATGACCAAAACGGAGTGTTGCGCTTTTTTACGACGCAAAAAACCCTAGGCTTTGGGCGTGACCGAAATCGAATTCCGCTCAGACGTAACCGTTGAACTAATCAGATCCAGCGCTGCCGATGCCGATGTGCTTTTCGCTGCTCGAGTATCCACCCAGGGCGAGCAAACCCTTGAGGGGGCTAAGGCAACTGACGCAGAGGTGCAAAAGCGCGACAAGGGTCTAATCAACTACCTGATGCGTGACCGCCACGGTTCCCCTTTTGAGCACAACTCGATGACCTTCTATGTCCAAGCGCCAATCTTTGTTTTCCGTGAGTTCATGCGCCACCGAATCGCGAGCTACAACGAAGAATCTGGTCGCTACCGTGAGTTGCGCCCGGTGTTTTATGTCCCTGGTCCGGAGCGAAAGCTGATTCAGGTTGGAAAGCCTGGCCACTACGAATTTGAGGATGGGTCTGCCGAGCAAACCGCCCTGGTGACTCAGGAAACCCAGACTGTTGTGAGGGCTGCGTATGAGGCTTACCAGCGCATGCTGGAGGCTGGTGTCGCTCGTGAGGTAGCGAGAATCGTGCTACCGCTGAACATCTACTCGAGCATGTACGTGACCATGAACGCCAGGTCGCTAATGAATTTCCTGAGCCTTCGTACCAAGCGCGAAGGAACCCACTTCCCATCTTTCCCACAACGTGAGATTGAGATGGTTGCGGAGAAGATGGAGGCCTACTGGGCCGAGCTTATGCCCCTGAGCTATGAAGCATTCAACGAGAACGGTCGCGTAGCGCCCTAATCTTTTCCTCGCTTGCGAAGTGCGAGCGTGAGAGCGATTCCGACCAGTACGGCTGCGATTAGATCCACCGCAACTGCCGTTAGAACCGTTACCGTCAAGATTCCAGCGTCCGACGTGGACTTTCGAAAGAGGCTCTTGAGCATCTCAGGGTGAATCATTCTCCAGGCGGTTGCGACCAGCACTCCACCCAAGGCTGCAAGCGGAATTAGCCCAACCCAATTCGCGGCCAGTACTAGAAATCCAGCCAAGAAGAGCGAGTGAAATATCGCAGCCGATGGGTTTGTTGCCCCTGACCTCACATTCACCGCAGTTCGGGCAAGCGCAGCGGTTGCGGGAACCCCGCCGAAGAGCGGAGTAACAATGTTTGCAATCCCCTGGCCAAATAGCTCTCGGTTTGAAAGGTGGGTAATGCCATCCCCCTTCATGCGGTCCGCAATCTTCGCACTCAGTAACGACTCCAAGCCGGCCAAGAGCGCTACCGAGAAAGCTGGTGCAATTAGTAGAAGCAGTGGTTGGTCTAGCAAAAACTCAACTGATGGCACCAACTCAAATTTCGGCAAATCGCCAATGGATTCCAGCTCCAGGTTGAGCGAGGCTGTGATCACCGTTGCGGCCGCAACCGTCGCAAGTGCAAGGGGCAGTTTTGGGAAAAACTTTCCACCCAGCACATTAACCGCGATAACCAATCCCGCGACCAGCGGAGGGGCTGGGGTAGGGGCTGAGAGCCAAATTTCAAACTCTCTCCATGCCGAAAGCCAAACCCGCTCCTCTGAAATGCTCGGCACACCTAACACAAACGCAATTTGCTGTAGGGCGATAACAATCGCAATCCCAACGGTCAGCCCTTCAACCAGGGAGTCTGGAAGATGATGAATGTATTTTCCAACTCGAGCAAGGGCAGCTACGACCAGGAATAAGCCCGCTAGGAAGCCAACCGCTAGGGTCGCACTGACCCCGAATTGATGAACTATTGGAATCAGAACTGCAGTCATCGCCCCAGTTGGCCCGGAAACCTGAAACCTACTCCCACCGAAGGCTGCAGCCAAGATTCCAGCGACCACAGCGCTCACCAACCCTGCTGTTGGGCCAAGACCCGAGGCGATGCCAAACCCTAGGGCAAGCGGGAGGGCAACAATTGCGACCGTGAGACCCGCGAAGAGGTTTGCACTAAGCGAGCGGGGTTTCAGTGGCTCGATCCAGAGCCTTCGTTGGCGCATAGCTTCAGATTAGTAGTTCCAAGTTAGCGTGGCTGTTAGGTAGGCTGAACGAATGCATCAGAAAGACTTGTTTGGCCAGGTACTAGTTGCCTTGGTGACCCCAATGACAGCCGACGGCGAGGTTGACTGGGACGCAACGGAGAAGCACATCGACTATGTGATCTCTAATGGTGCAGACGGAGTAGTGGTAACGGGCACCACCGGAGAGACCTCAACCCTCACCGATGCCGAAAAGATTAAGTTGGTAGAGGTCGGTAAGTCGGTTTCTGGCGGCCGAGCAAAGATCATCACAGGTGGCGGATCAAATGAAACCGCTCATGCCATCCAGCTTTACAAGGCGAGTGAGAAAGCCGGTGCGGATGGCGTGATGATTGTCACCCCCTATTACAACAAGCCAACCCAGGCCGGCATTCTGACCCACTTCAGACTCATTGCTGATGCCACAGATCTTCCTGTAATCCTGTACGACATTCCTGGTCGCACCGGTGTTGCGATTGCCTATGACACTTTTCACAGGGCTGCCAAGCACCCCAACGTGGTTGCCATCAAGGATGCAAAGGGTGACCTAGCGCAAGCTTCCAGACTTATGCTCGAGACCGGGTTAATGTACTTCTCTGGAGATGACTCAAACGTTTTGGCCCACGTAGCGCTTGGCGCAACTGGACTGATCGGCGTAACCGCCAACATTGCTCCTCATGCCTATCGCGCGATGATCAATGCCACAAACTCAAATGACTTTCACTCTGCCCTAACCGTTCACAACGCCCTAGAGCCATTGCAGCGCGCGATCATGACCCACGTGCCAGGAACTGTTGCTGCGAAGTATGTGCTTCATGGTTTAGGGCTCATTGGCTCACCACGAGTTCGCCTGCCACTGGTTGGACCTGAGGATCACGAGGCGGCTGCGATTGAAAATGGTATCGATCAGGTTGTGAGTGTCCCCGGTTTGAGCTTTGACAACTTCCGCCCTGATAGAAATGCTGCTGCCGGCGGTGCACTGCCAAAGGTAGCTGGGACTACTCGATAGTGATCGAACCCAGGGCCCTGAAGCTAGGCACGCTTCGCATAATTCCTCTTGGTGGTCTCGGCGAAATTGGCCGAAACATGACGGTCTTTGAAATCGATTCACAAATCCTGATTGTGGACTGCGGTGTCCTGTTTCCCGAAGAGACCCAGCCTGGTGTAGATCTGATCTTGCCGGATTTGAGCTATCTCGAGGGCAAGCTTGATCGGGTCATTGGCTGTGTACTTACCCACGGCCACGAGGATCATATTGGGGGAGTTCCTTACCTACTCTCAATGCGCTCTGACATTCCACTAATCGGCTCCACCTTGACGCTTGCCCTGGTTGAGGCGAAGCTCAAGGAGCATCGAATTACCCCTTACTCCATGACGGTGAAGGAGGGGCAAATTGAGAAGCTCGGCCCTTTTGAGCTGGAATTTGTTGCCGTAAATCACTCGATTCCCGATGCTCTTGCCGTAGTGATCAGAACCTCGGCTGGAAGTGTGTTGAACACCGGGGATTTCAAGATGGATCAGCTGCCCCTGGATGGCAGGGTTACTGATCTTCGGGCCTTTTCCCGAATCGGGGAGGCTGGCCTCGACCTGTTCATGGTCGACTCAACCAATGCCGACGTACCTGGATTTACGCCTCTGGAGCGAGAAATCGGTCCGGTTATCGAATCGGTGATTGCTAAGACTCCGGGCAAGGTTGTGGTTGCCTCCTTCTCGTCTCACGTGCATCGAGTTCAGCAGGTGATTGATGCTGCGGTCGCCAATGGCCGGCGCGTCGCGTTCGTGGGCAGATCTATGGTCAGAAACATGGCAATCGCCAGTGACCTGGGATTTCTTCAGGTGCCTGATGGCGCAATAGTTGACCTTAAGGAAGTAGAAAACCTAGCCGATCATCAGATTGTGCTGATGTCCACTGGTTCTCAGGGTGAACCAATGGCCGTACTGTCGCGCATTGCCAACCAGGATCACCAGGTTTCGATTGGGGTTGGTGACACGGTGCTATTGGCAAGTTCATTGATCCCTGGCAACGAAAATGCTGTTTATCGAGTGATCGATGGCCTCACGAAACTGGGTGCCAACGTGGTTCACAAGGGCAACGCCAAGGTTCACGTCTCGGGCCACTCCGCCGCCGGTGAGTTGCTCTACTGCTACAACATTCTCAAACCCAAGAACGTTATGCCGATTCATGGTGAGGCCAGGCATTTGGTTGCCAACGCAAACCTTGCAATCCAAACGGGGATTCAACCTGAACGAGTCTTGGTTGTTGAAGACGGCGCCGTTATCGACCTGGCCGATGGAATCGCTGAGGTTGTTGGTCAGGTGGAGTGCAACATGCTCTATGTGGACGGTAAGACCGTCGGCAAGATTACCGAGGATGACCTTCGTGACCGTCGCATCTTGGCGGCCGAAGGGTTCATCACCATTTTTGCAGTGGTAGATCCGAGTTCGGGCAAAGTCATTGAAGGGCCAGAGATTAGGGCCCGAGCTTATGCCGAGGATGATCATGTATTCGACGATGTGAGGCCGGCAATCGAAAAGGCGCTCGCCGAAGCTGCGCAGGATGGAATTAGAGATACCTATCAGCTACAGCAGGTTATTCGAAGAACTATCGGAACCTGGGTTGCTAAAGCACACCGCAGAAAGCCAATGATCATCCCTGTGGTTGTTCACTCAAACAGGTAGTGCCTAAGCGGTTTTTGCCTGCTTGATTGCTACCTTTTTCACATGGTTCAACGCAAGCCCCCTCCCGCGCGCAAGCCGCAACAACGCCGTGTGGCGAAGGTTGCGCCAGCTAGCGCAAAACGAGGTGGCAGCTTCTGGGCTAGTGCCGGGCGTGTTTATATGATGCTGGCCCACGGGCTTGGAGGGTTGATCCGAGCGTTTAGCACCGAGAAACTCGCGCCGGAGGATAGAAGAGACGGTGCTCCCTTCTTCGTCTTCTTGCTGTCAGTTTTCGGAGCGCTTTTCGCTTGGTTTCTCATAAATGAGCCATGGGCCAAGGTTCTAAATGCCTACAGTTTCGGATTGCTATTTGGCCTGGTCGCATTTGCTCTTCCCGCTGTTTTCTTCGTCTATTCCTTTTACCTTTTTAGACACCCCGCATCCGTGCGAGACAGCTCGAGATTTGCCGTTGGTTTTTGGCTGTTCCTGTCCGTCATCTCAGGATTTTTCCACATTTTCTCCGGTCGCCCCGCGCCAAACCGAGATGGTGCTATGGGCCTTTCTGAGGCGGGCGGGCTTTTTGGCTGGGTGCTTGGTGAACCGCTGGTATCGGTGCTGACTATTTTTGGTGCTGTCCCAGTTCTCGCGCTGGTGGCTTTTGCGTCTGTATTGATAATGACTGGAACTGCACCTAACCAGATCAAACCTAGGCTTCACCAATTACGCGATTTCTTCTTTGGAGCCAAGGCAGCGCCTGAAGCGTCTGACGCTTTTGACGGCAAGAAGTCCACATGGTGGAACACGTCGAAGTCGGATAAACCTGCGTTTGAAACCCCGGTTGTTCAAGATATAGATGAATTTGTCACCGAGGAGCTTGAAGCAGTGGTGGTTCAAGATCCGGTTGATTCGCTGGAGTTTATGGCTGCCGATGACGGCGTCACGGAACCAATTGACGTTGTAGCAGAAGAACCAGTTCCAACAAGACCACGAACCCAGCGACCTTATGTGCTACCGGCGCTAGGGTTACTTGCCGCCGGCACTCCACCAAAGGCCAAGACAGCCGTCAACGACCAGATTGTTGCAGCTATCGACGATGTCTTCAAGGAATTCGACGTCCAGGCGAGAGTCTCGGGTTTCCTCAGGGGTCCGACCGTCACGCGCTATGAGGTGGAGCTGGCACCCGGTGTAAAAGTTGAGGCTGTAACCAGGCTGAGTAACAACATTTCCTACGCTGTGGCTTCGAATGAAGTGCGCATTCTTGCTCCGATACCCGGCAAGAGTCTGATTGGTATCGAGATCCCAAACACCGACCGCGAGACTGTTTCACTCGGTGACGTGCTTCGCAGCAAGAATGCCGCCGCGTCGACGCACCCATTGACCATCGGGGTTGGAAAAGATGTCGAAGGTGGCTACTTGGTTGCCAACCTAGCCAAGATGCCACACCTATTGGTCGCTGGTGCCACCGGAGCTGGTAAGTCGTCTTTTGTAAATTCCATGATCACCTCCATCCTGATGCGGGCCAAACCAGCCGAGGTGCGAATGGTGCTGATTGATCCCAAGCGAGTTGAGTTGGCGGCCTACCAGGGAGTCCCGCACCTGGTGACGCCGATCATCACAAATGCCAAGAAGGCAGCAGAAGCGCTGCAATGGGTAGTCAAGGAAATGGATTCTCGCTACGACGACCTTGCCTCTTTTGGGTTCAAGCACATCGACGATTTCAACCGAGCTGTGGTGTCTGGTCAGGTCAAGGTGCCAGAGGGTTCTAGGCGAGATCTTCAGCCCTATCCGTATCTTCTCGTAGTTGTGGATGAGTTGGCTGACCTGATGATTGTGGCTCCTCGCGATGTCGAGGATTCCATCGTCCGAATCACACAGCTTGCCAGGGCCTCCGGCATTCATCTGGTGCTCGCTACCCAGCGTCCATCTGTCGATGTCGTAACTGGATTGATCAAGGCAAACGTCCCATCACGTCTGGCCTTCTCGGTCTCTTCGGTGACAGATTCCAGGGTCATTTTGGATCAGCCGGGAGCCGAGAAACTCGTTGGTCAGGGAGACGCGCTGTTCTCTCCAATGGGCTCGAACAAGCCATTCCGAGTTCAGGGGGCCTGGGTATCCGAGGATGAGCTACACAGGGTCGTTGAGCACGTCAAGCAGCAAATGGAGCCGGAGTACCGCGAAGACGTAGCGGCCGCTCCTCAGTCCAAAGTTATCGACTCCGATATCGGAGATGATCTCGAGCTTCTAATGGCAGCGGCAGACCTGATTGTGAATTCTCAGTTCGGATCTACCTCGATGCTTCAGCGCAAGCTTCGCGTCGGGTTCGCTAAGGCGGGACGCCTAATGGACCTCCTAGAGTCCAGGGGAGTGGTAGGACCTTCGGAAGGATCTAAGGCGAGAGACGTTCTGCTCAAGCCAGAAGAGCTAGCTGGGTTCTTGGCTAAGCTGTCGGGACAGACCTCTGCAGCTTTCTTGGGAGATTCAGTCGAAGAAGTGTCCGAGGAAGACGCTTGGGAGTTGACCGGTAGGAAAGATGAGTTCTAATTCCTTTCTCTATCGCCAAACCCCAAACCTCATAACCGCCGCTCGAATTGCTCTTGTGCCAGTTGTACTTTGGTTGATCTTGGGTTTTTGGGAGAGCGACCTTGGCAGGGTCTCGGCTCTGGTTCTTCTAGTTCTCGCTGCGTCTACTGATGGAATCGATGGTGCCATCGCGAGAAAACGTAACCTGGTCACAAACCTGGGAAAGCTGCTCGATCCCATCGCGGACAAGGCCCTGCTTTCAGGATCATTGATTGCATTATCTATCGTGGGGCAGGTTCCTTGGTGGGTTACCGGCGCTATCCTGCTCCGCGAGCTGGGGATTACTGTCTATCGCCTAATCATCGCTAAGCGCAGAGTGCTGGCGGCATCCTCTGGCGGTAAGTTCAAAACTGTGCTGCAAATTGTTGCAATCTCACTCGCCATTGCCCCATTCGAGTTTCTTGGCCCTTGGTATGAGATCTTTGTGTATTCAGTCATGGTCTTCACGGTGGTGGTTACCTGGTACACCGGCATCAGCTATCTGCGACCAAAAAAATGAACCTAATAGAGCTGGCGACATCAAAGGGATTGTTCCTCTGTTCTGCCGAGTCGCTTACCGCTGGCCAGCTTGCCGCCGGCATAGCGGGCAAACCCGGTGCTTCCAAAGCGTTCTTGGGGTCGATCGTTGCCTACTCCGATGCCAGTAAAGCTGAGTTGTTATCCGTGCCTGCCGAAATGATCTCAGAACAAACTGCCGTGAGTGAAGCTGTCGCAGTTGCAATGAGCCAGAACTCCCGCGAGCTGTTTGCGAGAGCTAATGGGCTAGCCTCGGATCGGGTTGTTTCAGTTGCGACTACTGGGGTTGCAGGTCCCGATCCGGTTGGAGCCAACCCGGTCGGTTTGGTGTTTATCGCCATTTCCTCCAGGCGAGGTTGCAGGGTCCAAGAGTTCAGGTTTGAGGGGAACCGGGAAACCATAACTTCTTCGGCTGTCATTGAAGCCACAGCCATGCTTCGGGAAGAGTTGGAGCAAATGTGAGGTTTAACCTCAGGAAACTTTCAGAAGCGCAATTTAGGTTTTCTGAAGTAAACCGATAGGTTATTGGCTTGGAGGAACCTTGGTACTAGTTAGGCAAGAAATCGGCGATGTTCTCAGAACACACCGACTTCGTCGCGGGCAGACGCTCCGTCAGGTGGCGGCACGTGCTTCTGTCGCACTTGGCTATCTATCCGAGGTCGAGCGTGGCCAGAAGGAAGTATCTTCCGAGATTCTTGCCTCTGTTGCCGATGCACTCGAGGTGCCACTATCTGTGGTCATGCGTGAGGTGTCTGACAGGGTGGCAGCAATCGAGGGTGTCTACGTCGATGTCAGCTACATCCCTGACACCGTGCCCGATGCTTTTGTAACCGAAGCGTCATTGCTTTCTAGGTAGTGAAGCTAAGTCAATTCCACAGCCTGCTCCGAGACGAATTCGGTGACGGGCTCTCCAGCGTGCTCTTGCGAGACACCAGACTGACTGAATTCGCAGACCTAACCCCGTTACAACTTCTTGACGCAGGTGAGGATCCTCGTTTGATCTGGCTGGCAATTTGTAAAAACCAGGGCGTGCCCAAGGAGCGCTGGCTTGGAAAAAACAAGCCAAAAAGACACGCCGAGTAATGCCATTCGAAATTTTGTTCGAATGGCATTAGTCTTTCCACAAGACAAAACTTCTTAGGTTTTCCACAGTGGTAACTACCCAAGAGCTAAATGTCAGAGGCAAAGGTTAGGTTCTTTGCAAATGCTTCACCCAGCGAGAAGAGGACAGAATGCCAAGTGCTTCAGATAGAGAAAAGGCACTAGAGACCGCTCTAGCGCAAATTGATCGCCAGTTCGGCAAGGGCTCGGTCATGAGACTTGGCACCGAGGAGCGAGCTCCAATTGAGTCAATTCCGACCGGCTCGATTGCACTGGATGTCGCGCTAGGAATCGGTGGACTTCCAAAAGGTCGAATCGTTGAGATTTATGGCCCTGAGTCTTCCGGAAAAACCACTGTCGCCCTCCACGCAATTGCGAACGCTCAGCGCAATGGCGGCATTGCTGCATTCATTGATGCAGAGCACGCGCTTGATCCCGAATATGCGAAGAAGCTCGGTGTAGACGTCGATGCCCTCTTGGTCTCACAGCCCGACACCGGGGAGCAGGCGCTCGAGATCACCGACATGCTTATTCGCTCGGGATCAATCGACATCATCGTTATTGACTCCGTGGCAGCTCTGGTCCCTAGGGCTGAAATCGAGGGTGAAATGGGCGATGCTCACGTTGGTTTGCAGGCGAGACTAATGTCGCAGGCGCTGCGCAAACTCACAGGCGCACTCAGCAACACAAAGACCACCGCAATTTTCATTAACCAGCTGCGTGAGAAGGTTGGGGTTTTCTTCGGGTCTCCCGAAACCACATCAGGCGGTAAGGCGCTTAAGTTCTATGCCTCCGTCCGACTGGACATTCGCCGCATCGAGACCCTCAAAGACGGCCAGGACGCTGTTGGAAACCGTGCCCGCGTGAAGGTAGTCAAGAACAAGCTTGCAGCTCCTTTCAAGCAAGCGGAGTTTGACATCATGTTCGGTGAGGGCATTTCCAGAGAGGGAAGCTTGATTGACTTCGGAGTAGAGCACGAGATCGTAAAGAAATCTGGGGCTTGGTATACCTTCGACGGCGACCAACTTGGACAGGGTAAAGAGAACTCTCGCAACTACCTCAAGGAGAACCCGGAAGTAGCAAACAGTATTGAGCAGAAGATCAAAGTCAAGCTTGGAATCGGCGTACCAAGGGCCGTTGCGGACCTGCCTGCAGAAGCTCCGGCCGCAAAAGCAGCCAACGAATAAATAATGTCCGACGAAAAGCTGGTGCAGCGCGCGAAGAACGTATTGCTGCACCAGCTTTCTCGTTCTATGAAGACAGAGCATCAGCTCCGTCAGGTGCTTGCTAAGCGCGAGATCCCAGCGGAAATCGCAGACTCAGTTATCCAACGATTTACAGAAGCCCAATTGATTGACGATGCTGCCTATGCCAAAGCTTTTGTTGCTGGCCGCTTGGCCTGCGGCGGGAAATCGAAGTCCGCTATCCGTCGAGAGCTGAGGCAGAAAGGGGTGTCTGATGATCTCGCCAACCAAGCGCTCAAGGGGCTCGATCGCGAAGCGGAAGCCGAATTGGCTCTTGGCCTAGCCAGAAAACGACTAAATGCACTTTCGAATTACGACCGTGAGGTCAAATACCGACGACTCCAGGGTTTTCTTGCAAGACGCGGTTTTGACTCTGAGATCATTCGCAGGACTCTGTCCGAGGTGATGGCTTCGGGGTAAAATCTCCAAGCTATGACTCTTACCTACGAAGTGCGCACCTATGGGTGCCAGATGAACGTTCACGATTCCGAACGTATCTCTGGTCTTCTCGAAGATGCTGGCTATGAGAAGGCTGAGGGTCAGGATCCGGATCTTGTGGTCTTTAACACCTGTGCAGTCCGGGAGAACGCAGACAATAAGCTTTACGGAAACCTGGGGCTGCTGCTGCCCAAAAAGGAAGAGAACCCCAACCTGCAAATCGCGGTTGGTGGCTGCCTCGCGCAAAAAGATCAAGACACCATCATCAAACGCGCTCCGTGGGTCGATGTAGTGTTCGGAACGCACAACATGGGGTCTCTCCCCACACTCCTTGAGCGCTCGAGGCACAATAAAGAAGCTCAGGTTGAGATTCTGGAATCACTTGAGGTCTTTCCTTCCACTTTACCCACCAAGCGGGATTCTGCCTACGCGGGCTGGGTTTCGATCTCGGTCGGCTGCAATAACACCTGCACCTTCTGCATCGTTCCATCACTCCGGGGCAAAGAGAAGGACAGGAGACCTGGCGAGATTTTGGCCGAGGTTCAAGCACTGGTTGATGATGGTGCCGTAGAGGTCACACTTCTGGGTCAGAACGTGAACACCTATGGGGTCGAATTTGGCGATAAGGGTGCGTTCGCAAAGCTGCTTCGTGCCTGCGGGCAGATCGAAGGGTTGGAACGGGTTCGGTTTACATCGCCGCATCCTGCCGCATTCACAGACGACGTGATTATTGCGATGGCGGAGACGCCAAACGTGATGCCTCAATTGCACATGCCGCTGCAATCAGGCTCCGATCGGATTCTCAAGGAGATGCGCAGAAGCTATAGATCCGAGAAATATCTGGGAATCTTGGACAGAGTTCGGGAGGCAATTCCTGGCGCTGCCATCACCACGGACATCATCGTCGGTTTTCCAGGGGAGACCGAAGAGGATTTTGAGCAAACCATGGAAGTAGTGCGCAAGTCGCGTTTCAGTGCGGCCTTCACCTTCCAATACTCAAAGCGCCCTGGCACTCCCGCAGCCGAGATGCCAGACCAGTTGCCCAAGGACGTTGTCCAAGAGCGCTATGAGCGCTTACTGGCTCTGGTGAATCAAATTGCCTGGGAAGAGAATCAGGCATTGATTGGCAAAGACGTCGAGGTGTTGGTTGCCACCGGTGAGGGTCGTAAAGACGCCCACACCAACCGAATGTCTGGACGCGGCAGAGACAACCGTTTGGTTCACTTCGAGGTGCCAGTCGGTGCTGAGACCCCTAGACCAGGTGACCTGGTGACAGTAACTGTCACTCAGGCGGCCCCTTACCATTTGGTTGCGGATGCCGCACCGGGAAACACCTACCAACTCAGGCGCACCAGGGGCGGGGATGCCCACGACCGGAGAGCTCTTGAGAGCTGTGGCGCACCGGTTCCCGGCTCTGGCAAAGTGTCGCTTGGGATTCCGGTTAGAACATCTCGTGCCCTTTGATCTGATCTCGCTTGTCGGTCCTACCGCCTCGGGCAAGACCGACTTGGCGTTGTCCATCGCCAAAAACTTGGCAAGAGATGGGATGTCAGTCGAAATAGTAAACGCTGATGCGATGCAGCTCTATGCGCACATGGACATAGGAACCGCAAAACTTAGCCAAGCGCTACGCTCCGAATTGCCTCACCATCTATTCGATGTCCTGAACCCAGACCAGGAAATGACTGCAGTTGAATATCAGGCACTGGCGCGAAAGACAATCGACGAAGTCATTGCTAGGGGGGCGATCCCACTTCTGGTTGGCGGAAGTATGTTTTACATCGCGGCGGCGCTCGATGAACTTGACTTCGCCCCCACCGACATTTCCATCCGAGAGCGGTTGGAGGCAGAAGCCGAGTCCCTAGGTCCAACAGCACTCCATGATCGATTGCGTAAGAAGGACCCAGTGACGGCTGAAAGAATCCCGCCGCAGAATGTTAGGCGCGTGATTCGTGCTCTTGAGGTAATCGAAATCACTGGGGATCATTATCAATCCTCACTACCTGTACCAAAGAGTTATCGGCCCACTATGTACTTGGGTATCACATCTGAGAGGGATATCTTGAGAGAGCGTTTTTCATCGCGCGTCGAACAGATGTGGGAGCTGGGGTTGGTTGAGGAGGCTGCGTCTCTTCGCCAGAACTACACGCTTTCCAAAACGGCACGGGTTGCAATCGGTTATCAACAAGCGTTCGATCAACTGGACGGGGTGCTTACGGAGGATGAAGCGAAGGAGCAAACCAAGATTCTCACGAATCGTTACGCCAGAAGGCAGCTGTCCTGGTTCCGGCGAGACTCAAGAATTCAGTGGTTGCCGGATGACTCAAATCGCCTCGAACAAGCGCTTGAGCGAATTAGGCTGGAGCGATGAACATCTCATTCATCAAGGGCCAGGGCACGGGTAACGACTTTGTCCTGATTCAGGACCCAGAAGGCGCTCTGAACCTCTCTGATGATGAAATTCGGGCGATGTGCGATAGGCACTTCGGCATCGGCGCAGATGGCGTCATCATTGCCACTCACACCTCCGCATCCGAGGAGGTCAGGCATCTTTTGCAGGAAGAGCCCTCGGCTGAATGGTTCATGGATTACCGAAATGCGGACGGCTCCAAGGGTGAAATGTGTGGCAACGGTGCCCGAGTCTTTGCTCGATACCTGCTAACTGGCGGCCATGCCTCCCTGACCGATGGCAGCACTCTTCCAATTGCGACTCGGGCAGGTGTTAAGGACATAACCGCAACCTCAAATGGATTCGCAGTTGATCTTGGGCGCTGGAAAGTCAAAGCCGACGAGGTCCTGGTACACGCCGCTGGTTTGCGCGTCCCCAGGCCCGGTCTGTACCTGACCATCGGTAACCCTCACGTAGTCGTGGCTTTGGCCACCCTTGAGGAATTGCAAGAACTCGACTTGAGCATGCCTCCAGTCTTGGAACCTTCGCTTCCCGAAGGGGCAAATGTCGAGTTCGTGGTGTTGGACGATCCACTAATTTCTGAGGGCGTAGCGGGCTTGACTATGCGCGTGCATGAGCGAGGCGTCGGAGAGACTCAAAGCTGTGGAACTGGCATTGCGGCCGCCGCAATTGCGATTCGCGAGTATGCCGGAAACTCCCAGAACTATTGGAAAGTAAGGGTGCCAGGTGGGCAGGTGGGAGTTCGAATGTTCCCAACTGAAGATGGTGAGCATGCAGGAATTAGCGGTCCGGCCGAGCTCAGTTTTAGCGGTTCGTGGCCGCGTTCGTAACTCTGATCACCCGATATCCCTTGTCTTGATCGGGCCGTTCAACCCGCATGTGCGGGAATTCCGAAGCCAGCCACTTTTCAAAGGATTCCGCACCAAGCTGCTTCTGCACCACGAGCATTGCACTGGCTCCCGGCTCAAGTCGGGGAATCCAGGTCTGCATAAGTAAATGAAGAACGTGCTTACCAACCCTTATTGGCGGGTTGGACCAAATGCCACTGAAGGTCAAGTTGCCTGGGATTTCGTTGGCTTGAACAGCTCGAATGTTGTCTATGCCGTTGGTCTTGGCATTCTCTGCAGTCAATCGAAGGCTTCTCTGGTTAACATCAAGCGCCCAGACCAAAGTGTTGGGTCGATGTTTCGCAACCGCCAGGGAGATCGGCCCCCAGCCGCACCCGATGTCCAAGACATTTCCTTCGCTTGGAAACGCATCGAACGACCGAAGCAGAATCTCAGTTCCACGGTCCAGCTTCTGGACGCTAAAAGTACCGGACTCTGACTTTGCCTGGAATGGAACGCGGCCAACTTCGAAAGAAACAAGATGAGGCTTTGCCGCCGAGTCAGGCTGCTGACTGAAATAGTGCTCTTGCGACATTGAATAAACCTATTACAGCCTAGGGTTGAGGTGATGGAAAACGAGTCCTTGCTTGATCGAATCCTGCGTCGCGCTGATGCTGCGCCAGCGAATGAATTCGATGGCGACCAATTAGATCTTGAGGCGCGCGAGTCGCTGAGACGCGTTATTGGCCTAAGTACAGAGCTTGAGGACATCAGCGAGGTTGAATATCGTCAGCTCAGACTTGAGAAGGTAGTACTCATCGGTCTGTGGAGCTCGGGAACGCTCACGGATGCCGAAAACTCTCTTCGAGAGTTAGCTGCTCTTGCTGAGACGGCTGGAGCACAGGTTTTGGATGGCATGATTCAAAGGCGTGCTATGCCAGACTCCACCTCCTTCCTGGGTAAAGGCAAGGCACAGGAACTTCGGGACCTAGTGAAGGGGCTTGGAGCGGACACGGTTATTGCAGACGCAGAACTAGCGCCTTCACAACGCAGAGCCTTGGAGGATATCGTCAAGGTCAAGGTGATAGATCGCACCGCAATCATCTTGGACATTTTTGCGCAGCATGCGAAGTCTCGAGAGGGTAAGGCTCAGGTGGAGCTTGCGCAGCTTGAGTATTTGCTACCTCGTCTTCGAGGCTGGGGTGAGTCCATGTCGAGGCAGGCCGGTGGTCAGGCTGCTGGCGGTGTTGGTATCGGATCTCGTGGTCCGGGTGAGACAAAAATCGAGCTTGACCGACGCAGAATCAACACCAAAATGGCCAAGCTCCGCCGAGAGATTGCTCTCATGAAGCAGGCGCGAGATGTCAAGCGCGCCAAGAGACAGAACTCGGGTGTGCCACAGGTTGCTATCGCTGGCTATACCAACGCTGGGAAGTCCTCACTGTTAAACCGCCTAACAAGGGCAGGTGTCTTGGTTGAGAACGCATTGTTCGCAACACTTGATCCGACCGTTCGTAAGCACGAGACCGAAGATGGGCGCTCCTACACGCTTGCCGACACAGTTGGGTTTGTGAAGAATCTGCCACACCAGCTTGTGGAGGCATTTCGATCAACGCTAGAAGAAATCGCTGATGCTGATCTAATCCTTCATGTTGTAGATGCCACCGATCCTGACCCACTTGGTCAAATTGCCACTGTTCGGAATGTGATAGCAGAGGTGGACGGATCTGCAATCCCGGAACTGGTTGTGTTCAACAAATCAGATCTGGTTGATCAAGATGAGCAAGTTCGGCTTAGAGGCTTGGTGCCAGGCTCAATTCTCGTTAGTGCTCGAACCGGACTGGGTATTGAGGCTCTCGAGCGTGCCATTGCGACAGAACTTCCGCAACCCGATATTGAATTCAGGGGCGTGATTCCCTATCACCGCGGTGATCTAATCTCCAGGGCTCATCTATCCGGGAAAGTCCTGGAAACCGAGTACCTAGAAAAAGGCACGCGAATCGTTGCCTTGGTTTCGGCAGATTTGAATGCTGAAATGGAATCAGTTAGACAGTCCTGAGGACTGCAACCACCTTGCCAAGAATTACCGCGTGATCGCCAAGGATGGGCTCGAATGCGGAGTTTCTTGGCAGGAGCCAGGTGTGACCATCGCGCTGTTTGAACGTCTTAACCGTTGCTTCCTCTTCAAGCAGGGCTGCGACGATGTCGCCATTTTCAGCGGTCTGCTGCTGTCTCACAACCACCCAGTCCCCATCGCAAATAGCTGCGTCAATCATCGATTCGCCCACTACTTTGAGGAGGAAGAGTTCACCTTGACCTACAAGCTGTCGCGGCAGAGCAAAGACGTCCTCAACGTTTTGCTCGGCGGTAATTGGACCACCCGCTGCGATCCGACCCACCAAGGGAACCATGGCTGCCTCTGCCTTGAAGACATCACCTTCGTTTCCATCCCCTAGGAGATCTATGGTTCTGGGGCGGCGAGGGTCTCGGGATATGTAGCCGAGAAGTTCAAGCTTGTTCAGCTGATGCGAGACGCTGGCTGTGGATGAGAGCCCCACTGACTCGCCGATCTCTCGCATCGACGGAGCATAGTTTCTGTTCTCCATTGATTCCCGGATTACATCGAGGATCTTCTGCTGTACGGAGGTGAGATTGCTCTGGTCCATGTGCAGCCTTTCAAAAATGTCAGTGGGTCCCAATTGACTACTTCTATCGAAACTGTATTCGGTGACCGATTGTTTATCAAACACATTTTCGATGAATTCGAAAGTTTATGAAGTTTTTTCTTGCTTTTTGTCGCAAGGGCTTCCTAAACTAGAACAAATGTTCGAAACAAGAATTCGAACAGAGAGGAAGAATGACATGTCACAGGCAACGTCTTACGCACTTAAGAGCCCAGCGAAGCTGGTGCGCGGAATCGTCATTGTTGGTCTTGCAGTTTCTTTCAGCCTGGCAGGAATGAATGGTTCGGTGGCGACCAACGTTCAGCCAGCGCCTCTCGATTACATCACCGTTGGATATGGGGAGTCCCTCTGGGATTTGGCCGAGGTTTTCGCTGAAGACCAAGACCCTCGGGATTGGATTGCCGATGTTGTTGCGATAAACGCTCTGGACTCGGCAATCCTGGAGCCCGGCCAGCGCATAGCCCTCCCACGTTAGGGCCCGCGTTGGTTAGTCTTGTCTAGTGACAAGCTTTCGTGACCTACCAATTCGGGATGACCTCAAGGGTCAAGAGCCTTACGGTGCGCCGCAGTTAGCTGTGCCTTTTCAGCTAAACGTCAACGAAAACACGTTCGGCATCCCACCTGAGGTTCAAAACCGAATACTTACTCGAATTCAAGAGATCCTCCCGAGGCTAAATCGCTACCCAGACCGCGAGTTTTTGGAGCTCCGCAGTGAGCTTGCCAGTTACCTGGGGCATGGACTATCGGCGGATCAACTTTGGGCCGCTAATGGATCAAATGAGATTTTGATGCAGATCTTTCAAGTATTTGGCGGTCCGAATGCCTCGGCGCTCAGCTTTGGGCCGACTTACTCGATGTATCCGAACATCGCCAGAATCTCCATGACGCCCTATCTCGAGCTTCCGAGAGAGGAAGATTTTGAGCTATCGGCGTCCTATGTCGCGGCTGCAATTGCTAAGCACCAGCCGCGGATTGTGATTCTCTGCAATCCGAATAACCCCACCGGCACACCGATCTCTCGAAAAGTAATCGAGGCTGCATACGATTCGTTCGATGGAATCCTGATTGTGGATGAGGCCTACGCGGAGTTCGCCGAAGAGCTTGCCTCGCTTGATCTTCTCAAGGGAAGAGAGCGGTTAATCATCTCTCGCACAATGAGTAAGGCGTTCGCATTCGCTGGGGTTCGACTTGGTTATCTAGCTGCCTCTAGCGCGGTGGTTGATGCGGTGCGGATCGTTAGGCTCCCATATCACCTGTCAGCGCTGACCCAGGCAGCTGCTCTGGCAGCGCTTGAGGGCAAAGATTTGATGCTCGCAAACATCGAGAAGATCAAGATTCAGCGAGATCGAATCATTTCTGCTCTAAGGCAACTTGGGCTAAATCCATACCCGTCCAAGGCAAATTTTGTGCTGTGTTCTGGGTTCGACAATCCGCAGGCAACTTTCGAAAGTCTCTTGAAAAAGGGAGTTTTGATTCGCAATGTTGGCATCCCGAATACTTTGCGAATAACGGCTGGTACGGCGGAGGAAACTGATTTTCTGCTGAAGGCATTGGCCGACACGCTTGGCTAGACTTTAGTTTTCACCAAGGAGGACGCATGCGCACTGCAAAGTTGACCCGCACTACAAGCGAGTCGAGCGTTGAGCTTGAGCTAAATCTCGATGGCTCGGGGCAGAGTCATGTCAACACGGGCGTCCCTTTTTTCGATCACATGCTCACCGCTTTGAGCAAGCACTCACTGATTGACCTGACTGTCAAGGCAGCCGGTGATGTGGAAATTGACGTGCACCACACTGTAGAAGATGTTGCGATTGTTTTCGGTCAAGCCCTGAAACAGGCCCTCGGTGACAAGGTTGGGATCGCTCGATACGGCGATGCTTCGGTTCCGCTAGATGACGCCCTTGCCAGAGCTGTGGTTGACGTTTCTGGTCGACCATTCTTAGTCCACTCCGGTGAGCCAGCAGGTTTTGAGTTCCACCTAATCGGCGGTCATTTCACAGGCTCCATGGTTCGTCACGTTTTTGAGGCAATCAGCTACAACGCTGGACTCACAGTCCACGTCAACCTTTTGGCAGGACGAGACCCTCACCACATTGCCGAGGCCCAGTTCAAGGCTTTCGCCCGAGCGCTGCGCAAGGCAATTGAGATCGATCCTCGAGTAAGTGGAGTGCCTTCAACCAAGGGCGCTCTTTGAAGAAAGTCGTAGTTTTCGATTACGGAAGCGGGAATGTTCACTCGGCCTGTCGAGCATTAGAAGAGGCCGGTGCTGAGGTCCAATTGACGTCCGACCGAAATGCGGCACTCGAGGCTCACGGACTTCTAATCCCAGGCGTCGGAGCATTTTCCGCGGTGATACAAAAGTTGACTGCAAACCGCGTCGAGTCATTACTCGATGCCCGCTTGATGGCGATGCGGCCGGTGCTGGGAATTTGCGTTGGGATGCAGGTTTTATTCGAGCGAGGCCTGGAGCACGGTATCGAGACCGATGGATTTGGCCAGTGGCCTGGAGTGGTTGACATGCTGGACGCGCCTACCTTGCCAAATATTGGCTGGTCAAAGGTTGAACCTGATGCTGATAGTGAGCTGTTTGCAGGCGTCGAAGAAGAGCGTTTCTACTTCGTTCACTCTTATGCGGCAAAGTCCTGGACCATGGATGTCCAGGAGCCATTTATCGCACCAAAACTCACCTGGTCCTCGCACTCGGAGCGCTTTCTGGCAGCCGTGGAGAATGGACCGCTAAGTGCAACCCAATTCCACCCTGAAAAATCAGGTGTGGCTGGAATCCAACTACTTCGCAACTGGATCAAAACTCTTTAGGAGGGCCTTATGAAGCTTGAACTACTTCCCGCGGTTGATGTCGCAGCAGGCAAGGCTGTGCGACTGACTCAGGGAGAGGCCGGTAGCGAAGAGGACTTCGGTCACCCGCTTGCTGCTGCTCAAGACTGGATAAGCGCTGGAGCCGAGTGGATACACCTAGTCGATCTGGATGCCGCATTCGGCAGAGGTGAAAACCGAGCGGTAATCCAAGAGGTAGTCGAGGCAAGTGGAGAAACCAAAATCGAACTTTCTGGCGGAATTCGAGACGATGCCTCGCTGAATGCAGCCCTCGAACTGGGAGCGACACGCGTGAATCTGGGCACTGCCGCCTTGGAGAATCCCGACTGGACGGCAAGGGTTATCTCCAAGTACGGCGACCAAATAGCGGTTGGTTTAGATGTTCGCGGAACTACGCTCGCGGCTCGCGGCTGGACCCAAGAGGGCGGGGATTTGTTTGAGGTGCTTGCTCGCCTGGAGGATGCAGGTTGCTCACGCTATGTCGTAACCGACGTAACCAAAGACGGCACTCTGCGCGGCCCCAATTTGGAGCTGCTGAAGTCAGTTATGGAGAAGACGGGAAAGCCAGTAGTTGCATCTGGAGGCATTTCTTCCCTAGACGACATCAGGAACCTAAAGGATCTCGTTTCATTGGGGCTTGAGGGAGCAATTCTGGGTAAGTCTCTCTACGCGGGACGCTTCACGCTGCAGCAGGCCCTGGAGATAGCAAACGACTAGATGACCCACGACCGTTTTCACGATTCTGCAGGTGTCCCTTGGGAGGGTCGCGAGTTCAGTGCTAACCAATTTGCTGGTGACGATGGTTCTGCCGATGTAGAGCTAGCTCGAACTCTGCTAGGTGAAATCCGACTTACCGCTGTTATTGATGCCTTGCGCGGCAGGAGGCTCTTGGTCCCACTGCTGGCTGAACTGGGTGAGTCTGAAATCGGACCGCACGGGCAAAAGGTGGATAAGAGCGCTGACCTGAGTATTGTCGCGGTTGCTACACCGGATGGAAAAACGGCTATTCCGGCCTTCTCCTCTGTTAGTGCCATGCAGGCTTGGCGATCGGATGCGAGGCCAGTTCCGGTAGCAGTCGAGAAGCTCGCTGTTGCCGCAGTTGGCGAAGGCCACGAGCGAGTGATCCTCGATCCAGCAACCGCCGCAGTTGGAATTCGAAGGCCGGCGCTCGCCGCATTGGCCCAGGGGTTACCTTGGTCAGCACCTAGCGAAAGCATGGAGCTTCGTGAGCTGGTTGAGCGGGCAGCATTCGGCCACTCGGAAATCATCGCCTTCAACCTTCAAGACGGAGATCCAGAGGGCAAGCTTCTGGCACCAGAACTATCGATAATTCTGAAATTAGCTCCGGGGCTCACTGTTGAACGAGTTCAGGAACTGATGGCTGACTTTGGTTTGGCACTGCAGACCCCAAGATTCCTCGAGCTAGTTGACTCTGTTTCGGTAAAGCTCGTTAGCTAACTGGTCCGGTGTATTTTTCTCCCGGACCCTTGCCCGGTTCATCTTGAATCAGCGACGCCTCGCGAAATGCTAGCTGCAGCGAGCGCAAACCATCTCTGAGAGGGCGAGCATGGTGATCGCCAATTTCAGGTGCAGCCGCGGTGATTAGGCCGGCCAGAGCATTGATCAGCTTTCGAGCCTCGTCCAAATCCGCCTTTTGATCCTCGGCGAGGCCGCACTGGACGGCTGCTGCACTCATCAGGTGAACGGCGGCGGTAGTGATGATCTCAACCGCTGGCACCTCGGCAATGTCTCTGGCTAACTCGTCCAAAATCCCTCTTTCAAAAAGGTTTACAGTCTGCTAGGCTACCTCAGGCTCTGGGCGTTAGCTCAGTCAGAAGTGGATTGCGATCCCACCTGCCAACCGCCTCAATAGGTTGTTCGGGTTTGAGCGTTGATTTGTTTCTGCACGTTTATCGTGAGCTGCAAAGGTAACTAAGGAGCTTCTTATCAGCGATCCTCGCATCAATGAGCGTATTCGAGTAGCCGAGGTCCGACTTG
>JACCDY011449963.1_pt1 | contig 27505 bp, 24 predicted proteins | sample 7446391 | NCBI WGS metagenome assembly JACCDY01 (sample SAMN15323451, study PRJNA562643) | freshwater metagenome | isolation source: river surface water | place: USA:Blue River Watershed | collected 2017-08-18 | reverse complement strand
TGGATCATATTTAATTTATGATCACATAATTTAACTCCGTTTAATATTTTTCTATCATTTGTTTTACTACTTAATATACGTTGTAATCTTCTTATTTTTTGTTCAAAAGGTAAAATTTTATTCCTAATATTTATGCCAATATTACCATATCCTTCTTCAGAAAAATAAGTTTGAAATATTTTCTCACCAGGATCCAATGCAACTATATTAAATTTGTTTCTTTTTTCATTTTGTCTTTTGTTATAAGGAATACATAAGTAATACTCATTATTTAATTTATCAATTACTAGTCTACTATCACATATTTTTTCCAAATCTAATTTTAAATTATTCATACCTTTCATGTTATTAAGAATATCTTTATAAAAACCATCTTTTTTAATTGTTGCACTTGGAATAAAAATTGATTGAGATTTACTAACATCTTTTGATTTCATCGTATAATGTTTAATATTACCATTAGCAAGATTAGTATTACATGATTTTAGATTTGAAAAGAAAATTCTTACTTCATCAGTAAGTACAGCATATGGAGCTCCTTTACTATTATCACCATATATATCATTAAATATTTTAACTTTATCACTTCTATCCATATTTACAAAATAATCCTTACTATTATTAAATTTATCAACACAAAAATTATAAACTTTATTACATTCATTAAACCATTTATTTATAATAGCAATTTGTTCATCATTTGGCAATATTTTAATTTTAAGTGTTTTTGTAACGCTACCAATATTTTGTATATCTTTGTTCATTTTTGTATTGTAAGTTTTAATTTTGGTTTCTAAAGATTTACCAACATATTTTTTAGATTTTTCTAAATTACCAATTAAATTTTTATATTTATTTGTAATATCATTCTTTTCCTTATCAATATTTAATTCATTTAATTTATTGAAACATAAATTGTTTATAATAGGTTTAGAAAAGTAAAATTGTTGATTAAAAAGTTCATTATGTTTTCTTAAACCAAAATTAATAAATGACTTATATTGAACATCTGTAGACAAAGGTAAACAGAATTGAGAGGAAATTTCTTTGTTCCACCACTCTTCCATGTATATTAAGAAATAAATTTTAAATGATTTTAATTATAATAATAAATTTAATCTATATTTAAATATAAAATTTAAAATATTCTATATTTAAAATTAATTTGTTTAAAAAAAACTAATATAAATATATAAATGAGTAATAACATAGAAAAATATAAATTTATTTGTGACAAATGTAATTATAAATGTAAATTTGAATGTGAATGGAAGAAACATTGTGCAACAGGTTTACATATGAATGGAGAAAGAAAAACACGTTCAGATTTAAAAGAACCTTTTAAATGTGACAAATGTGATTATAATACAAAAAATTTAACAACATTAAAACAACATAAATTAAATGAGCATAGTACACTAGATGAAAGAAAAAAAACTTTTACTTTTTATTGTGAATTATGTGATTTTGAAACATTTTCGAAAGATATATTTAAAAACCATAATGAAACTGATAAACATAAAAGACGTGAAACATACAAAAATAAATAAAAAATTGAATAAAATATTTTGTTATAACTATTTATAACAAATTTTCCTGCCTTTCCAACATGTTCTGTTAAACACTATCGATATTATAACCAGTTGGACATATATTTTTAATTGTTTCTTCAGGTTTAACACAATAATATGATGTACCAAGTTTTTTATCCATAAACCATTAGCACATAGATTTTGTCTAACATATTGTTTATAACATTTGGTATTTTTATCAGAAATAGTATAATCGTTAGAACATGTTGGTGTAATTGCACTAACAGTGGTATTACTGGCAAAATTTTCTTTCTTTTCATGTGTTCTCAACTGATAAATCACAAATTATACTACTAAAAGTATAATAATAAGAGTATAATTCATTTCAATATATAATATATCCAATATATAAAAAATTTGATTGAAAATAGGATTATATATAAAAATATAATTATATTAGTAATATTATTATGATGATAAGAAAACTTATAATATACGGATTGGCATTTGGGCTTGCAGTTTTACTCACGATGATAAATTCAGCACTTCAAAACAAAATAAAATATATACCTATGGAACCTTGGGTATCCATGTTATCAAATGAAACCCAAGTTGTACAATATGGTGTAGACCATTGTTTAAAAAATATAACAGATTTAACAAATAATACTATGATATGTACCAAATATATAGAACCAATTTTTACTCAAGTTAATTTTACTGATTTTAATATTACATCGTATTCTCATTTAAATCATACACATACATCTGGTTCATCAATTAGTATCACGTGGATTCTAATTTTAGTTTATTTGGTATTTTACATGCTAAATAGTTCATCTAGTGGTAGTTCATCCAATTCAATGATTGGATATTTGTTCGGAAGTCCAAATGTTTCAAAAGATTTGGATTCCAGTATATCAATTAATAATTTTGTTGGATGTACTAATATTAAAAAAGATATTGAGAAGGTTATAAATCATATAAAATATAATGAACTGTATAAAAAATATGATTGTGAATTACCTAAAGGATTATTATTATCTGGCCCCCCAGGCTGTGGTAAAACCCATCTGGTTAAAACGATTATCAAAACCACTGGTATTAATTTTATATTTACTTCTGGGTCTGATATAAATAAAATGTTTGTGGGTTCTGGTACTTTAGCAATAACTAACTTATTCGCTAGAGCACGAGCATCAAAACCATGTTTAATATTTATTGATGAAGCGGATACCCTAATTAGAAAACGTTCTTATGGAATGGAAACATCAAATGCAAGTACTGAATTTGGATCCACAATATGTAAATTACTATCAGAACTAGATTCACTTAAAACTGAATCAGGTATACTAGTAGTATTTGCATCCAATATGCCAGAAGAATATATTGATAAAGCATTAATAAGAGCAGGACGTGTTGACCAAATTATTCATATATCTCATCCTACATTTGAAGAACGAATTGACTTGTTTAAAATGTATCTCGGTAACCTTCTTAACGAATCTATAGATTTATCCAAATTATCTAAATTAACATATGGGTTAACAGGTTCAGATATTAGAAAAGTAGTTAATTCACTAAAAATAACCAAAGTTCATGAGAAAACTTCAATTTTAACAGATAAAGTTAAGCCAGAAGAATTTAATTTTGAATTAAAAGTAGAAACCCAAGATATAGATAAAGAAATAAATAAACATATATTAGGTTTAGAACGTGACAGAAAGATTAATTTAACAAATAAGATGTTAATTGCATATCATGAATCTGGACATGCTATTATGTCATTTATTCTAAAAGATTCAGTACTCCCAACAAAAATATGTATTAGTATTACGTCTAAAACTTTGGGATATACAATGTATACACAAGATGATGATGATTTACTTCTAAATACATCAATTAATAATTTAATTAGACAACTGATGATATTGTACGCTGGTAGATGTGCTGAAAAGATATTTATGGGCGAAGTGACAACAGGTGCTGAAGATGATTATATGAAGGCAAGAAAAATTCTTAAACGTTTAGTACTTAATGGTATGTTATTTTCCGAATATAATTTTGTGGATTCAGTACACGATACAAACAAAGTACCCGAGTATATTGAAAAAATTCTTAACAAGATTAATAAATATTTAATTGAAAAAGTATCAGAATATTTAACCCAATATAAGGATGTGGTAGAAGGTACAGCCAAAGCAATTAATGAATTTGGTTCAATTACAGGAGATGATATTAAAAAAATATTTGTGGATTTAAATAAAGAATCAGAAATTCAAACTTTGGATGTTAAAACTATTTATGATAATATTATTTTGATGAATAATTAGTAATTTTATGTAGGTAAATAAAAATTGATTTGTAATTTTATTATTATTAATATTATAATAATAACGATATTTTATGGGTATTAAGGATTATTTAAAACATTTGGACCATGAGGAACCTAATGTATCCAAAAGAGAATATGATTATGTGTATATAGATTGTAATTATATGTTGCACTACCTAATATACAAATGCAGAAATGATCAGGAATTGTATGGAAGGACATTTGAATATTTCAAATATGTGTTTGACACAATTAAAGTACATAAAAAAATATATTTGGTATTTGATGGTAAATATGATAAAAAAATGTTAACCAACCCAAAACAACAAACTCAGGAATTAAGATATAAAAATAAAAAAGAATCAGATGATTATGATAAACAATCAATATATCCAGGTTCTCAAATTGTTTCTACGTACAAAACATATCTTCAAGATATAATTGAAAAATATAAAAAAATTTTAATGGGAAAGTTTATTACCGAAACTCATGATGATTTAGTAGAAGGTGAAGCTGATTTTAAGATATTGGATTTGATTTATAACTCGAATCAAGATAAAATTTGTATTTTGAGTAAAGATTCTGATATGATTTTAATTTCATATTCTCTAATAATAAATCAGAATATTTCAATTCAGATAATGAGTAATTTTAGACCAATAAAATTTATTGATGTAAATAAATTGGGAAAACTACCAAAAACAATTAAAGGTGATAAAAAAGATATTGACACTTTTGGACCAGATTATATTTTAATAACATTATTTTTAGGTAATGATTATTTACCAAAAATATCAAATATAACTTATGATTCAATTATTAAATGTTATATTAAATATTTGGAACACGGAAACCAAAGAATAATTAAAAAGAAAAAAATAAATTATTTAAATCTGATTAATTTCATAACTTATATAGTTATTGATAAAAAAATAAAATTTAATATAAAAAATTTAAATACCAAAAGATTTAATACCTACTATAATAATTTATGTTGGACACTAAGTCAATATAAAATTTTAGATAATGAGCTGTATTATATTCAAGACTCAAATACAGATTTGGGTTTAGACGATTTAGAAAATTCTGAAAAAACAAGTTTAAAATCAAGTTCTAAATCAGTAAAATCTTCAGAACCATCTACAGATGAATTATCCGAAGAGTTGGATATGTTAAATGGAAAATCTGAAAATAATATAGAAATTGAGTCTATAAAAGTTAATAAGTCAATCAAAATTAATAAGTCAACTAAGAAATTGTCTAACACAAAAATAGAAATAGAATCAGATACAAAACCAGAATCTGAAAATAAAATAAGAATAAGAAATGTAATTAATATTTATAATTTTATTAACTATCATTACTAAAAATATATATTTTTATTAACTATCATTACTAAAAATATATTGTTTATTTATTTTGATAAATTTAATATATAACAATTATATATTAAATAAAAATGATGCAATTAGGAATGGGAGCTGCAATTTCCTATATGGTTTTATCAGCAATAATGTTATTATGTTTTTACTTTTTTTTATTAGACATTACTAAAAAAAAGAATTCAAAAGAAATAGGATATGTAGCATCAGGATGGACAGGTTGTTCAATTTGTATAGGTTGTTTAATATTTATTAGTGCAATGGTTAGATCCTTGTTAAAATTTAGTATGATGGCTTGTACTGGTACTCTTGTAATAAGTTGTTTAGTTTGTTCTAGTGCTTGTATGGGTGCCACATTTAACTAGAATGTATTTTATTCTTGTATTTGATAACTAATATTTCCAACTATAGGATCTAATGCTAATACATATTGTGGTGTCCAAGCATTATCAATATATATATAATTTAATAATGAAAAATATTTATTATCTTTTGTGACTGTGTCAAATTGTTGAACAAATCCATAATTTGATAATTCTGTTAATGAAACCTTTCTTGATAAATAATTGTTTAATTGTAATACATTTAATCCAAATGAACTATAATCATTTTTAAGTTGATTATAACCTTGTCTCCATAATTCTGACGAACTCAATGGATTTGTAGTCCAAGTATAATATATTTTGTTAAATACTATTTTTTCTAAATCGTTAAATACTGGAAAGGATTGTAGAGATATATCAAATGTTGGAAGTGGTAAAATTGGAGAAGGTAATTGTGTTAATAATGCAACATTATTAAGATAAATATTATTTTGATTATTTTGATATAAATAAGTTATTACAATATCAGTAGTAGGATTAGAACCGTTAAATAAATTTGTAAGATCTTGAACTGTGTTGTTTGAATTATCAGAATTAATAGCATAAGGTTTAATTTTGGTTCCAATTATTGGATTTGATAATAATAAATTTAATACACCTTGGGCTGAAGCTTGATTACCAGAATATACATAATAAATATTATCTCTTGACAAAATAAATGGACTTAATGATATATTTGAAATTAATAATGAATCTGGTACAGATAATCTATAAATATTTTTTGCTATTGATAACGAATCTGCAGTACTATTTGGAGAAATACCTATTGCATCAGGATGCGATTGAAACCAAGACAATACACCTTGTAAAACAGATGATGAAGAAAATCCAATAAAAATTCTATAACCTTTATTATAATAATAATTTAATAATTGTATAGATTTAGTAACACTACCAGTAGTGTCAACTATAGGAAATCTATCAAATAAAGTACTAGTTGCAAAATAATATTCAAAAGTTAATTTTAAATTATTGTCAAAATCTACTATACCATTTGATAATTCTAAAAGTGCAACTGTTTGTAATTTTTTTTTGCATAAATTAGTTTTACTCGAACAACTTGAAGAATTTGAAGAACTCGAACAACTTGAAGAACTTGAAGATTTTTTGCAACATTTATTTTTTATAGTTTTTTTATTGTTAAACACATTTATAATATTTTTAAAATAGTTATTAATTTTTGATGTTGAAAAAGAATTGATTAAAATTATAATTAATGTGAAACAAATAAAAGTTAAGTTTTTTTTCCAATTCATAATAATTATGTATATATAAAAATAATTATCTTACATATAAAAAACAATTATTTTTTTCTAAACGCACCTCTTTTTGCTAACTCGTCAACAACAGCATTAGCAACAGAATGTGGATCATTTTTTCCTGTATGAGCTCTTACATGATGAAAATAAACTTTAAATGGAGCATTTGCCAAATGATCTATAATTTCATTAATAATATCTGGATTCATATATTCTTTTTTCTTTTTAATCCAATTTGGCAACCATTCATTAAAAGTTTTTACACTATATTCAGAATCCGAATAAATATTCAATATTTTTACATCAGGCTGATTATTTTTTATTCTGTCAGCATTGATAATATTACATAATATTATTGATTTTAAAATAGCATATAATTCAGCACGATTATTAGTGATAGGTTCATGAGTAAATTTTCTACTAATTGGTTTGTATTCTCCGTTTGGAAAATATATACCATAACCACAATAAACATCTTTACCTTTTCTAACTAATGAACCATCTGTATACACATTAATAATATTCTTAGTCAAATCCATTCTTGGTTATTGATTTAAATTATTATAATATAAAAATATTATAATTAAAATTCAAAATTTATTAAATTAAACAGAATTATTGATATTATTTGTATTATTTGTATTATTAGAATTATCTGGGTTAATTCTATTATTATTTTCTATATATTCTTGTGTGTCCAATATATGATTATAGTATTCGATAATTTTTTCAATTATATTATTTGGATTAATATTTTTTTCTATAGATTTCACATTAATAAAATCGTCTTCATATTTATTGGATACTATATATAATTCATAATCCTTAATATCCAAATCATAAATTAGTTCAGTAAATTTTACTGTAAAACTATATATTACAATTATGTCTTCTTTTTTTTCTATTAATTTTATTAATGGAAAAAAATAATTTTTATTTTCATCTATATTTATTTTAAAATCATTTTCGTCATATAAACAACTATAAAGACTTAGTGAATCATTTGGACCAAAATTTTCTTTAATTATTACATCTGGAACAAAAGATTCTCTTCCAACTAACCTAATTTTCATAGATTCTTCAGATATTTGTATTTGATAAATATTTTTTTTATCTGGTTCTCTTTCCTTAATCATTTCTTCTAGATCTACATATTCTTCCGAGTCAGAATCTAAATTTAAATTATTATTTTGTTTATTTAAGTTTGATGGGTTTGATATGTTTGTAAAATCTGACATAAATTTTTGATAGTTATATTTAATATATATAATTATCTTATTGTTAAAATAATTAAATAAAAAACTAATTGTTTATATACAAACTTTCAAGTTTGAGGGGATATCTTATAAGTAATTCTTTTTTTGAACTTAGATATTCAGTTAGATCAGTTCGATTAATTTTAACTAATTTCATAATGAGTTCATCAGTTACCTGGTACATTTTAATAAGAATTTTTACCATAAGGCCCATATCTAGTTCAAACATCGTGGTAATATCGTCTAAAGATAATTCTGGTTGATTAATCCATGTTTTTACAACTATATAATTGTCAGGATAAAAAGTCCACTTTGGTAAAATGTTAAATAATTTGGAATAAGTGGTTTCTTTAAGAATAGCAAAATAACAAGGATCTTCTTCATTTCCAGACCCAAATATTTGTTTTTCATCTTCTTTTTGTTCTATACCATCATCAATAAACATAGATAGAATTGGAATAATATTTTCTTTGTCTTTAAGTATATATTCCATATGGTTAAGAAACAGTACAGGATTAATTTCATTGAAAAAAGATGCAATTTCTCCTTTATTGGTTAGTACTAATTCTGAATTTTTTTGTTCAACAAAGTTATTTGAAATTAAAAAGTTTAACATAGAGTCTTCGGTATCCTCAAATATCTCATAATCTGATTTAGAACTTGATGTTCTGTAATCAGCTAAAAATTTTTTATACTCTTCTTGTTCATCTTTAGACAGCTTATTCATTAGTTTTGAATAATTTTTATCTTGTTTAAACGTGATACCCTGTTTAGCAAAATCAATAGCTGTTTTATCTAATTGAAATAATTTGATAAATTTTTCTTTTATAACCAATTCTTTTTTTATATTTTTAGAATTATAATATTTTAAACTGGATTTGCTAACTGATTTGTATGAATTTAAATTTTTTAATAGAAAATTAGGTTCAATTACAAATTTAGATTTGATGTTATCAACTGGTCCAGCAATAATACTATTTATTTGTCCCCATACTGGATAAGGATTTTTTTGTTTGTTTCTATCATTGTATAACCAAATAATTACATTACCTACTGTGTCAATAAATCTACGACCAGCTCTTCCAGCCATTTGTTTATATTCAGATACATGTAAATTTCTGTATCCACCCTCAGATGGTTTATTAAGTGATGTCATAACGACAGTTTTAACTGGAAAATTAAGTCCAACTGCAAAGGTTTCAGTAGCAAACACAATTTTAATTAATTTGTCTTTGATAAGAAATTCAACTACTTCACGAATTTTAGGAATTAATCCGGAATGATGGTAAGCAATACCTTTACTAATTGTTTTTCTCAAGTTAATATATTGGGAGTTTGAAGAAAATTCTTTTAAATTTTCATCAAAAAAGTTTAATATACGAGTTTGTTCTTGATAGTCAACAAATGAAGTAGGAATCATTTCAGCATATTTAATACATCGAGCTTTTGACAAAACAAAAATAATTGCAGGAATACCAAGATTTGGATTTGATTTAATTTGATTACATAGAGTTTCAAGTTCAAATTTAACTGAGTAACCAAATTGTTCTAACTTTAACCAATATTTTTTTACTTGGTTATAATTAAAATCATCTAATTCAAGTAAATCATAAGATTCAGGATTAGGATCAGTATTTACAATTCTTTCTTCTCCTTCATCCAAGTTTTTTTTAAGAGTCCTAATTTTAGAATTATCAATAACATATTCTCTTAGAGGAACTGGTCTTTCAGTTTTAACAACTTTTTTAAATTGTTTAGACTCATCAATTGAGTTTAACCAGTGGATTAAACTATCTATGTTTCCAATTGTTGCAGACAATAAAACAAGTCTTACATCATATTTTGTTAGCGAATAAATTAGACATTTTTCCCAGACATGACCTCTTCCATCATCATTTATATAATGAACTTCATCATAAATTATACATCCAGGATTAAATTCTTTAATTGTATTTGTCATTAGGTTATAAAGTACTTCTGTGGTCATGATTATAATATCACCATCAGGATTAATAATTATATCACCAGTCATCAAACCGATAGTGTAGGTTGAACCAATTTTTCCATGATACATAACCATATCACGATATTTTTCATTACAAAGTGATTTAATTGGACATGTATAAATAATTTGGGATTGAGGTTTTTCCTTTTTGGTTATTTCAATACCATATTCAGCTATTGCGGTTTTACCAGAACCAGTTGGTGCGGATACCAGTACATTTAAACCTTGATCAAGGTATTCACATGCTTCATTTTGAAAACTGTCAAGATTGTATTTATTACGAATAGAAGTCATTTAGTATAATATATATTAATAATATTAATTATTATAAATTTGATTCAATATTCACATTCAATTTTTTTATATAAATATATATTATTATAAATAATGAATAATAATGTAAAACCATATTTATGGGGACCTAATTTTTGGTCATCAATGTTTAATTTTGCTGCGGTTTATCCAGAAAGTGCTGATTCTAAAATGATTGAGTCAACTAAAGATTATTTCACGTCATTAAAAAATTTATTACCTTGTGAAAGCTGTAGACATTCTTATCAAACATTTATAACACAATCTGATACAAATATCAATGATAGTTCTAATTTTTCAAGTAGAAATGGATTAATTAATTTTATTTATAATTTAAGAAATAAAGTTAATAATAAACTCGAATTAGAATATTGGATTACTCATTTTTATTTTAAAAAGAAATTAAATAAAATGGTTTGTTATTCTGGTAATAAAGTAGATGGATATACAAATTATTTACAAGAAGCACCATTTATTCAAAGAAAAGTATTAGAAAAAGTTTTATTATATGTTAAAAAAAATTCCAATTATAATATTGATGAAACTGTTAAATTAATGAAATCTTGTAAAAATTTTATTGATGATCCAGAATTTAGTATTGGAAATAAAAATTTTAAATTATTCTACAAAAGAAATAATAGTTGCAGAGAAATAATAAAAAAAATACATTTAAATATGACTTATTATGATTACTGTGTTGCTGATTCTTTTCATAGAGATAATGAGCTTCACATAAAATTATTTTATTTGGGATGTTCAATAATTCCCACATCTGATTTAGAAAAATTATTATAAAATTTTATTGCATAATTATTATAAAATTTTTATTACATAATTAAATTTTTAATTTATTTACCTAATTGTTTTTTTCTTGCATATGCTTTAGCATTATTAAATTTTTTCATAACAAAATTTGGGTTAAATTTATTGAAACCAGATTTTCTATCCAAAACCAGAGTTGTAGTTGTATCTGCAATATGATGTAGACACCATTTGATATTATCAGATGGACATGTAGTATTATTTTTAAGCCATTGGTTAAGACAATCTCCATGGAACATATGACCACATTTTCCAATAACTATTTCAGTTTCTCTAAAAATATTTTTATTATCGGATACTGTTTCATAACTTGGTTCACACAGAGTTCTTTTACAAATCACACATTCATTTTTTATTTCTTGTTTAACTCCATAGGTTACGACCTCAAAATCAGGTTTATAACGGTAAAAACCTACAATATTTGAACTAACGATTTCCATAATATTATTATATTATTATATTAATTATATAATTATTGATATATAGAATACTTATCAATTTTTTATAAAATTCAATGTTTATATAAATTCTAGTCAAGAAAGTGGAATAGATTCTGGACCTCTGGATTCTACTTTTCTATAACTTTCGTTCCAATTACCAGTTGGATCTAAATATTCTACAATAACATTTTTACCTACATACCCTGGAATCTTAATCTTTAACAAGTACAAATTTAATTCTGGGTTGGTTGTACACCAGCAAGGTATCATTCGGTGAACTTGGCTCAGTAAAAACATAGGATAGTTTTTATTAAAATTAATTCTAGGAGGAACTGGTTTAATTGATTTGATTATCGAGGTTTTAGAATCCTTCCATTTGGTTACCCAATAAAATATATTAAGTGGATTTGTTTTCATTTCCTCGATTGTTTCGTGTTTCATACTTTTATACTTAAAATCGGATCTTAGTTCACTAATAAAATCATAATAGTCTCGAACATCACAATATTTGGATACACTTGAATATTTGGTTTTAAAATTTTTCTTAAGGTATCCTGACCTTTCTTTAATAAATGAAATAATATCACGACGTGTTTCTCTATTGTTTAACATGTTATGAAGTTTTTGAGTAAACTTGGTAATTAAACCTTCCCAAATTCTTTTCTTTTCCAAATAAGTTTGCCATTTTTTAGTCATTTGTTGATTTCTATTGTAATATTCCTGATAAATTGTGTTGGTTGAGTCAAAGTCAGGTTTTGATACTTGAATTAGTTCTATCTGAATTTTATTTTTAAATTCTTCCAAAATTTGTTCATCTAATCCTGATGTATTTTTAATTCTGATATAATTTTTAATTACATTAGAAATTTCATTCTTAATTGTATCGATTGGAATGTTTCCCATATACGGAATTCCATAAATGGTTCCATCATCATCAACCCCAATTAATAGATTTCCTGATGAAATTTTTGTTAGGGGATGAGTGTAAGTTGCAATGTACTTGGGTAAATAAGTTCTAATGTAATACTTTATACTTGGGATAACTGAATTGTTATAAACCCAATTTCCATTTTTTAACATTTCTATAGCATTTTCAGGTTCCGTTAAAATTGGATTTAGTGTAAACAATTTATACTCTGTATTAAGTGTTTCACATCCCAAATCATCACCATATTTAAAAGATTTAAAATCATCAATTGATGTACTTAAAGTGGTTGAATCACTCATTCCACTAATAATTGATCCAAAATCCTCATCATCGTTAAAGTTTTCCGTATCAAAAATATTGTATGTAAATGTCTCCATTATATCATCTGGTTTGTAATATTCTAGACTAATTTGTCAGTTATATATCTTATTATATATTATAATGTTTAATCTAATAATTTTATCAATTTTTTTACTATTTTTACTATTTTACAATATATAAATTAAATTTTTTTATAATTCTAATATTATTATAATTTTTTTAATGGATTCTGAAAAAAATTTTGAAATAAAAAATACTGTTAAACCAGATACTAATACTAATACAAAAATAAATTGTCTAAATAATTATCATAGCTATTTATTGTGCAAGGAACTTGCCAAAGATATGTATCAGGATTTGTCAAGTTGTAAAGAACTTGAAAAATTTTTATTAGCTAATTGTGAAAATAAAAGTTTTATTTACAAATGTTTATATAATAATAAATAAATAAAATTTGTAAAAATATTTTATAGTTTTGCAACATAAATCTCAAATTTGTCCATACTTGTTTTAAATGATGCCTTGATACTATCTGGCATTTCTTCATACCATTTTAGATTTTGTTGTTTGATATTGTTAGCGTGAAATTTAAAATGATTCCTTATTACATATTCAAATTCTTTATAATTATTTTTTTCCAAAACTATATCTTCAATTAAATCATTTATTGCATGATCTAATGTGTATTTTCTAATATTTTGGTTATATCTTATAGATGATTCAATACCACTTTTTGTTCCTATATATTTTTCATGACCAGGTTCATTAAAATACGGTTCATCGATAAGAATTAGTGATTGAATTGATAAAAGTACTTGAGAAAAAGTGCTAATTGCAGGATTCCATGTTTCACCCTTATTTGATGTATTCCATGTACCAAGTAAACTTAAACATAGTTTTCCAGAATCATAAAGATTAGGATTAAAACGTTTATTTCCATGATTTAGAAATTGAGCTATAGGTGGTTTTTGTGGAAAATTCTTATTTATTGTCATATCAAATAAAAATATTCCATATGAATAAGGAGTATCTTTAGGTCCTGTGACAATATATCTGCTCTTGTATATTTTGGATTTATCTACAGTAAAGAATAGAGACGCATCTTCACTTATTGTAATAGATTTCTTTAATATATTAAATTCTTTTTTAAGTCTTGCGATTTGTTCTAAAGTAATTGTTTCATTGGTAACTATAGCTGAATCTGAATTATAAGAACTTGACACATTTTTATTATCATAGTAAAATGATTTGTATTCTGAATCAATAAATTTAAACTTGTAATCATAAAGCATTTTTTGATATTCAGATAATTTAGATATTTCCATTTCTTTGATTACATTATTAATATTGTTAATATTATTAATATCGATAGTATTAATATTATTATTGTTATTATTTATATCACCTAAAATTATTGGATGTTCAATATTATTTTCTTCCAAATAGTCTTTAATATTTTTAATCAATTTGATATATCCAGCTTCTTTAATATCAAATAACTTTGAATTATCCATAAGAATATTTCCAATATTTATTATATTGTTGTTAATTATTTGATCATGATTTAGATAATAGGTAAAAATTTGTATTATTTGATTTTTATATTTGGACAAAACATTTTTTTCATTTAAAATATGATTGATAAATTTTTCTATCTTTTTACCAATATTATTTTTTTTATTATTAAGATTGCTAACATATTCATCAATATTCCAAGAATTATTAGCTTGGTCATGACCATAACCTGTACCCTTCTTCCAATATTCTTTAACATATTTATTATTTGAAGAATTTTGATTTGGTGAAGTATTTGATAAATCGGACACGAGATTTTTATCAAATAGTTCTAATAGTTTTACAGATGAAATATTTTCCAACTTGATTGTAAATAGATATTCTAGTTCATTAATCATTATTTCAAAATTATTCGAATTTTGAAATTCTATTTCTCCGTAAGTATTAATCATTGAATGAATATTAACAACTGTATCATAGATTGAGTATTTGATTGACCATGATTTTGTATCTGAAAATGGTTTTAATTTTTCAATAACAGATAAGATATTATCTTTAAGTATTTTATTTGATTTTATTGAGAAAGTTGGTGGAATTTTCATCCAATCCAATGTTAAGTTCATATTTAATTTAACTTCGAGATCTAAACTATTTGCAAAAGTAAAATTTGTCATTGTAATATCAAGATTAACTAGATTATCCATATTGACTGGTATATCAAAACGTTCGTCTTTATAAATTTTTATAATTTGATCCCCAAGCATTTCGATTGCACTTCTATAACTAAACATATCATTTTTATAATTATTTGTATCTTGATTGTTAATATAAAGTAATTTAATATATTCAAGATTTGAATTAAATTTATTCATGTTTTTTTCATAGGATATTTTAACTGGGATGGGAGCAAAACTTATTTTTTTTGAAATTTTTTTTAGTTCATAAATTAAATCATCTGTACGCTCATACCCATCTATAAATGAATTTAGATTTTCTATTTGATTATTTAAATCAGGATTTTCTAGCTGTGATTCTGTTAAGATAAAATAAGGTTTAAAATCAGAATCAAAATTAATATTGAAAATTAATTCATGAGATTCGACCATAGTACTTATTTTTAATTCTGATTCGCCAAAAAAACATTTTTTAAAATTGTTATTTTTTAAAGAATATATAATATAATTTTTTTTATTATTTTTCTGTGAATTTATCAAATAGCTCTGCATTTTATTAGTTAAAATATTATATATATTTTCAGATATTTTTATAATAATTCAATTTTTATTATATAATTATATATATATACATATATATGCCTGTTTCTAAAAGATCAAATAAGATTAACCAAAAAGGTGGTGATACTGTCTTAGTCTGTCCTAGTGATGTAGTTCCTGGTGCTGGTGGTGTTATTGTCCAACCATATGAAGCTATTGTTAGATTAAATCCTGCTTTAATTGGTGCTGCTGCTGGTAACATAGTCGAAGTTGCTAATGCTGAAAATTTAGCAACTGCAATCTTAACAGCCCATGCTGCTGCTCCAGTAGGTGCTGGAGGATATGCAGCAACTGTTCTAAATAATGCAGCTTCTGTAGCAGCTCTTAAAACTATAATTGAAAATTTAAGTGGTCAACCAATTGAAGCTTTTATTGCTGGTATTGTTGCTCAAGCAACTGATGCAGGAGTTTTTGGTTCAGCATTACAACAAATTGGTGGTAAGAGAAGAAAAGCTTCTACTAAAAAGACTTCAAAGAAAGGTTCCAAATCAATGAGAGGTGGTACCAAGAAACGTGGTTCTAAGAAAGCATCAAAGAAACCATCCAAAAAATCATCCAAGAAAGCTTCTAAAAAGACTTCAATGAAAGGAGGTTCAAAGAAAGGTTCAAAGAAAAGTTCAAAGAAGAGTTCAAAGAAGGCTTCCAAGAAAACTTCAAGAAAAGCATCAAAGAAATCATCCAAGAAAGCCTCTAAAAAGACTTCAATAAAAGGTGGTGCTAAAAAACGTGCTTCTAAAAAGACCTCAAAGAAAGCTTCTAAAAAGGGTTCAAAGAAAGGTTCCATGAAAGGTGGTGCTAAAAAACGTGGTTCTAAAAAGATCTCAAAGAAAGCTTCTAAAAAGACTTCAATGAAAGGTGGTGCTAAGAAACGTGCTTCAAAGAAAACTTCGAAGAAAGTTTCAAAGAAGGCTTCAAAGAAAGCTTCTAAAAAGACTTCAATGAAAGGTGGTGCTAAAAAACGTGGTTCTAAGAAAGTTTCTAAGAAATCTTCTAAGAAAGTTTCTAAGAAAGCTTCTAAAAAGACTTCAATGAAAGGTGGTGCTAAAAAACGTGGTTCTAAGAAAGCTTCTAAAAAGACTTCAAAGAAGGTTTCCAAGACTCAAAAGGGTGGTAAAAGACGTGGATCAAAGAAAACTTCAAAGAAAACTTCAAAAAAGACTTCAAGAAAATAAATTAGTTGTAAATTAGATATAAAAATTTTAATTAAAAAATATTAAAATTTTTCATATATAAAATAAAAAAATTAAAAAAAATGTTTTTTGGTGTTTAACAAAAATATTTTTTTATATATAGAAAATATTTTTTTATATATAATAATTATATAAACAATGAGTACTGTAAATCCTGCAAATCCTGCTACTATGCCATTGCCATCACAACCTATTGGTGGTTTATCTGATGTCGTAACTGAAACTGCTGACTTGGTAGTTAATAAAGTTCCTCAAGCTACATTAAATACTACTAAAAGTAGTGTTAATGCTGTAGGAAACGTTATTTCTGATGTTTTCGTTAAAGGTATTGATGTTATTAAAAGAGGTGCTAAAACTGCTATGGGTGCTTCCAAGAAAGTTGGAGACCTCGTTCGTTCTGTAACTTCATCTGATGAAAAACCTGTTGCTGCCGTTGGTGGTGGTAAAAAGAAAAAGGCTGTTAAGAAGAGCTCTAAGAAAGCTTCAAAGAAACCCTCTAAAACCCAAAAGGCTGGTGCTAAAAAGAGTTCAAAGAAAGCATCTAAGAAAGCATCTAAAAAGGCTTCTAAAAAAACCTCAATGAAAGGTGGTGCTAAAAAACGTGCTTCAAAGAAAGCTTCTAAGAAGGCTTCCAAGAAGGTTTCAAAGAAAGCTTCCAAGACCCAAAAGGCTGGTGCTAAAAAACGTGCTTCCAAAAAGGCTTCTAAGAAATCTTCAAAGAAGGGCTCTAAAAAGACCTCAATGAAAGGTGGTTCAAAGAAGCGTGCCTCCAAAAAAGCTTCCAAAAAGGCATCTAAAAAGGGTTCCAAAACCATGAAAGGTGGTGCTAAAAAACGTAGTTCTAAAAAAACCTCAAAGAAAGTTTCTAAGAAAGCTTCTAAAAAAACCTCAAAGAAGGCTTCTAAGACCCAAAAAGCTGGTGCTAAGAAACGTGCTTCAAAGAAGACCTCAAAGAAAGGTTCAAAGAAAGCTTCTAAGAAAGGTTCAAAAACCATGAAAGGTGGTAAAAGACGTGATTCAAAGAAAGGATCCAAAAAGACTTCTAAAAAGACCTCAAAGAAATAAACTGTTTAACTAATTCAATAGTCATGTAGTTTAATATTTTTAAATAATTTTTTTAAATAATTTTTTTATGATTAAAATGATTATTTTTGTTTATAAAAATTAAATTGTGTAAACATACATATCAAATTTATTCATCAAGCGGATCAATTAAATATGTAGTAATATTTTTAAGTTGGTCAATATGTAGAATATTACAATTTTCTAACTTGAGAATACCAGCTAATTCTGCATTAAGTACAAAATAATTTCCAATAATTAATTTCTTTTCGATCAAGTACTTTAGCATTATTTCGTATACTTCCAAATAAGTGATAGATTTTTTATTATAATTAAAGAATTTTTTAATTTTATTTTTTAATTTATAATCTGTAGAATTATCAATTATAATTTTTCTTGGTTCGATTACAAGAGTTGAATTTGGGTCAAGTTCATAATTTTTTACTTTGATACCAGTATTATTTTTATTAGCATCATAACCCTTAACAATTAAATCAAGTGCTTCTGTATGATATGTTTCAGAAAATATTTTTACACATTCATCATTAGATTTAACTCCACAGTCTTGAATTAAAAATTTAATTACACGACCATTTCTTGTATTCTTACATGCTTCAGCTAAACAACTACTATCAAATTCTCCACCATTCTCTTTTAGTTTTTTAAGATTATCAATATTATTGGTTTTATTACATTCTTTCATTAATACTGCTTTTGGTGGTTTAATATCATATTTGTAAGGATAATAAGAATAGTTAGAAGAAATCAAAAGTATTTCCTCGTCAATTTTAATACCATATTTTTCAATATTATTTACATAACAAGTTTTGTTAAGTAATTTGATGACAAGTTCTTTGGTAACTTTAAGTCCATACATGATAAAAATATCGATAACATCTGCAATAATTTTGGATTGATTTGCACCCATTGCTGAATGATTTGCATAAACTTTTTTTAAAAGTGAATCAACTAGTTCAAGATTAGGTTTAATTTCTCTACAAGTTTCTAATATTCTCATTATTAAATTTTTATCAATATTGTCTACAGCCATAGATAGAATTTGTAATTTAACTTTAATATCACAATTATTTGAAACAATAATATTAAATAATTCACAAATAATATTTGAACGATAAGGTAAACTAGTAACAAGATTTTGACAAATTTGTGATGTTAAACTTGCTGAATTTTTTTTTATATAATCGACAAATAATTGTTCATTTGATGAAGTTATAGATGATTTAATTTTAGTTATGACACTTGGAAATTTAGCAGCAGGTATAATATTAAAAATATACTTTACAGATTCTTTTTTTGAAGAATAATTATAAATAAGAACACTTACAAAATTTGATTGAGTATTATGGTATCCACCACCACTTGTTTGTAATTCTGTTACTAACATTTTTTCAATATACTGAGGTTCTTTTTCAATTTGAATTTTAAATGTATTTAATAATTGGGCATCAGAAAAATAGTTTATAAAATATCCAAACCATTGGGGACCAAGAAGAAATTTTGTACAACATTCTGCAACAAAATTAACTATTTTACTGCTATGGTTATTATTATAACTTGTTAGACAAGAGTTATAACCAGATGATGTATTTAAGTATCCAATATATTTATGAAATATTTCTTGAGTTAATTCAGGATTAGTTTTTGGATTAGGAAATCTATCACAAAATTGATGACAAAGTCCATGTTTACCATTACATTTACCAATTAAATCAGAGCCACCATTTCTAGTTACTATATTATTTAGAGACATTAACTATTTTAATATAAATATATATATTAATATTTACTTAAATTATGTATAAAAATCAATTTTTATTAAATTTTTTATTACAAATAAATAAAAAAATTACTTTACAATTATCACACACTTTTATTCATACTTTTATTAAATGATTAAAAACTAAATTTTTAATTACAGATCCTCAATATTTACATCAGAATCATCATCAGATTCAGAGTTAGAATTGATAACTTGTTCTGCAGATTTCTTTTGAGATTTTGAATTTTTTGTAGACTTATTAGTTTTAGTCTCATCTGATTTTTTGGATTTGGTTGATTTATTAACTTTAATTTCTTCATCTTCTTTATCTTCTTCAACCTCAATATTTTTATTAATGGTATTACCGTGCTTGTCAACTTCTTCAGATTCTTCACTTTCATGTATATCTTCATCAGAATCAGAATCATATTCAGGCATCATATTTATATTATTATATCCTTTTTTCACAGTAGAATTATTACGTTTTTGTTCTGATGTTTCAGTATTTTGTTTCTTAATAATTTCAGAATATTCAGCTTGAGTTGTAAATTCATAACCTGTCTCTTCATCAGTATTAGGATTAAGAATCTGCATATATTCTTGAGGTGGATTAGCACCTGATAATATTGAACATGCTTTTTTATCCGTAGAATCAACAAGGACAAAAGAACCCTTATCTAATCTAGGTTTAATCTTTTTCGCAGTGCCACTTTTTGGAGCAACCCTAATAATATTATCTGAACATCTAATTTTAAAATGATTTCCATCACGTTCAATAACAATACCAAACATCTGTGCAGGTGCATCAAGTTTTTCTGCAGTTTTAATAGTAGTAGTTCTTCTAGCAAGAGTTCTAGTTTTCTTACCACCTTGAGTATTTTTTCCTCCCATTATTATAATATCTTATTTAATATTTATATATCTTTATCTTAATTTAAAAGTGTTTTTTTCAATTTTTTTTAATATTTCTTATTTGAAGTACTATATATTATAATATAGTATGACAATTAGTAATAGTAAGCTAATATTTAATATAATATTAGGTATCATAATCAATTTTTTTAGTTATAAATACTATACATTATATATTATATAAAATGTAATTTAACTGTGTGTAAAAATAATTTTGGTATTTGGCTTATAAAAACAATATTTAATTTTTGTTACATATTAATTTCTGTCATTAAATTATTGATCGATTGTTCTTGTGACTCAATAGATTTATTTATCTTATTGATATTTGAAAAAATTTCCTGAAAATTAATTTTTTGTTTAACATTTCTGGTATTATCTTGTTCATTTATTTCATTTTTTCTAGAATTTTCGGATTTTTTTGTTATTTCTTCCTCAATAACAATTTTGTTATCAGGCTTTTCATCCTCAATTACAATATTATTAATTTGAGTATCCACAACTATTTTAACTGGTTCTACTGGTTTTACTAGTTCTGTTGTTTTAACAGGCTCAATATTGATTTGTTCAATTTTAGGTTCGATAATTGTATTTATTGTAGGTTGAACTATAGGTTGGACCACTGGTTGAACTACTGGTTTAACTATAGGTTGAGTTACATTTGTAGTTGTTGTATTATTTGTAGTATCATTTGTTATTTTTTTATTTTTTCCGTATTTTGGATCATTATCAACATCAAAAGAAAGGGTTTGATGATTAAATTTATCATAAATTTCTTTGAGACCCTTACTGTTATTAAATTGAATAGATTCCTTGGCTAATTGGAGACGTTCAGCTTTGCTTCTGGTAATATGTGAAATACCATGTTCTTTATCATCAAGCCAAATTGAATAGAAAGCAATTAAAATAGTGTGGATATTCCAAGTTGCTGACCATTCACCCTTATGATAACCTGAATTTGATAAACAGATTTTTTTATTAATTTCATATCGTCCACTTGGAGTTCTCATGATGTAATCAGGAGGTTCAGCGGGATATTTTGGTGAATGATGAATTTCACCAATAAAATGTCCTCCTTCATAATGTGTACCTTTTTGACCAACAACAAGAATATACCAAACAAGTGGATTATCTTCTTTAGGATAAGCAGTAATATAACCTAGAGGTTCATTATCTAATAGTTTTTTCTCATTTACAAATCTCTTTCTCTGAATCGTATTAGCTACAGTTATAGTATTAGGACCTGTATTTTGGCTCATTTTTATATTACAAATATATAATAAAGTTTTTAATATATTTTAAATAAATCAATTTTTTTATAATAAAAAATTAGGCACTTGAATTAGTAGAATCAGTAGAACTAACAGAATCAGTAATTGGAACATAAGAACCTGTACTATATCTAGGATCATGATCAACATCAAAAGACAGAACTGAAAAATCAAAGCTATTATAGATGTCAGCATGATTAGCTTGATTAAATTCGATTGAATTTCTTGATAGGACCATACGTTCATCTCTAGCCATTCTAATATGACCTAGACCACTGTCTCTATCTTCTCTAAATAGAGAATAGAATGCAATCAAAATAGTATGGATATTCCATGTATTACTCCATGATTCAGGATGAAAGCTAGAATTTGAAGTACAAATCTTACGGTTAGGTTCAAATCGTCCGTTTGGGGTAATCATTGAATACATAGGACCCTTATTAGGATAATCTTGAGAGTGCTCAAGGATTCCAATAAAGTGACCTCCCTCATAGTCAGAACCTACTTGTCCAACAATAAGGAAATACCAAATAAGAGGATTATTCTTGGATTGATAAGAAGTAATATAACCTAAAGGTTGCTCTCTAATTAATTTTGATTCGTTAAAGAATCTCTTGGTCTGAATAGTTCTAAGCATCTGAGGATTTGTAATATTCATTTAATATTATATATAATCTAAAATGTAATTAAGCTTTCTGATATATGAATTTTCAATTTTTTTATATTATTATGTTTTTATATTTTTATGTTTATAGCAAAAATATTTATGTTAAAAGAAAACAATTTAAATATTTGACACAAATATATATTATAATAAGAGATACAATGTCACAAACTGATCAAAACCAAATGGCTGATTCAAAATCAAATAAGCCTCGTATTATCACCTGCTTTGTTCATTACAATAAGGATGATGACCAATCCAAGATTTTTGATGTCCTCAAGGATTTCAGAACTCGACATGGTCTAAAGTTCTCACACCATCAGGGATATATATTTTTTACTCTATCATCCGAGCACCTTGATGAGCTTTCAAAGGTTAGACCTTTTAAAGTATCCAAATTCCAAACCAAATCAGAATTTGCATGCACTAAAGAAGTTGCTGATAAACTAATTGGACAAAAAGATTCATTTGTTCGTATGTTCTGGAATGAAGAAGATGAAAAGATTACATTTGTTTCTCGTACACTTTCTCGTATTCATGGACAACTTGTTCGTAGAATTTTCAAGGATTCTGATCAACAATTTGATCGTGATTCATACAAGATTATTCGTGAACCCAGAGAAGGAGAGGATAATGAAGAACAAGGACACAAACAAACTCAAGATCAACCCAAGACTGAAACAGAAGTTAAAACTGGTGGTTTTGTAAAGGTTGAAAGAAAGAGAAAGACTGAAACTGGTGAAAATACTGGTCGTGGTTCAGGACGTGGTGGTGCAGGTCGTGGAGCTGGTAGAGGTGCTGGTCGCGGTGGTGCAGGACGTGGTGCTTCTGGACAAAAAGATAAAACTAAATATGAACCCAAGAAAGGCGATGATGATGCTCCCAAAGTTAGAGGTAAGCGTACTAACCCAACCAAAAATTAATTAGCCAAATGGTTAAATAATTCAAAGAACATTTTTTAATAAATAAAATAATTAGTTATCTAATTATTTGAATTAAGTCTAATGTAAAAATTGAAATAATTATATATAGTATAATATTTATAATAAAACTAAATAAAATGATAGGAAGATTAGTGTTATCGAGCAGAAATTTATACAAGATACTGAAAAATAACAAATTGGTATCTGCACGAAAATGTCATGTATTATCAGAAAATCTAAATGATTTATTGATTCAAACTAATAAGGAATTTAATCCAAAAGATTCATATATTAAAATCAATACGGAAAATGAAACTGTTGATGAGATTTTAGGTACAGTTGGTGATCCAGAAGATGATTTAAATATTTACCATCATCTGTATACATTATCATGGGTTTCGAATAAAAAATATAATGAATTATGGAAAAAATATAATTTTAATCCAGAATATGATTTAGTTGACACAATAGGTAAAACTCGTGAAGATTATGTCCAACAAGTGATTACAATAGATCCATTGGGTTCAATAGATTTGGATGATGGATATTCATTTAATAGTGATGAAGAATTTTATAATTTAGATATACATATAGCTGACCCAATATCTTATTTTGATTTTTCCAAACCAGAAATGTCAGAATTATTTGATGAATTTATTAATAGAATAAATACGTGTTATATTCCAAATACAAAAGGTTCAGGATATGCAATTCATTTGTTACCAGATTTTGTAGTCAAACATGTAAGTTTATTAGAACCAAATGATGAAATAAAATTTAGACGAGGATTAAGTTTTTGTTTTAAAATAAATAAAACTAGTGGTGATGTCCAATTTAGACTAGCTCATACAAAGTTATCAAATATAATTAATAGGACTTATGAACAATTTGATCAGGAAATAAATAATAATCGTGAACAAAAAATACTTTTAACACAAATGTGTAATCAAATGATAGATATTAATGGATTTAGATTAAATAAATTGAATGAGTCTACCGATATATCTCATCAAATGATTGAAGTATTTATGATATGGGTAAATTTTTATGCTGGTAAATATTTACAAGAAATATCTAGCCAAATGATTACTCGTGTACAAGATAGTTCAGAAGTACCAAATGATTTATCATTAATACCTAATTATTGTATAAATTTTTTAAATCACAGTGCCAATTATAAAATTTCAAATCCTAATACAATAAATCAACATTATTCTTTAGGAATAAATAATTATTCTCATGCATCATCACCAATGAGAAGAGTTATTGATATGGTTAATCATCTACTAATTTACAAAACAAATGAATCTGTTCAGATATTAAATTTAATTGACATTGAAAAAATTAATTTAAAAATGAAAACTCAAAAAAGAATATCAAATTCTTATGATTTGATATGTTATTTAAAAAAAACTAATAAATTTAAGGCGTTTATCATGGATTTAAAGATTTTTGAAGACAGAACATTTGGATTATTAGTTGTAAGTGATAATAGTACAGGATATGATTTTAAAAAAATAATTAATGTAGAACTTCCAAAAAATATATCTGGGTTAGAAAAATATAAAGAAATTGATGTGGAAATTTATTATAATTCAATCAACTTTAAAACTAGCAAGTTTCCTTTTAGTGTTAAGATTTTACAAAATATTTAATTATTTTACAAAATATTTAATTATTTTACAAAATATTTAATTATTTTTTTATACTCAAATAAATTTTTAATACAAAAATTAATTACCAACATATTTCAGATCTGACTTTTTAAGTGGGTCAATACTGCATTTAAAAGTCATTGAAATCATATTAATAATATTTTGTTCATATTCTTCAACTAGATTAATAACTAAACCCTTTCGACCAAAACGACCGGTACGACCAATGCGGTGAATATAGTTTTCTAGTTTGTTTGAAGGTGGGATTTCGAAATTAATTACCAACGAAAGTTGTTGGATATCGATACCACGTGAGAGCAAATCAGTTGAAATTAAACATGATGCCGAATTGTTTTTAAATTCTTTAATAATTTTAGAACGAGTAAGTTTGTCCATGTCTCCATTAATACATTGACAAGGGAAATCATTTTTTTCCAGATGTTTTTGAATTTCGTATGAACTTTCAATTCTATTAACATAAATAATAAATTTCTGTACAGGTATTGATTGTAGCATTTGTTCTAGTACAAATAGTTTTCTTTCTCTAACTGGAACTCTTCTTGTAGGATCATTCGGAACAACCATAAAAGTTTGACGAATACCCTTGAGGGTCATACCTTCTTTCTTAACTAGAATTTTAATACAGTCTTCTCCTAACATTGCATCAGCAATTGCAACTACATCATTATTTAAAGTAGCTGAAAACATACAAATTTGTACCTTTTCATTTTCGGAATTTTTATAAACCATTTCAACAATTTCTGCAAGTTTTTCAGTGAATGTACCGTGAAGTAATTCATCACATTCATCCAAAATAATTATCTTAATCTTTGAAAAAAGTTCTGGACATTCAACAAGTAAATCGTGAAGTCTTCCAGGAGTTGCACAAATAACTTGGGCTACTTTGTCTGATTTAATTGAAGAATTATTTACTTGACCACCGAGTTCTAAAATATTATTTCCACGGTCTGTTCCACCAACAGTATAAGAAAATCTTACACCGTTTCCATCATTCATATATTTTGAAATTTCTCTACCAATCAACATTGTTTGCATTGCAAGTTCAATTGTTGGTGATAAAATAATTGCTTGTGGTTCATCAAGTTTTTCATCAATTCTTTGAAGTACTGAAATTAAAAATGCACCTGACTTACCAGTTCCTGATTGATGTTGGGCTAGAATATCTTTACCTTGCATAATTTGAGGAATTGCCATTCCTTGAATTTTTGAAGGTTCGGAAAACCCATGTGCCATAATGCCACTATAAAGTTCATCCTTGATTTCAAATTCCTCATTATCAAATGAATCAATCTCTTGTTCAAGTACACATGGTGTGCATACAATTTCTTCATCATTTACAATTAGACCTTCTTCTATTTCTTTTTCTCTGGCAAAATTGTATTTTTGGTCAGCTTGTTGTTGATTAAATCTGTCATCAAATCTTCTGATTCTTGAACCACGACCACCACGACCACCACCGCCGCCACGGCCACCACCACGGCCACCACCACGACCATAGCCTCCTTCGCCACGACCATAGCCTCCTTCGCCACGACCAAAGCCTCCTTCGCCACGACCAAAGCTTCCTTCACTTCTTCCACCTCCTCCACCACGTCTATCGTAGTTTTGGTTTCCTGAGTTGTTTTTGTAATAGCTCATATTGTGTATTTATATATTTAGTTATATATTAATATTGTTAAATCAATTTTTTTTACTATAATAAATAAGTTTTTAATATAAAAATCATATTTATTACAGCAATTTAATACCTAGAGCATATACCATATCTTCTATAAATTTTGATATAGGAGTTGATATTATATATAGATCGTCCTCAATCTTATTTATACTACTATTTTTGAAATATGACATATCATTTTCAGATATATATTGTTTAATATATAATATATTTTTTTGTCTAAAATAATCAATAATTTCCTTAATTAGCATAATAAATGTCTTTTGTCTGTCAGGATTAAATTTTATTATCTGGAACCACGATATATCATCAATTATATTTGTATTAATTTGATGCTCATTGTCTAATGATATAAATATTTTTTCATTCATTTTTTCTTAATAATATATAATAATTATTAAAAAATTTTCAAATTTTTTGACATCAAAATTTTGGTATAAAATTTTTTAATATTAAAGTTTAAGTTCAAATAAAATATAAAATAAATATGGCTAGTATATATTAAGACTAAGACTAATGTCAGATATAAATATAATCTATAAACCAGAAATAATCAGTTTATTTAATAGCAATTTTTCTGAAGTT
>JACCDY010792058.1_pt1 | contig 27527 bp, 20 predicted proteins | sample 7446391 | NCBI WGS metagenome assembly JACCDY01 (sample SAMN15323451, study PRJNA562643) | freshwater metagenome | isolation source: river surface water | place: USA:Blue River Watershed | collected 2017-08-18 | reverse complement strand
GTAGTCGGTTGGTGACCAAGGTTGCACTGACTGCCCTAACAGGGGTGGCCGGAGCAATACCCATCTGAGTTTGCACCACTCTTGAACCAGCTGATAAGCCGACAGCATTTATTGACAGAACTCGGTGGCGCAGAACCTCTCCTGCTTTTCCGAGCGGCGCTGTGAATGTCAGCTTGTCAGTCTGACCAACGGTTTGCCAGCCAATTCCATTACTTACATCGATTCGATAGCCAGTCACGGGACTACCGCCATCTGACACAGGTCGTGTCCAAGTTAGAACTATTCCTTCGCTGCTAAGGACTCTTGCCACTAAGTTTTGCGGATCATCGGCAGCAATCGCAGGTACCGTCACCTCTATCGGCTCTGTCGCAAGACCAGGTCCAAACCCGCTAGTTTGCGCTTGAATTCGATAAAAGACTTTTTGACCACGTGAAAGAGTAGACAAAAAGGCCGTAAATTGGCTCGAGCGGGTTGAAAGAACTGGACGGAATGTAACCCCGTCAGTTGAGGAACTCAGTACGTAACTTACAAGAGTGCTTCCGCCGCTGCTTTCTGGAGTCTGCCAATCAAATCGAATGCGATTTGCCTCCAGGGTTGCCTTGAACTCCCGCGGAGCACTTGCCGCAACAAACGGCATTTGGACAGATCGCTCTTGACCGCCAAGGGATGCTCCAAGCTCATTGACTGCAACCACTCGATAAATTTTTATTACGCCTGGAGCGCCAATTGGCACCTGGGCAGAAAGAGTTAGAGTCAGTTCTGAAATATCTCTCCACTCAGCCAGCACTTTTTCCTGCAATCGGTATCCGAGTAAGAGCACCCCACCGTTATCTGTAACGGCTCGCCAACTGAAAGAAATAAACCCATCTTTGACTAAAGCAGATAGCGAGGTTACGTCCGCGGGAACTGATTTGGAGCGTTCAACAGAGACAGTGTTTGAAGGGAAGGACGATCCTGCCCTGTTGTTTGCCAGCACGCGATAAGTGACATTGGTTCCCTTTGGCACGACTTCGGTAAGGGCGGAAAGACCCGAGACATTGTTCCAGGTCGACCAACTTGTTCCACGCATTACTTCTATTCGGTAGCTCGTGACTTGTGCTCCACCGTCATCCAGCGGCGCTTGCCAACTCAGGCGCACTCGACCATCAGCCAATAGCTCACCCACAAGCAGCTGCGGTGGGCTAGCAACTTGAGCCGGAGTGGTGACTCGTAGAGTTCCACTCGGAGTTGATTCGCCAATTGCATTGATCGCAATTAATCTAAAGTCCTGGCTTTGACCTCTTGCGGGATCAGCCACCACATACTCGAGTGCCCTGCCGGTCTGAGCCGCTATCCAGTTACCAGCAACCAGCTGCTCTAACCGATAGCCAGTCACTGCAGAACCGCCGTCATCAGTAGGTGCTGCGAACCGCAGTAAATACCCGCTGGTCTGCTTGGTTGCCGACAGCGCCCTTGGAGGCTCAGGCGCAAAAGCGCTGGTGCTGAAACTTGCCGAAGCGCTCACACCGCGAATTTGACCAATCGCGGTCACCGACACTCGATAGTCCGTGAGTCGAGTTAGCCCATCCAAGCGAGCCTGCGTTCCAATTATGGAAATTGTTCTATCCACCACCGAACCAAGGTTGCGAACCAGCGAAACTTCAAAGCTGGTGCCAGCTGGCGCATCTGAGGTCCAGCTGATGTTAACTGTGCGGCCACTCGGAATAGCCGAGAGGTCGCTCACTAGATAGACCAGCTGCGGATCGAAGACCACTTCTGGCGAAGGATTTGCCGAGCCGACTTCATTGAAAGCGCTGACCCTGAAAGAGTGTGGAAATCTTAGATCGGAGACAGAAAGTTGCCGCTGAGGTCCAGTTTGAATTGACTGCCAATCACCAGTAGTTTTCATTTCGACGCGATACTGGACTGAGGAAGCGCCACCTAGCGAAGCAGGTTGGTTCCATGAAATCAGAGCCGCGTTTTTAGCCGTTGCGGTTACTGCTAGACCCACTACCGATGACGGTGCCTGGATAAGCGATCGACCACTGACCACCGGGGTAAATTTGGTCAATCCAGTAGCGGTGACCGAGCTAACCCTTATGTAGGCGAGCTCTCCCCCGCTCAAGCCACTTACTCTAAAGCTGCTCTCTGTAGTCCTGGCCGATGTAAAGGAGTTCTGAGACTCTTTTCTGTATTCAACTTGATAGGCAGAGGCGCCGGGCACCTCAGCCCACGAAAACTCGACAAAACCCTGGCCGACTTGCTTTACCGTTATGCCAGTTGGAGAACCTGGCAAAACCGCAATGGGCGCTGGATTTACGCTTGGAGAAATAGCCAGTCGGTTACCTCGAATAGACAAAGAGTTATTGATAACTCCAGGGATGCTCATTTCATATATACGAGCTTCCACCTGAGCAGTAGTCGCGTGTGGACTCGAACCCAGAATCAAGGCTGCAATGCCAGCAACGTGTGGGGAAGCCATGGATGTGCCCGAAAGCAAAACCGGTGATGAGTAATTTCTTGCGTTGGCTGAAGCAATGCCTACACCGGGGGCAAAGATGTCAACGCAGTCACCGAAATTCGAGAAAGAAGCACGAGTGTCAAAGCGATCGGTAGCGCCCACGCTAATTGCCTCGGGGGTAGACGCAGGAGAATAGCCACAAGCATCAGCACGAGAGTTACCAGCCGCAACGACCGTGGTAATACCTTTGTCAACCATGGCCGCAATTGCTGTGTTGAATGACTGATTACGCATTCCACCCAAGCTCAGATTGGCAACACCAGGCACTCCGGCGGGGTGAGTAGCAATTACCCAGTTGATAGCGCGAAGAATTCCAGTGGTACTGCCGGAACCAGTGCAGCCCAAAACTCTCAAAGGAATAATGGAAGCTTTTTTCGCAAGTCCAAAGTTTGATCCAGCAATAGTGCCAGCCACGTGAGTGCCGTGGTAGTGGCAATCAGTGTTCGCTTGATCCGAACCTATAACATCAAAACCTTTGGAAACTCTTCCCGCTAAGTCCGGGTGATCACCAGCGACGCCTGTGTCAAAAACATAAACCCTAACGTTTTCTCCGGCACTTGCTGGGTAGCTAAATCCATTATTAAGAGCTCCATCTATTCTGTCTAACCCCCAAGATGGAGTCGGGGACTGAACGTCTGTAATTGTTATGGCTTGGTCAAGCTCTAGAAAAGCGACATTCGGACTAGTTGATAACTTTGCCGCATCGTCTGGCAACAGATCAACAATAAAGAGATTGTCAATCATCCCAAGTTGAGCTTCTGGATACTCGCCCAGTTGAGAAATCTCTGCGCGGACCTGCTGTGAATAGCCTTCGACCGGCATCACCATGTATGTCAATCGCAAAGTATCTGCGCTTGCAACTAATGGAGACCCAGCCCCAACCACTAAAGAAACTAGAAAAGCTAAAAATAGCCGAAGAACTCTAGCCACACTGCCCCAATCTTTGACTTCTTGAGTCTAGGGAACGGGAGAGACAATTTACAGAGCGGCTTGCCCCTAGCGCATAAACAGCGCTTTTAGGCGAACGGTGGTGAACCACATTCCCCCAATAATCATCACCAGGAAGTAAGCGACGTGGCCGAGCAGGCCCCAGTTGATGATTCCCAGCGTGAGCGATCGCACCAGCTCAACTCCCTGCCATAGCGGCAGCGCTTGCACTATCACCTGAATCCACTGCGGAAACACACTGACCGGAAAGAAGGTTCCAGAGAACAAAAACATTGGTAGCAGGAAGAAGTTCAGCCAATTCATTTGCTGAAATGAATGGAAGTAAGAAGTAATCGCCATTCCAAACGAGGCGAAGCCAAATGCAATGAGCGTGGCTGCTGGAATTGCCAAAAGGCCCCAAGCGTTAGTAATTAAACCCAGCGGAAATACGATTGCCATAAAGCCCAGGGAGTAAACCAAACCTCTCAGCAGTGCCCAAGTAATCTCTCCCAGGGCAATGTCGAGCGGCCCCATCGAGCTTGAAAGCATTACCTGATAAATCTTGCCAAAGTGCATTTTGAAAAAGACATTCCAGGTCGAGTCATAAATCGCACCATTCATTGCCGACGTTGCCAGAAGTGCAGGAGCGATGAAAGCTGCGTAAGTGACAGGATCACCATTGCCATCAGTGACGTTGCCAATTAGTTGTCCAATTCCGAAACCAAAGGCAAGTAGATAAAAAACTGGCTCAAAAAAGCCAGAAAAAATAACCAGCCAATTAGAGCTCTTTGCCGCGTAAAGCGCGCGTTCCAGCATCATTCTGGCTCGTCCAGAGTAAACAGAAGCTGTCGGGTTATTTCTTCGCTTTTCAGCGATGGCAACCGCTTGCGAGACCAATACTTGTGTGATCATCTGGCAAGCCTTTGCTTGAACTTTGGATAGGCAAACGCCAAACCAATCACCACGAGAAGAAGTAGGTATCCGATGTGGACGGCAAACATTTCTGGAGCCAACTCAGCCCCGTAACTCAGCGTTCTGCCCAGCTCTGCAGAGTGCCAAAACGGGGATACCCATCCAATCGGCTGCAGGTAGATCGGCATCAATTGCAGTGGATAAAAAGTTCCTGAGAATAGGAACATTGGAGCAATAACGAAGCGACCGATGATTGCGAAATAACCCTCGTCCCGTTCAAGCCGCGCTGTTACGGCCAACATGACGGTGGACCAGGCCCAGGCTGCAAACATCGAAGACAGTAGCAGTGGTAAGACTGAAGTCAGGGGTATTGCCCCAAAGCCAACCAAGACCGCGAGATACAAAACAACTGTGAACATACCTCTGGCGAGCGCCGCTAGCATCACACCGTTGGCGATCTGGTAAGCAGAAACCGATGTTGCATTGATTGCATAAAACAACTTGTCCCAGACAAATCCGTCCAGGGTTGGGAATGTCACTTCATCCATGACTCCCTGAATAGCGGCCGCCGCAAGGAGTGCCGGGGCAACAAACTGCAGGTAGCTAACCCCCAGAACACTCTGACCGGCCGAGTTAGCATCAACCAAAGCCCCGATGCCAAGTCCAACAGAAATCAAATACAAAATCGGATTGCCTAATCCGTATGCAATTACCGAGCCCATCCACTTTGACATTGAGTAAATTCGGTATTCAGCAACCCGCAGTGACCCCCAGCGAATAGCTTTTTGAGGATCGACCGCGCGACCAGGCTGAAACTTTAGATCGGACACTAATCCACCAAACTTCTTCCGGTTAGACGCAAGAACACATCCTCCAGCGAACTTCTTCGCACCAGTGATGTAACAGGGTGCAGTCCCGAGTCCATAATTTTGGCCAGCAGTTCTTCACCCTTGTCCGTGTAGAGCAGGATGCGATCTGGCAGCACTTCAATTCGCTCCGCCATCCCCCGCAGCCGCTCTGCCGTCTGCTCGTTCTTGTCAGTACCGAATCGAACCTCGACTACTTCCTTGGAGGAATACTGCCTAATCAAATCGGCTGGAGATCCCTCCGCCATAATCTTGCCTTTATCCATCACAATCAGGCGATCACAAAGCTGTTCGGCCTCATCCATGTAGTGGGTGGTGATTACGAGGGTAACTCCCTGCTCCTTTAGGCGAAACAGCCTGTCCCATAAAACGTGGCGTGCTTGCGGATCAAGCCCAGTAGTTGGCTCATCCAGCAGCAAAATCTCTGGTTCATTTACCAAGCCCCTGGCAATAGCAAGTCTTCGCTGCATACCTCCGGATAGATCATCAGCCTTAGAGTTTTTCTTTTCTGTTAGCTGAGCAAATTCCAGCAGCTCATCAACCTTTGGCTTTAGGAACTTTCGAGAAAGACCAAAATAGCGACCGTAGGTGTAGATGTTCTCCCAGACCTTAAGTTCTCGATCTAGCAGATCCTTTTGTGGAACCACTCCAAGGTGCGCTCGAATCTCAGGCCCATGGGTGTTTGGCTCTTTACCCAAAATCTTCAAATCTCCCTCAGTTCGCTGAGACACCGAGGAAATCATCTTCATGGTGGTGGATTTTCCGGCACCATTTGGGCCCAATAGGCCAAAGGACTCCCCACGCTTTACCTCAAAATCAATGCCATCGACTGCGACAAAGTCTTTGTACTTCTTGGTTAGATTCTTAGCCCAAATGACTGAGTCATCGGCAGGTTGTTGCAGCAATTGGTTCTCCATCTCGCCCCAGTGGGCAGCAGATAAGACTACTACCTGATGCTAATTTCCAAGATGTTGATATGGTTTTCTAGTGAAGAAGCCATTGGGCAATAGGCGTATAACGGGTAAAGAGCAGTATTACACCCCGCGTTCGCTCGCTAGTGAGCTAGTTGAAATGGCTAGTCAGGTAATCCCCAAATTCGCACAGCAGAGCTTTTTGGAGCCGGCCGGAGGAAACGGAAGTTTTATTGAGGCACTTCAGCTAAAGGGAGTACAAGAAATTGTTTCGGTTGATCTATTCCCCAAGCACTCAAAGGTTCAAAAAAGTAACTTCTTGGATTTCACACCACAAAGCAAAAATCTCATAACAATTTCAAATCCGCCATTTGGCAGAAACAATGCCTTGGCGATTCCATTCTTTAATCACGCAGCAAACTTCAGCGACTACATCTGTTTCCTGGTGCCAAGGTCGTGGCGCAAATGGAGCGTAGAAAATCGACTAGACAGAAGATTTCACAAACTACTGGATGTCGATGTCTTTGTGGCATACGAAGACGAAGGTGGAGTGCCGGTTAGGCAGGCAAACAATCTGCGCACCTGCTTTCAGATTTGGCAGCGCAAGGAGACTCTGCGCAAGCAAGTCGTGGTGCCTGACAACGCACTAATTAGGAAGGTATCCCCTGAGCAGGCAGAGCTGGCCGTGCGAGTGTTTGGCTATGGCTGCGGGAAAGTGCTGTCCGAGTTCCCACCGAAAAAGAACACCACTCTTATGTTTTTGAAGGCGAGAGACCCAGAAATCGTAGGGATTTTGCCAAAACTGGACTATCAGCGCTTTAGCAAAAACACCGCCTACACTGAAGCACTGGCTTTCACCGAGATAAATTTCCTGCTGAATGAGCAGGTTTTTGGAAGTGGCTTTCACCAGGAAAAGGTTAAGTAAAGCGTGAGCGAATATTATTCAGACCCGACTCAGAACCCAAAGTCGCGGGAGTACAAGGGGCCAAGAGCTCAGCTCAAGGATCTTTTCCCCTACCTTCGGCCATATAGGAAAGTACTAACCTTCGCAATCGTTTTATCGATGATTGGCTCTTTGCTTGCACTAGGGCAACCCCTATTGATTGGGCAGTTGATTTCAGCGGTAGAAGAAAATCGAGAAATACAAACTCTGGCTATTGCCATTATTGCGCTCATCATCAGCTCTGCCTTGATCAACGCCTTCCAGTTTTACCTTCTATATAAGACAGGTGAGGGCGTCGTGCTCAGCACTCGTAAGGCACTGGTTGCCAGGTTGCTTCGTCTACCCATTTGGCAGTATGACCGCCGAAGAACAGGTGATTTGGTTTCCCGAGTTGGTTCTGACTCCACTCTGCTGAAAGCGGTACTAACCCAAGGTTTAGTAGATGCCCTGGGCGGGCTCTTGCAATTCTTTGGGGCCATCATCGTGATGGCATTTATTGATCCATTGCTATTGGGCTCAACGCTACTCGTTGTGTTTACGGCGGTCGGAGCAATTGCCTTCACGGGCAGAAAAATCCGCAGTGCCACAACCAAGGCTCAGCAAAAAGTTGGTCAGATGTCAGCGAGTGTGGAAAGAGCGCTCAGTGCGATTCGCACAATCAGAGCTTCTCGCGCGGAAGAGCGAGAGAGCCAAGAGATTTATAAGGACGCTGAGGCAGCCTACGACCAAGGCTTGTCAATTGCGCGACTGTCAGCTGCAGTAGCGCCAATCGCTCAAGTCGCTTTTAATACCGCTTTCATTGTGGTTCTTGGTCTGGGCGGTCTGAGAGTTGCCACCGGAGCGACGACTATTTCATCGCTGGTTACTTTTGTGATCCTGCTCTTTTTCATGATTGGACCGCTCATCTCAGCATTTGGCGCTTACACCTCAGTGATGGGGGCACTAGGAGCGCTAGCGCGAATTCAAGAAATTATGGTTTTGGATGAGGAAGAAAGCGGCAGCCAAGCAGAGCACCGCCTAGCTAGTAACACAGCTGCCATCGAATTCAAACAAATTGACTTTCACTACCCGACCGAAGATGGAGACACCAAGCAGATTCTGCATGATGTGAACTTCAGAATAGAACGGGGTCAGCGAGTAGCGCTGGTTGGTCCTTCAGGAGCTGGTAAATCGACCATCTTCTCTCTGATAGAGCGCTTCTATGAACCTACCGGGGGAGCAATTTTGCTCGATGGACAAAATGTCACTGAATTTTCCCGCCAAACTTTGCGCGAACAGCTTGGCTACGTCGAACAAGATGCACCAGTTTTAGCGGGCAGTATTCGTGACAACTTACTACTTGGTAAGGCAGACGCTACTGATGATCAGTTGGTAGACGTACTCAGACAAGTTAACCTCACGGAAGTGCTAAATCGCGATGAAGCTGGGTTGGACGCTGAGGTTGGTGAAAGCGGCATCATGCTCTCTGGTGGTGAGCGTCAAAGACTGGCGATTGCAAGAGCCCTGTTGGCAAAGCCACCAATTCTCCTTCTGGATGAATCAACTTCTGCGCTTGACGGACCAAACGAGCAGCGAATGCGCGAAGCGATTGATGCGGTTGCTCAAAATAGAACGTTGGTTGTAATTGCTCACCGCCTGTCGACCGTAGTCGACTCAGACCAAATCATCGTGCTCGAGCGCGGCAGAGTGGTCGGCATGGGCACTCACTCAGAGCTCGTCAAATCAACCCCCCTCTACGCAGAACTCGCAAAGCACCAGCTGCTGGTTTGAGTAGAGTGGAGGGGTGAGCAAAGCTGCCATCTGGAGTGCCGAGTCTGTTGCAGAACTCGACCGAGAAGATCCCCTAGCTAAATTTCGTGAACTTTTTGTAATTTCCGATCCTGAAATTTGCTACCTGGATGGGAATTCCCTAGGCAGGCTCCCCAAGGCCACAATTGAAAAAATCAACTCTTTCTTGGTTGAGGAGTGGGGAAAAGAGTTGGTAGACGGCTGGTCACACTGGATTGATCAAGCGCAAGTGGCGGGTGATCTGCTAGCGAAAACCGCTCTCGGGGCAAAGCCCGGTCAAACATTGGTTTGCGACACCACCTCCGTCAACTTTTACCAGCTTTGTGTTGCAGCAATCAAGGCAAACCCGGGACGCAAAAAGATAATCATTGACTCAGCCAATTTCCCCACCGATCGCTACATTCTCCAAGGAATTGCTAACCAGTTCGATCTTCAGCTGATCACCCTAAACAGCGATGGGATGGGTGGACCAGGCGCGGTGGAGATTGACAGCGAGCACGAGGAAATTTCTTTGGCTGCACTGGAGCCAAACCTCAGCGATGATGTAGCGCTGCTGACATTGCAGGCCGTTAACTACCGCTCTGGTGTAAAGCAAGACATAAAGGGCATTACCGAGCTAGCCAAAAGAAAAGGAATCTATGTGGTTTGGGATTGCTCCCACGCGATTGGTTCGGTGGAGCTCAATTTTGAGGAAAATGGTGTTGAGCTGGCGGTTGGTTGCACTTACAAGTACGGCAACTCAGGGCCCGGCTCCCCTGCGTGGTTGTTTGTAAAGCAGGAACTGCAAGAGAAACTTCAGGTTCCCATCCAAGGTTGGTTTGCCCAAGATAAACAATTTGAAATGGGTGCTTTTTTTGAACCCACTAACCAAATTCGGGGATTTCAGATTGCCAGCCCATCCATTGTTGGCATCCGGGCCGTCGAAGTCGCCTTTGAAATGATTGGCAAGGCTGGGATCAAGAAAATCAATGAAAAGGCCTCGGCAGGAACTCAGCTGATGATTGATCTGTATGACCAGTGGCTCGCTGAACTAGGTTTCACCCTAGCTACCCCACGGGCTGCCAACAAGCGTGGTGGCCACATCATCCTGCAGCACAAAGATGCCAAGCAAATTGCCAACGCCCTCAGGAAACTGAAAAAGGTAATTCCAGATTATCGAGAACCAGGTGCAATCAGACTTGGAATCTCTCCCCTGCCAACTAGCTACTCAGAGGTCTACGAGGGATTCAGGCGCCTCAAAGAACTGGTGGAGTCGGGCGAATACAAAAGCGTCAATGAAGGCTCTAGCCGCGTAACTTAGGAAGTCATGGACCACCAAAAACACATAACTTACATCTCGTATCTTAAAGTCGATGAACTACTTCAGCTGCAGCAGCCATTGAGTGACGGGCCTGAGCATGACGAGCTTCTATTTATAACAATCCACCAGGTATACGAACTTTGGTTCAAGCAAATTCTCCACGAGGCCTCCGCGCTTCAAAAATCCTTAGAGGCTGGCCAGACCCATCGATCGCTAGCGCTACTTGGCAGAATCCGAACCATCATGAAGACCTGCGTAGCTCAACTCGACATCCTCGAAACTATGACCCCGCTTCAGTTCAATTCTTTCCGAGCCAGACTCAGCTCAGCCTCCGGCTTTCAGTCAGCGCAGTTTCGAGAGTTAGAAGCAGTGTTGGGAAGACGCGATCAAGCAGGTGCTGACGCGGATAAGAGCACAGGGATGGGAATGGCCGAGCACCTAATACCGGGCTCCGCCGCCAGAAAACGGGTCGAGGATGCAATGCTGCGACGCTCACTTTGGGACTCGGCCCTGCGCTACTTCAGTACTAAACATCCAATGCCGAAGGATGCGCTTGAGCGGGATGTGACCAAGCCTTGGCAAGAGCACGAAGGCGTTCAGCAGGCGCTAATTACTCTGCACCGAAATGATGCGGAAGCGTCAATGATTGGTGAAGCGCTAGTGGACTTAGATGAGGGTTTCCAAGAATGGCGCTACCGCCACGTAAAAATGGTGGAGCGAACAATCGGAAAGAAAATGGGTTCGGGTGGCTCTAGCGGAGTTGGCTATCTAGCCAGCACACTATTCCGCCCAGTGTTTCCTGATTTATGGGCAATCCGCAGCCAGTTCTAGTTCTGGACGGAAACGACTAACCTTATCCGGTGGCTATCGCAATCTATCCGGGCTCATTTGACCCAATCACTCTTGGACACCTCTCAGTCATCAAGCGCGCACAGGCATTTTCTGATCTGACAGTTCTGGTTGTTCATAACCCGAACAAGCGGAGTCTTTTTAGCGTTGCTGAGCGAATAGAACTAATTGAAAAATCCTTGCTGGAGTTGGGACTAGATTCGGTGAAAGTTAGATCGCTGCAAGAGGGACTTCTGGCAACCGAAGCTAAGAGGCTGTCAGCTCAAATCATTATCAAAGGTCTTCGCACAGCAGCTGATTTGGATTACGAACTGCAGTTTGCCAGCATGAACCGCGATCTGACTGGGGTCGAAACCGTCTTTTTGCCAACTGAGCCAGCCTTTAGTCAAACTTCATCTTCACTCATCAGAGAAGTTGCTAGCCTCGGTGGTGATGTTTCAAGGCACGTAACAAAGACTGTGTTGGAAGCCCTGCGCACAAAGGTGGGCAAGTGAGTCTGCAGATTCAAGTAAAAGACCTCATTCAAAAACCAGGCACCATGAAAGAGCTAGAACTGGTGCACGAGCTTGTTCAGCCGCTGGGAACAGAGATTGTTGCTATTCCCAAGGGTCGGGAACTCAAACTTTCCGTTCGTCTGGAATCTGTTCATGAGGGGATTCTTGTGACAGTAAACGGTGACTCATTCGCCGATACCGAGTGCTCGCGCTGTTTAGAACCCATGCAAGAGGAAATTGAGATAGAGATCCAAGAGCTATTTCACTATCACCCGCAGGAAGAAGATGACTTCGTAATTCAGCAAGACCGAGTTGATCTTGAGCAAGCGATTATTGATGCGGTGGTCCCCAATTTGCCAATCAAGCCCCTATGTAGCGAAGACTGCCTGGGTTTGTGTGCTGACTGTGGGGAGAAATTAGATGTTGGGACTCACAATCATGAGAGACCAATTGATCCGCGCTTTGACGCTCTAAAAGACTTTGGTAGCTAGCTTTAGAACGTTGGCAATTAACATTGCACGCGTCATGGGGCCAACCCCACCTGGGTTTGGGGAAAAATAACCAGCGACCTCGGCGGCAGCTGGATCAACATCGCCCACCAACTTCTCTGCCGTGCGCGTGATTCCAACATCCAACAAAGCAGCCCCTGGCTTTATCCAACCTTTCTTTACAAAGCTAGGTTGGCCGACGGCGGCCACCACAATGTCTGCCTGTCTTACTTCTTCCGCGATGTTTATGCTGGCGCTATGAAGAAGTACAGGAGTTGCATCCACGGCCTTAGATGACAAAAGAAGGCTCAGCGGCCGACCAACCGTCAAGCCCCTACCCAGAATGGCTACTTTCGCACCAGATAGTTTTACGTCGTAGCGTCGAAGTAATTCAACAATTCCGGCTGGCGTGCAGGGCAGCGGAGCGTCAAATTTCCCAGAAACATTCATCACTAATTTGCCCAGGTTGATGGGGTGCAGGCCATCGGCATCCTTGGCAGGATCAATTGCCTCCAAGATAGCTCTGGTGTTCATCTGATTGGGAAGAGGTAATTGCACTATATAGCCGGTGACCTCTTTGGCGCTGTTTAGCTGCTGAACGGCGCTCATGACGTCCGCTTGCGTTGCAGAAGACGGTAAATCAATCCTGACTGATTGCATACCAACTTCTGCACAGTCGCGATGTTTTCCTGCAACGTAAGCGACCGAACCAGGATCATCACCAACCAGCAAGGTTCCAAGACCTGGTTTACTGCTAAGGCTGAGGACTTGTTCGCGCAGTTCTTGCTTGATTAAGCCTGCCGTTTTCTTGCCATCAAGGATTACTGCGCTCAAGAAACTACCAGTTCTCTAAGCCTTCATAGAGTGGGAAGGCTTCGGTGAGAGCCTGCACTCGCTTGCGCAAAGAAGCCAAATCTGCGCCTGGCAACAGCGCCTTCGCGATGATGTCAGAGACCTCTGTGAATTCACTCTTTCCGAAACCGCGGGTTGCTAGTGCTGCGGTTCCAATTCGAATACCAGAGGTCACCATCGGAGGACGAGGATCATTTGGCACCGAGTTTTTATTTACAGTTACACCGGCTTCATGAAGAATGTTTTCAGCGGTCTGACCATCGATTGCAGCGTTTCTTAGATCAACTAGCACTAAGTGAACATCAGTTCCGCCGGTCAAGACAGCGACACCGGCTCCCACAACATCCGGTTGCATTAGTCTCTCCGCCAAGATTTTTGCTCCGTCCAGAGTTCTCTGCTGCTGCTCTTTGAACTCTGCGGTCATCGCGGCCTTGAAAGCTACCGCCTTAGCTGCTACCACGTGCATAAGTGGTCCACCCTGTTGACCCGGGAAGACTCCAGAATCAATTTTCTTCGCCCATTCCTCTTTGCAAAGAATCAAACCTGATCTTGGACCAGCCAGGGTCTTGTGAACGGTAGTTGAAACAACATCGGCATATGGCACCGGAGATGGGTGAAGCCCGGCTGCAACTAATCCAGAGAAGTGAGCCATGTCAACCCACAACTTCGCTCCAACCTCATCGGCGATTGAGCGGAAAGCTGCGAAATCAAGATGGCGAGTATAGGCAGACCAACCAGCAATCAAAACAGCAGGCTTTGTTTCAAGTGCGCGCTGTCGAACGATATCCATGTCTACTAAATAGGTATCTGGGTGAAGCTCATAGGCGTGCGGCTCATACATTTTGCCGGAAAAGTTCAACTTCATACCGTGAGTTAGATGCCCACCGTGTGCCAATGAAAGACCGAGAATTCGATCACCGGGATTGGCCAGCGCCATCATCAAGGCAGCATTTGCCGTTGCACCTGAGTGCGGCTGAACGTTGGCGTGCTCCGCACCAAAAAGCTGCTTCGCCCGATCGCGAGCAAGGTTCTCTGCAACATCAACCACTTCACAACCGCCGTAATAGCGTTTGCCTGGGTACCCTTCGGCATATTTGTTTGTTAGGACAGAGCCCTGAGCTTGCAAGATTGCCCTTGAAACAAAGTTTTCACTAGCAATCATTTCAAGGGTTCCTCGCTGCCGATCAAGTTCTTGCTGCAGAACCTGGGCGATTTCGGGATCTACCTGGGAGAGCGGTGCGGTGTGAAGAGGATTTATCGGCATGTGCGCCAGTTTACTCTTGGGAGTAGGCCCTCGGCCCCATGCCACTGAATAGGATTGTCCGATGACCAGCACAGAGCACTGGGTTTTGACCTTTGTCTGCCCAGATCGTCCAGGGATCGTCCACGCTATCTCAGGGGCTGTCGTTGAGGCAGGCGGCAACATCACGGAGAGTCAGCAGTACACCTCTGTGGACACAAACCGGTTCTTCATGCGCCTACAAATTGAAGCCGCAATTTCGAAGGCAGATTTCGAGAAGCAAATCGAGAAAATAATTGACGATTTCCAACTGGAATATGTGCTCGATTACGTTGGTCGTCCCATCCGCACCCTAGTTCTGGTTTCAAAAGCAGCCCACTGTCTAAACGACATCCTTTTTCGTCAGCGATCAGGACAACTACCAATTCAAATCGCCAAGATATTTGGAAACCATGCCGAGCTCGCTCCACTAGCTAGGTTTTATGAGGTTGAGTTTGAGAGCTCTGAGATAAACAGTCCAGCAGACAAGGCTAGATTCGAACAGAATCTTCGAAATTACATACACCAAGAGAAAATTGAACTCATAGTTTTGGCAAGGTTTATGCAGATCCTTTCCCCAGAGTTTTGCCAAGAATTTTCGGGAAGAATTGTCAACATTCATCACTCATTTCTCCCTGGCTTCAAGGGTGCAAACCCTTACGCTCAAGCCCATGCTCGCGGAGTGAAACTAATTGGCGCTACCGCTCACTTTGTCACTGAAGAACTAGATGAAGGTCCAATCATTGAGCAAAATGTGACCAGAGTTGACCACGCCTCATCTAAGCAGGCGCTTGTTCAAATCGGTCAGGATGCTGAAAGCAAAACTCTTACCCAGGCCATCAGGTGGTTGGCCGAACACAGAGTATTGCTTGACGGACAAAGAACAATTATTTTCCGCTAAGCAGGATTCTTACTCCAACGCCGAGAATTAGCATCGCGAGCAGTCCCAGCATTGCCAGAGAGAAATTGAAGTCTTCTCGTGTTTCAGCAAGACTAGGTAATTGCTTGGAAATCACTTCATCTGAAATAACTTCGTCACTGAGAAATTGTTCGGACACTTCAGGAAGTTGTTCTTCAACGGCCTCTTCAGTTCGAGTTGGACTTGTAGATTCATCTACAATCTCAACTTCCAAAGGAGCGGGGGTAATTTCATCCTGGATAATCGGGCCAACTATCTCAACTGGAGCAATTACGGCCGGGAGCTCAATGCTTGGCGCAGGTTGTTCTGAGCTCTGCTCTGTTGGAATCACTGCGGGCGGGATAACTACTGGCAATACTTCGGGTGCTGGTTTGACCAGTGCAAAGGATGCAACGACCGCAGTGCCTGGGCCGCTGTGTCCCGCCCGGTCAACCAAACTATCTACCGGCAACATCCATTCGACCTGCGCATAACCGCAGGTTGCCGAATAGGTCCAACCCATCGGTGCAGCCTGATAGCTACTTTGGCAATCTTGATCCGTTTTGAACTCAACCGCGGCTGGGTCAAAGTCGACCCACTCAGAAAACGTCAGTGTTGAGGAAAAAGTCTCAGGTTTTGTATTGGAGACTTCAACTTCTGACCACCATGCCATCGGCGGTAGGGTGTCAACTTCAAAAGCCAAGGCAACATCTTGCGCAGGTCCAGTGTTTCCCCAGTTGTCACTGAGTTGATTTTTCAAAAGCTTAATTTGGTGTTGACCATCGGGGCAATACGAGATAACCAGCTCCCCTTCTTGTATCTCGCCCAAACATGTACCTAGATCAAAGTTATCAACGACGACTTGACCGTCAGTCAAAGAAAATCCCAAGCTAAAGGCAGCCTCACTAAACAGCTCAGGGCTTTCCAGCCAGGTAAAGTCGGGGGCTACGGTGTCAAAGTTGACACTTGCTGTGGTTGCTACCCCTGGCCCCTTTGTACCATCGGCCAGGGAGTTTGCTAAGAGAGTTAGGCTAACTAAATCATCTACGCACGACTTAAGTTCGACCCGCGCGCTGTTTGCGTCTATCTGAATTTTGTCAATTGTGCAGTTGGAATCTGATATTTGAAAGTCTTCTGGCTGAAGTCCAGTAATTACGTCACTGATTGCGAGGTAGAACTCAATCACACTCGCGCTCACCTGGCTGCCGGTAAACGAAGTGACAGTTAGCAGCTGCTTATAACTAATTTCGATTCGGCCATCACCACTATTCACGCCCGTTTGGTGCTGGACATTCAGAGTATGTTGTGCGCTCGCATAGGAAGAGCCGCCGCCTCCGCCGCCACCATCGGAACAACAGCTGTCATCGTCTGCTCCGCCGCCACCTCCGCCGTACCAACCGCCGCCGCCACCTCCACCACCGGCGTTGTAGCTGAAACCACCTCTACCACCCTGACCAAAACTGCCGGCAGTACCAGCACTGCCACCATTCGAATAGCCTGGGTTTCCACCACCAGTTTGAGAGCCGCCCTGACCACCGCCAGCTTGGCCGGAACCTCCCCATTCACCGACAAGACCACCACCGGCTCCACCCATCGCTCCAGCAAATCCACCGGATCCACCGCCGCCGCCTGCCACCACGACTCTTTCGTTCAAGCTCAATCCAAAGCGAATGTCGCTCGCTCCACCGCCGCTTCCTTCGTTGCCGCGAGCGCCGGCAGTTGCCCCACCTCCGTTGAAGCCACCAGCGACATTGGCCCCTTCGATGCCTTTTCCTCCGACAAAGATAAAAATCTGGGACGGTAAATTTCTAACGGTTGCCGTGACTGAGCCTCCTGCCCCTCCCCGACCACCCGCAGCACCGTGAAGACGAACCTGAAGCTCAGTTATCCCGGTTGGGACTTCCCAGGTTTGATGACTGCCGGTGTACTGAAAGGTTTTTGTGCAAATGCCATTTACGCAAACCTCATTGGCTTGGGAAGGCATTGGCAAAAGAGTTGCAGAGGATAAGAGAGCAATTAGTAGTGCGTTTCTAAATTTCATGCAGGCAAAATAAAACTCCCCGCAGTTTTCTGCAGGGAGTTTTCCACAACCTAGTTTGGCTGGATAATCAGGCCATCCGTGCCTTCATATTTTCAGCCAGAGTTGCCATAAATTCCTCGGTGGTTTCCCAAGCCTGCCCCGGTCCCACCAAAGCTGAAAGATCCTTGGTCATGTGACCTGCTTCTACTGTCTTGATTACGACATCCTCTAAAGTCTTAGCAAAGTTATCCACTTCTGGGGTGCCATCCAACTTCGCGCGGTGCATAAGTCCCCGGGTCCAAGCAAAGATAGATGCAATGGGATTGGTGGATGTCTTCTCACCTTTTTGCCACTGACGGTAGTGGCGAGTCACAGTTCCGTGGGCCGCTTCAGCCAAAGCGGTCTTGCCATCTGGGGTTGAAAGGACTGAGGTCATCAGGCCCAGTGAGCCAAAGCCTTGAGCCACGGTGTCAGACTGAACGTCGCCATCGTAGTTCTTGCAAGCCCAGACGTAGCCGCCCTCCCACTTCAGAGCCGACGCCACCATGTCGTCGATTAGCCGGTGCTCGTAGGTCAGCCCTGCTGCTTCAAACTTGGCCTTGTATTCAGTGTCGAAGATTTCTTGGAAGGTGTCCTTGAAGGCGCCATCGTAGGCCTTCAAGATCGTGTTTTTAGTGGACATGTAAACAGGGAAGCCACGGGATAGTCCGTAGTTGAAAGATGATCTTGCAAAATCCTTGATTGAGTCGATGTAGTTATACATACCCATCGCAACTCCACCCGTTGCTGGATATTCGGCAACCGTCATGGTTTGGGCTGGTGAGCCATCGGCTGGGGTATAGGTGATTGTGACGGTTCCTGCACCAGGAACTTTGAAGTCAGTGGCTTTGTACTGGTCGCCGTGGGCGTGACGACCAATCACAATCGGCTTGGTCCAGCCTGGAACCAGTCTTGGAATGTTTGAAATGATAATTGGCTCTCGGAAAACTACCCCACCAAGGATGTTTCGGATTGTCCCGTTCGGGCTCTTCCACATCTTTTTCAGACCAAATTCTTCTACTCGTGCCTCATCCGGAGTGATAGTTGCGCACTTTACTCCGACACCGTGTTTGCGAATTGCATTCGCCGCGTCAATGGTTACCTGGTCATCGGTTGCATCACGATTCTGAATTGACAAGTCGTAGTAATCAATTTCCACATCCAGAAATGGAAGTATTAGTTTGTCTTTGATTTCCTGCCAGATAATTCTGGTCATCTCGTCACCATCAAGGTCGACCACTTTGCCGACTACTTTGATTTTGCTCATCATGCTCCTGAAACTGCCCTTACCGATTGGAATGAACCCCAATCCTATCGGCTACCATTGCTGCTATGCGCGCTGCAAGAACTATCGCCCTGTTGACTACTAGCCTGCTGCTACTGTCAGGCTGTTCAACAAAGCAAGACCAACCCTTTAGTTCGCAAGTTGGGCTGCAATTATTTATGTGGCCCTGGCAGTCCGTAGCAAGCGAGTGCGAGGGTCTTGGGAATCAAGGCATTGACTGGGTTTTAGTTTCTCCTCCGCAAGAGCACATTGTTGGCTCAGCTTGGTGGACGGTTTACCAACCGGTGAGTTACCAACTGCAGTCAAGGCTCGGAAACAGATCTGACTTTGAAAACATGGTCAAAACATGTGATCAAGCTGGCGTAAACGTTTTAGTAGATGTTGTGATCAATCACATGACTGCTCAAGATTCTGGCATTGGTTTTGCTGGCACCAGCTTTGAAAAGTACAACTACCCTGGCCTCTACGGACCGGAAGACTTTCATAACTGTGGACTAACGGCTGGTAACTCAATTGAAAACTATGGTGATGCCAAACAGGTTCAAACTTGTGAACTACTGGGCCTTAGTGACCTAGACCAATCAAGACCAAATGTTCAACAGACAATCGTTGGCTTCCTCAATGACCTGCTGAATCTTGGGGTGACCGGTTTCCGCATCGATGCTGCCAAGCATATTGCTCCATCCGATCTGGAGCCCATAGTTTCTGCCTTGCCAGAAGAGACCATCTTCTTGCTGGAAGTGATTCGCGGAGCCGGTGAGCCGATTCAACCAGAGCAGTACTCAAATCTTGGTTATATCTGGGAGTTTGACTACGCCCGCAGCATGCGCTCCTACTTTGAAGACCAACTCATTGGCTACATTGATCCAGCAACCAGGTTTGACTCATATCTACCGAGCGACCGAGCAATTTCTTTCATTTCTAACCATGACACCGAACGAAACAGCCAGGCTTTAAATTTCAACTACCAGCGCGAATTTGAGCTAGCAACTTCGCTAATGCTGGCTGAGCCCTATGGCACCCCAATGCTCTACTCCTCTTATTACTTCTTCGACTATGACGCAGGTCCCACCGAAGAAAATGGCTTGGTCACTGCGGTTGCTTGCCCGACAAATCCAACATCTGACAATAGCTATGAGGATCGGGATTGGATTTGTCAGCATCGCTGGGCGTCAGTCGAAAAAATGATTCGGTTTAGGGATTTGGTGGACCAAACAGCAGTAGTTAACACCCTGCAGACTGAAAACCTTTTTGGCTTTGAGCGAGAGGGGAAGGGCTTCTTCATAGTCAATGTCTCCCCTGAAGCCGAAGAAACCGTTGAGGCTCAAACCACTCTGCCCGATGGTAGCTATTTGGATTTGCTCAGTGACGAGGTCTTCGAAGTAAATGCCGGGAAAATTACGCTTACCCTGAAACCGCTATCCGCAATTGCTCTGGTGAAAAACTAAACCAGTGATTCTTTCCAGGCCTTGTAAAGCCGGGCAAACTTTCCTGTACCTGCAGCTAGAGCTGTGGGCGACCCATCTTCAATAATCTCGCCACCTTCCATCACCAAAACTCGGTCAGCGATTGCAACGGTAGATAAGCGGTGGGCAATTATCACGGCAGTTCGACCAGCCAACAGGCTCTTCAGCCCCAGCTGCACCATCCGCTCGGATGGAATGTCCAAAGACGAAGTTGCTTCATCCAGAATCAGTACTGCGGGATTTGCCAAAAAAGCTCGTGCGAAGGAAATTAGCTGACGCTGCCCAGCCGAAACTCGACCACCGCGCTTATTTACATCGGTGTCATAACCTTCGGGCAGGTTGGAAATAAATTCATGGGCGCCAACAGCCTTGGCCGCTGCGATCACCTCTTCAATAGAAGCATCGGGTCGACCAAGTTGAATGTTTTCGATGACGGTTCCTGAGAACAGATAAGCCTCTTGGGTAACCATCACAATCTCGCGCCGCAAATCACGATTGGCGATGTCGCGCAGATCAACACCGTCAATCAAGACCTTGCCTTCGGAGGGGTCATAGAAGCGAGCGATCAACTTGGCAAGTGTCGACTTACCCGCGCCGGTAGTGCCAACTAAAGCAATGGTTTGGCCAGCTGGAATAGTCAGATCAAACTTCTTCAGGATTACTGGACCGGTCGAGTATTGAAATTGCACTGCATCAAATACCACTTCGCCCTTGGCGCTAGCTAGGGCCACAGGTTGAGTTGGTTCAGGAACTGACGGCTCTTCTTCTAGAACTCCTGAGATTTTCTCCAGTGCTGCAGCCGCTGATTGGTAGGAGTTATAGAAAATTGCAATTTCCTCCATTGGATCAAAGAATCTCCTGGCATACAAAATTGCTGCAGTCAAAACCCCAATTCCCAGTGAACCCTCCAGAACCCGGTAACCACCGAACAGCAAGATGGCGGCAACCGTGATGTTGCCGATCATGATCAGCCCTGGATCATAAATACCAAAGAGTTGAATCAGGTGAGCATTGTGCTTTCGGTAATCCTCAACCAACCCACCAAAGTGTTGCTCGTTTCGCTTTTCCTTTCTAAAAGCCTTAACAGCCCTAATTCCAGTCATTGTCTCAACGAAATACTGAATCAAGCGGCTGGAGGCAACGCGCTGTTTGCGATAGCCGCGATTGGTTTTGACCTGGAACCAGCGGGTCAAAATGCCAAGGGGTAATAGTGCTCCAAGCAAAATCAAGAAGGAGGTTGGATCCAAGATGAATAGTGCTACGGCAGTGAAGGTCATGAATAGACCACCGATAACTAGCTCGTTCAGACCGCCAGAAAGTAGCTCCGCGATTGACTCAAGGTCAGAGGTCTGTCTTGCAATAACTCGGCCTGCCGTATATCTCTCGTGGAATTCAACGGAAAGTTTTTGAGTGTGAACAAACATGCGATTGCGCAAATCAAAAAGCATCTGCTGAGCTAGTCGTGCGGTCAGCATGAGGAAGAGATAGGTCAAAATAGAGGTCGACAGGGCTGCGGATAAATAAACACCCACAACTATCCACAACTCGCTGTATTGACTTGTGATTGCTTTCGGTAGCGCCCAGTCAATTCCCAGTGCAATCAGGGCAGGTCCGGCAACTCGTAGCGCGGTTGAAATGACGCCAAGCAGAATTGCCAAATAGATTCTTGCCTTGATTGGCCTAAGCAGTGAGCTGAGCAGTTTGCGTGAGCGTGCCCGAACATACTTGGATTCTTCCTTAGTTAGATCGGTTCTCTCCTCGTCGTTAGTGCCGTACATGCTCATAGGTTCACCTCCCGCTCTTTTTGCTCAGCGTCCAGGGAGGTAATGACATATCGGTAGTGCTCTGAGCTGCGCAGCAGCTCTTGATGAGTTCCAAATGCTGTGATGCGACCGTCTTCCATAAGTGCAACTTTGTCTGCCAACATCACCGTGGAAGGACGGTGCGCGACGATGAGGGCTGTGGTGTCCTTCAAAACATGCCGGAGCGCATCTTCAACCATTGCTTCGGTATCAACATCCAACGCTGAAAGTGGATCATCCAAAACAAGAATTTTCGGCTTGGCAGCAACAGCTCGGGCGAGAGCAACTCTCTGACGCTGGCCACCAGAGAGTGAGAGGCCCTCTTCTCCTATGGTGGTGTCGAGGCCGTTAGGCAAGTCATAGGCGAACTGGGCTTGGGCGATTTCAATCGCCTGTCTTAGATCTTCATCAGTGGCATCCGGATTACCAAGCAGAATATTTTCGCGAACGGAAGATGAAAACAAAGTTGCATCTTCAAAGGCCATGGCTATCAGGGTTCTCAGGTGCGCGCGACTGAACTGCCTGATGTCTACTCCGTCGATGGTGATGGAGCCACCGGTCACATCGTAAAGGCGAGTGGTGAGAGCAGTGAGAGTGGTTTTACCACATCCAGTCAGTCCAATCAGTGCAACAGATTGTCCTGGCTCAATCCTTAGATTGATGCCCCTGAGCAGTTCACCATCCGGGCTTTCGACATCTGGAAATTGAAACCGTACGTCTTTGAATTCGAGTAGTCCTGTGGGGTTTGATAAAACAGCTGGATTTTTTGGATCCACAATTTTGTTTTCGCTATCCATAACTTCAAAAAAGCGCTCAGTTGCAGTTCTAGCTTCGAGCGTGAAGGAAAGCAAGAATCCAAGTGATTCAGTTGGCCAACGAAGAACAATTGCTGTTGCAAAGAAAGCAACCAGGGCCCCAACTGTCATTTCTCCCTGCGAGACCAGCCATATGCCAGCCAGCATGGATAAGCCAATTGCCAACTCCGGAATCATTATTAGGTAGAGCCAAATGTTGGCAACCGCCTTTGCTTTTTTCAGCTCAGTCGATCTCAGCTCGGTAGCCTGCGAAGAAAACTGACTCGCAGCAAAACTCCCGCGACCAAAAGACTTAAGCACTCGAACGCCGTGAACAGCCTCTTCGACTCGGGTTGCCAAGTCGCCAGACTGATCCTGGCTCAGCCTTGCAACGACGTTGTATTTGCCCTCGAAGAGAAAACCAGCTACCCAAATTGGAATTGTCGCCACAAAGAAAATCAGTCCAAGCCAAAGATTGAAGGTGAAGAGAATTGCTAGGCCAACCATTATCGTGATTAGGTTTGCCGTGAAGAGAACCAGCCCAAAACTCAGCCATCTTCTAATTAAGCTCAGATCGGAAATTGCTCTTGAAAGCAGCTGACCCGATGGCCAACGATCATGAAAAGCAACTGGCAAGTCCTGCAGCTTTTCATAGAGAGCATTGCGCATGCCGGCCTCTACAAAGGTGCCCGGGGTAAGAACCAGCCAGCGCCGCAGCAAGACAAAGAGAGCTTCTGCAATACCGAGCGCCAGAATCAGTCCAACTGCCGGTAACAGTGCATCGAGCCCTCCCCCTACCAGCGAGTTCACAAGACCCTGTAGCAGCTGAGGAATAGCTAAAGCAAACATATGCGCTGAAATGGCAGCCACGACTCCCAGAAAAATTCTGGGTAAGGCTTTTTTGGCATACGGGACTAATCGCCAGAGAACTCTAAAAGTCCCCTTTTCGGAATTTTGCATTTATCTCTTCCGCTGGACTGGCCAGCCCTACAGACTAGCAAAAATCCAAGGCAAGAAATCACTAATGAAAGAAGTGTCGTTCGCCAGTGAAATACATCGTGATACCAGCGTTCTTGGCAGCAGCAATTACTTCTTCATCTCGAACACTGCCGCCAGGTTGAACAACTGCCCGAACACCAGCCTCAATCAGCACAGCTAGTCCGTCAGCGAAAGGAAAAAAGGCGTCTGACGCAGCAACGGTGCCATTTGCTCTGATTCCTGCCCGCGACACCGCTAGCCGACAAGAATCCAAGCGATTTACTTGTCCCATGCCAATTCCAACCGCGGCTTGATGATTAGCCAAAACAATTGCATTTGACTTTACGGATCTGACTGCACGCCACGCAAATTGCAAATCTCGCATGGTTTCCTCATCCGCTGCTGGCCCGCAAACTAATTCCCACTTTGAATTAGCTAATTTGGCAAAGTCATCTGGCTGCTGGACAAGCATTCCGCCAGAAATCTGACGAAGCTCTTGGCCGGGCAACTGGTAGTCAACTGGAAGCTGCAGGATTCGAAGATTTTTCTTTCGCTTGAGTATTTCTAAGGCTGATGCTTCGTAGTCCACAGCCGCAATCACTTCGGTGAAGACATCGGCGATGGCCTCTGCCATAGCCGCAGTAACTTTCCGATTAGCAGCAATCACCCCGCCGTATGCTGAAACTGGATCGGTTTCATGGGCTTTTTTGTAAGCATCCAGTATCAGATCATTACCCTCAGAGCCCACCGCCAGACCGCAAGGATTGGCATGTTTGATGATGGCAACTGCTGGTTCAGAAAAGTCATAAGCGGCCCTGAGGGCAGCTTCGGTGTCAACATAGTTGTTGTAAGACATTTCCTTACCGCCGAGCTGATGAGCGCTGGCGAGTCCGCTACCACTGCCATCAAAGAAAATTGCGGCTGATTGATGAGAGTTTTCGCCATAGCGCAAATTTGACTTTTTCTGATAGCTCAAGTTAATGAAATTGCCTTTAGCCATCCAAGTTGCAATTGCACCATCGTAAGAAGCAGTGTGCTGAAATGCTTCGAGTGCTAATTCACGACGAAACTCATCGGTGGTGCCACCGGCACCCATCATTTCAAGCAGCTGTGAGTATCTTTGGGGGTTGACCACTACGGCAACATTTGCATGGTTCTTGGCAGCGGCTCTCACCATTGCTGGGCCACCTACATCAATTTGTTCAATAATCTCTGCATCTGAAGCGCCAGCTGCAACAGTTTGCTGAAATGGATACAAATTCACCACAATCAGCTCAAATGGACGAAAGCCAAACTCAGCCAGTTGATCGCGATGAGATGACAGGCGCAGATCCGCCAAAATGCCAGAGTGGATTGCCGGATGAAGAGTCTTTACTCTGCCATCAAAAGACTCGGGAAAGCCGGTAATCGCAGACACCTCTGTGACTGAAATTCCGCTGTCTGCAATCTGCTTTGCGGTTGAGCCAGTTGAGACAATTTCAACCCCAGCCTTAGCCAAACCCTGGGCAAGTTCAATTAGCCCTGTCTTATCCGAAACTGAAATTAGAGCACGCTTGATGGCAATCATTTGGCGTCCTCCAGTAGTCGAATCTTTCCCTCGGCAATTCCGCGAACAACTTCAACCAGCTGCTCCCGCTCTACTTCCTTAATCATTTCGTGCAATTGCGCTTCACTAACGCCCGGCGGAATCGAAATTTCTCTCTGCCGAATAACCGGCCCCGTGTCGACACCCTCATCGACGAAGTGTACGGTGGCGCCAGTTACGTTTACCCCGGCCGCCAGAGTATCCCGGACCGCGTGGGCTCCTGGAAATGCCGGAAGTAGCGATGGATGAATGTTGATGATCCTGCCCGAAAATGCCCTAACCACACTTGGTGGCAACACTCTCATAAACCCAGCCAGGACAACCAGATCGGGCTTGTGATATTGAATTGAATGAATCAGCAAGTCTGCCCATTGATCCTTGGAAGAAAACTTCGCTGGCTCTAAAACAAATGTGGATATGCCGAATAGCTCAGCATGTTCTAGGCCCGCAGCTGGTCGATCGGCCCCAACTGCTCTAACCCTGGCTGGAAAAAGAGGATTGTCACAAGCCTCTAATAGCGCTCGCAGGTTTGAACCCGAGCCTGAAATTAGAGCGACAATGGTGAGCACGGGCAAAGTCTACTTTCGGTCGGTGCCCTGCGGCCTGAGAACAACCAATGACACCAAAAACACTGGCACCAGTACCTCAACAAAAATGACTGCGGCAACCTGAATCGGGTTAATTCCAACTTCTGAGAAACGACCAGGTCCTAGGCTTCCACTTGCCAACACCGCAAGGGCCAAGGAAATTGCCGCTGAAGTAAGTGCTGAAAACACAGCGAGCACCGCCGCTGCCGAAAAGCTGGTTGCAAACTCCCAGCGCATCTTCTGAGTGGACTTCCTTGCCAGCAAGGTTGCAATCATTGCGGCAATAACGGGTAACAGGGCAAAAATTATCCCTCTGTCAAATCCGCCAGTTGGCAGCACTGCAAAAATCGGAAGCGCAGGAAGTGGGCCTAGCTGCGATGCAAGTGGTGACACATATGAACCTGCGCCAATTGAAAAACCCGCACCGGAGATCCATGCCACACCATAAACAATTAGGTTGGGAAGTAGCGCCAGTTGACCAAGGGTCAAAACTAAACCACCCAAAAAGCTCAGGCTCAAAGCTTGGTAGAGACGCAAAACTTCAACCCAGCCAGCGATTAGAGAAACCATCATGAGCAGCGATGAAACCATGAGGAGGAAAACGACTACGGCACTGCCAATCCTTAGCGCTGGCAGCGCAGAGGTTGAAATACTCCAGTGAAGCCTAGAAATCTGGCTGGCTACTTTTTCTCTCACCCACATACGCTCGGGTGCTTCAATCTGATTGGCACCAGCAACAAGTTCAAAACGCTTTCCTGAAACAGACGAAATGAATAGCAAGCCACCGAAAAAGATTGCTGGTCTAAATAACGGATCCCATTCCCCAACAATCACTACAGGATTTGCAATCAGCAAACTCAGGCCGTAAGAGGCTGTTCCGAATGAAAGCGCTCCGCCTAACCAGGCTGGCCAGAGTGACGAAGCAGCCGAAAGCCGGTGACCAATTCGAATGATCATTAGCGCCATGACGAGAGTCAGACCAAGTGGAAGAAATGCAACAGTAAATGAATCAAATGAAATTCCGACTATTTCACCTGCACCGATGTTGATAGGTACACCTACCGACAACAAAAACGCATACCCCGCAACCTGCAAAGTCGCAATCCAGTCCACCGAACCGTCGCCTTCGATTAGCCAAGCAAGCGTAAGGGGTACTAGCACTAGACCAACTACCGAGGCAAGAATGATCAGCGCTTGTAGCGCTGCTATTCCAAAGCTGAGTGCCCGATTCACTTACGGCAGCTTGCTGATGATTTCTCGCATTAGCTGCGCGGTTTCAGAAGGGGTCTTTCCGACCTTGACGCCTACTGCTTCAAAAGCTTCCTTCTTAGCCTGCGCAGTGCCAGCAGAACCAGAAACAATTGCCCCAGCGTGTCCCATGGTTTTTCCTTCTGGAGCAGTAAATCCGGCAACATAGGCAACTACTGGTTTGGTGACATGTTTAGCGATGTAAGCGGCTGCCTTCTCCTCGGAGTCGCCTCCAATCTCGCCAATCAAAACAATCGCCTTAGTCTCTGGGTCTTTTTCAAAAGCCTCGAGCGCGTCAATGTGGGTAGTGCCAATAACTGGATCTCCACCAATTCCAATGGCGGTAGAGAAACCGATGTCCCTTAGTTCAAACATCATTTGATAAGTCAAAGTTCCAGACTTGGAAACTAAACCAATCGGTCCACGGCCTGTGATGTTGGAAGGAGTAATTCCGGCATTGGATTGTCCCGGAGAAATGATGCCTGGGCAGTTCGGACCAATCAGTCGAGTCTTTTTCCCCTTTTCTACGTTGTAGGCCCACGCAGTCGCGCTGTCGTGGACTGGAATACCCTCGGTGATTGCGACCGCCAGCGGAATCTCCGCGTCAATAGCTTCGATGATGGCTGCTTTAGCAAAGGCTGGCGGAACAAAAATCACGCTGACGTTTGCACCGGTTTTATCCATCGCCTCTTTCACACTGCCAAAAACCGGCAGCT
>JACCDY010057158.1_pt1 | contig 27533 bp, 24 predicted proteins | sample 7446391 | NCBI WGS metagenome assembly JACCDY01 (sample SAMN15323451, study PRJNA562643) | freshwater metagenome | isolation source: river surface water | place: USA:Blue River Watershed | collected 2017-08-18 | reverse complement strand
CGGCATGCTGTATGCGCAAGCCGCTGCGGGAATCGTCGCCGATTCGGTGCCCGAGATGGAATGGCTGGAAACAGAAAACAAGGCGCGCGCGGTACTGAGAGCTGCCGAGCAGGTACAAGACGGACTGGACGGGGAGATCTGAGATGCTGCTAATGATCGACAACTACGACTCGTTCACTTTCAATCTGGTCCAGTACTTCGGAGAGCTGGGCGAGGATGTTCGCACCTACCGGAACGACGAGATCACACTGGAACAGATAGAACAGCTCAACCCGACGCGCATCTGCATCTCGCCCGGCCCCTGCACACCGCATGAAGCGGGCGTTTCCGTGCCGGTGCTGCAGCACTTCGCCGGCGAGCTGCCGATCCTCGGCGTCTGCCTCGGTCATCAGAGCATCGGTGCGGCATTCGGCGGCAAGGTGGTTCGCGCAAAAGAAGTCATGCACGGCAAGACCTCGCCCATCCAGCACACCGGCGTGGGCGTGTTCAAGAACCTGCCCTCGCCGTACACCATCATCCGCTATCACTCGCTGGCCATCGAACGCGAATCGCTGCCCGATTGCCTTGAAGTCACCGCATGGACGGACGATGGCGAGATCATGGGCGTGCGCCACAAGCAGTATGCGATCGAGGGTGTGCAATTCCACCCTGAATCGATCCTGTCCGAGCATGGCCACGCGCTGCTGAAAAACTTCCTGACGACCTGATCGCCGAGACCACCATGACGCTGACACCGCAACAGGCGCTGCTGCGCTGTATCGAGCACCGCGAGATTTTCCATGACGAGATGCTCAGTCTCTTCCGCCAGATCATGGGCGGCGAGATGTCGCCGGTCATGATTGCGGCCCTCACCATGGGCTTGCGCGTGAAGAAGGAAAGCATTGGCGAGATCGCCGCCGCCGCGCAAGTGATGCGCGAGTTCGCGACCAAGGTCGATGTGCCCGATGCCAATCATCTGGTCGATATCGTCGGCACCGGCGGTGATGGCGCGAACACCTTCAACATCTCCACCGCCTCGATGTTCGTGGTGGCCGGCGCCGGTGCGCGCGTCGCCAAGCATGGCGGCCGCAGCGTCTCCTCATCCTCTGGCAGCGCGGACGCGCTGGAAGCGCTGGGCGTGAACATCAATCTCAAGCCCGAGCAGGTGGCGCAGTCCATTCAGGAGACCGGCATCGGTTTCATGTTCGCGCCGAATCACCACGCCGCGATGAAGCACGCGGCGCCGGTGCGCAAAGAACTGGGCGTGCGCACCATTTTTAATATTCTGGGCCCGCTAACCAATCCGGCCGGTGCGCCGAACATCATGATGGGCGTGTTCCATCCCGATCTGGTCGGTATACAGGCACGTGTGCTGCAGCGGCTCGGCGCAAAACACGCCGTAGTCGTCTGGGCGCGCGACAACATGGATGAAGTGTCGCTCGGCGCGGCCACCATGGTCGGCGAACTGGTGAATGATGAAATCCGTGAATACGATATTCATCCCGAAGATTTCGGTCTGCAGATGACCTCCAGCCGCAATCTCAAGGTGGACGGCGCCGCAGAATCCGTGGCGCGCATTAAAGAGGCGCTGGACAACCAGGCCGGGCCCGCGCGCGATATCGTGATCCTCAATGCGGGCACCGCGTTGTATGCATCCGGCGTGGCCGCTGACATCAGCGATGGCGTCGCCCGTGCCAGAGAAGCCATTGCTTCAGGCAAGGCACGCGCCAAGCTCGATCAGTTCGCCCGCTTCACCCAGCAATTCGCCTGAAAAAGAACCTCATCAGCACGCCATCATGTCCGATATCCTGAAGAAAATTCTCGACGTCAAAGCCGACGAAGTCAGCGCAGCAAAAAAACACCAAGACCTCGCCAGCCTGCGCCGCGATGTCGAGTCCGACCGCGAAGCACGTAGTCAGTTGCGAGGCTTCGAAGCCAGCCTGCGCGAAAAGATCGCTGCCGGCAAGGCGGGCGTGATCGCTGAAATCAAAAAGGCCTCCCCGTCCAAAGGCGTTCTGCGGGAAGATTTTCAGCCGGCCGAGATCGCAAAAAGCTATGCCTCGCATGGCGCCGCCTGCCTCTCCGTGCTGACGGACGTAAATTTTTTTCAGGGCAGCCCCGAGTACCTGAAACAAGCCCGCGCCGCCTGCGCGATTCCTGCGCTGCGCAAGGATTTCATCATCGATCCTTACCAGATCTATCAGGCACGGCACTGGGGCGCAGATTGCGTGCTCCTGATCGTCGCCGCGCTCGATCACGGACTGATGCGCGAACTCGAAGCCTGTGCGCATGAACTCGACATGGGCGTACTGGTCGAGGTGCATGACGCGGAAGAGCTGGATGCGGCACTGAAGCTGAAGACCGCGATGCTGGGCATTAATAACCGCAATCTGCGCACCTTCGAGACCACCCTCGACACGACGATCCATCTTCTGCCAAAGATTTCTCCCGACAAGATGGTCATTACCGAATCTGGCATTCTCGGCACCGACGACGTCAAGCGCATGCGCGATGCGAACGTGCATGCGTTACTGGTCGGCGAAGCCTTCATGCGCGCGCCCGAGCCCGGCGTCGAGCTGGCTCGCTTGTTTGGTTGATGTATTAGTGACGCTGCACGGTCAGCGAAAGCGCAGCGGATCCAGCCTCGACATCCACTCGCCGCCCAAAGGCAGCGGCTCATCCATCATCTGAGACGCCAGATATTCCGCACACAATGGCGCGCAGACAATGCCGCGCGATCCATGGCCCAGACTGGCATACAGACCTTCGGCAATCTTTCCCACCAGCGGCAACCGGTCCTGCGTCGTCGATCGCCATGACACGCGACTGCTATGCAGTTGTTGCGGCGACTGCGCGAATCCCGGCAGCAAACGCTCCAGCCGCCGGAAATTTTCCTCATCATCGGACGCCCGCATCGATGCATCGTCATCGTCATATTGAATCGTCGCGCCGATGGTGTGCATACCATTGACCGCCGGTGTGATGTAGCCGTCGCGACAGACAATCATGCGCAGCGCTTCCCCCTCGCGGGCAGCCAGCGAAGACAGTTGTCCACGTGCCTTGTCCACGGCGAGCGGCACAGGACTGAGTGCGCCAAAAGCATCGGCAAGTACAATCCGGGCAGCATTGAGGTGGCTGCCATCGGACAGCCGCAGCTGCCATCCGTGTTCAGCTTCAGAAAGATGTTCTGCCTTGACACCCGTCTTCAGGGTGATCAGCGGATGATCCAGCATGGCCTGCACCAGTGCAGCAGGTACCAGCCAGCCCGCTTGGGTCAGCAAAAACGCATCGGCAGATACACGCTGACCGCAGAGATCACTCGCCTTTGCAACATCGACTTCGCTTAGCCAATCCTGCGGCAGGGTGTGCGCATGCTGCCTGAGCTTGTCATGCCGGCGCTGATCACGCGTGATTCGCAGCGCGCCGCAGAAGGCATGCGGCACACGCTGACCATGCAGCGCCAGCCACTGCTTCAGCCAGATCACGCCCGCAGCAGAAAACGCGGCAATGGGATTGTCATCCCCCCCCGGTTCCGGTCGTGCGACTGCGACGGGATTTCCTGAACCACCGCTCGCCGGTTGATGTTGCTCGATCACCGTCACCTGCACACCGCGCGATGCCAGCTGACGCGCAAGGCTCGCACCCGCAATGCCAGCGCCGATGACGACGACAGGTAATTGATCTGCTCTGTGCGACGGCGGCACAGCGACCTCTCCCGGCCAGCAGGCAAACAAACGATCGCGCTTGCCACCAAAGCCTTCCCGTTTGCTGACCGCAAATCCCGCCTCTGCAAGGGCACGTCGTACCGCACCAGCGACGCACCAGCTCGCAAGGCACGCATCCGGCGCCGCCAGTTGGGCAATTTTTCTCAGCACCTCCTCAGACCACATGGCCGGGTTGCGGTCTGGAGCGAAGCCATCGAGATAAAAGGCATCGAATTTTCCGTGAACGGAGGCCAGCGCAGGCCCAACATCTCCAAACACCAGCGTCAGCGTGGTCTGATCGTCAAGCAGAACAGTATGAAAGCCGGGAATCAGCGGCGGCCATGCAGCCAGCAGACGCTCTGCCAGTACCTGCAGTTCAGTCATCATCTCGGGGGGAGCAGACTGAAGGGACCTCGTCAGCGCGGCGCGCAAATCCTGGGCAGTGAAAGGATGCTTTTCGATGGCGACATAGCGCAACCGGGAACGACAGCCCGTCTGCCGCAGCCATGCCCAGGTCGCCAGAAAATTCACGCCCAGACCAAAGCCTGTCTCCAGCAGTCGAATGCATGGCACGGCAGCGGCGCGTGACGGTAATTCGCAGCCCTCGATGAACACGGCCTGTGCCTGTCCCCAGGCGCTGCTGCGGCTTGCATAGACGTCGCCATACAGGGGCGCAAACAATTCGCCATGGTCACCCGTCTGCCAGCGGGCAGGCTGTATCGCAAGGAACTTCATGCGGGGAAGAAAATTCAGTCAGCCTTCGTGCACTGCCCTTCGAAGATCAGCAGCGACGTGGGCAATTCCATGGTGTCGCTGACGGACAGCGCGGCGCGGTCAATCACGATCTTGCGCATCGCCTGCTCGGGGGTGAGTCCCATGCAGCCGATCAGCTGATCCTCCCGCTGACACGCCAACCCATCGATCCGATCAGCGGTGAAGCGATAGCTGCGCTTGGCGGCGGCTGGTACGGTCGAGGGCGCACCACGATGAACAAAGCGAGTCTTGCCATCGCAGTCATAAACCTCGCCGGCTCCCAGCGCGAGCATCGGGAACATCAGCAGTAAAACAAACAGGGATTTCATCGGAAAGAGCCACGGACGGGCAGGCACAAGGGACGCTGCATCATACAACGCCCGGCCTGATCGGCGATCAGTCGACCCGTGGCCCCAACCAGCGATTAAACTCGGCCACCTCGGCTTCCGTCAGCCGGCCAGAGCGGGCCGTCAGGCCGATCAGGTCACGCAAGTAGTCATAGCGTGCCTTGGATTGATCCACTCTTGCACGCAGCAGGCGTCGCCGGGCATCCAGCACATTGATCACCGTCGCTGCGCCCAGTTCATAGCCACGCTCCTGTGCCCGCACCGTCTGAGTCAGCGCATCGACTTCCGCATTCGTGGAATCAATGCGCGCGCGATTCGCCTGCGCCGATGCATAGATCACCCGCGTATCCCGCTCGACTTCGCGCAGCAAGGTTTCCAGTTGTTCCTGCTCGATCGCCTGCTGTGCGAGTGCGGACGCTTCTGCCGCGCTGACCCGCCCGCCCTCGTAGATCGGAATGCGCAATTCCAGCGATGCGCTGCCCACGTTGTATGAACGCTGGGAGACGTTGTCGTACGTCAGGTTCGACTGACTGTATTGCAACGAGAGCGACAGCTGAGGATAGTGCTCGGCGCGTGCTGCATCGACAGATCGCCGACTCGCCAGCAGCGCCTCGCGCCGGGCAACAATGGCAGGATTACTTTCTCTTGCTGACTTTACCCAATGCTCGGCACTCTCAGGCACCGAGGGAAAATCGGCGCGCACCAGCATCGCGAGAATCCCGGCATCCCTGCCCGACAGCTCGCGCAGCCGGACACGTGCCGCTTCACCCTTGTTGACCGCGTCGATCTCGCGCGTATTGACCTGCTGCAGCCAGGAAATCGCCTCGGTCAGATCGGTGATCTTTGCCATCTCCCGCTCTCGCATCGAGCGCAGGCGCTCTACTTGTTTTTGCGCAGCCTCTTTTTCCGACTGCAGCTGCATCAGCTCGTCATCGGCCTGCAGCGCATTCAGGTACTGATCGGCGATTTGCGCAAACAGCTCGGCTCGCACATTGGCTGCTTCCTGCTCGGCCTGACTGATCGCGAAACGTGCGCCATCGCTGCGGTAGTAAGAGGGCAGATCGATGATTGCCTGCCGCGCCTGCAAGACGGTACGACGGCCGCTGTACCGCTGGTCTGTCGTAGCATCGCTGTAATCATTGCGGGACACCGACGCCTGCACGCTCGCCTGCGGATACAGGCGGCTGTCGGCCTGATCAGCGTCAGCGCGTGCGCGGTCAACGCCGAAACGACGCGCCTTGAGCGCGGGATTGTCGCTCATGGCTGAGCGATACAGGCCGAGCAGATCGGTCGCCACCGAGGGCGCGCAGATCATGAGCATAGCGATCGCCATCACGGCGCCGAAGAAGCGGTTGAGCCAGTAGATCAACTCAATCCTCCTTCAGCGAGCGCACCAGCATGTCCGACAACGGCGCAGTCAGGTAATGCCAGAAGGTGCGCTGCCCGGTCTTCACCAGTACATCGGCAGGCATGCCGGCCACCAGATCAAGCTTTAATCTCGCCAGATCCTGCATGCCCTTGGGCGTGATCGACACGCGACCCAGATAGTAGGGCTGCTTCGTGCCGTTGATGTCTTCCATCATCCGGTCGGCCGACAGCGTGGCGAGCTTGCCCTCGATGCGCGGCATGTCTCGCTGGCGGAATGCAGTAAACCTCACTTCTGCCATTTGCCCCACCCGCAGCTGATCGACATCCTGCGGCGACAATTTTGCTTCGACGATGAGCGTCTCTTCACCCGGCACGATATCCAGAAGGTGAGCGCCAGGCTTGAGCACCTCGCCCCGCGTGTGCACCGCCAGCCCGAGCACCCGGCCTTCTTCTGGCGCGACAATTGCCGTACGTCGGTAGGTATCCTCGAGCCCACGTATTTTTTCGCGCAGAGCGAATATGTCGGCCTGCACCTCCGAGAGCTCCTTGGCCACCTCCTTCTGCATGTCTTTTTCCAGCTGCAAGATCTTCAGCTGCGCTGAGCTGATCTCCACCTCGGCAGAGGCAATGTCATTTTGCAGCGAGTCGCGCTGCCCTTCATTCACCGCCAGATTGCGTTCCATGTCGCGGACTCGCTGACGCTCGGCATAACCTTCTTTCGCCAGCGCTTCAAAATCGGCACGTTCTTTTTCGTAAGAATCCACCAACCGGTCGCGCATGGCCTTTTGCTGTCTGAGGCCGGCAATCTTTTCTCGCAGCTGTGCGATCTGCCGCTCATAGAGCATGATCTCGCCTTGCTGCGCCTGTCTGCGCACCCTGAACGTCTGGTCCTGCACGCGCATCGCCTCGGCCGCACGAGAATCGCTGGCCACCGCCGTCAGCGCTAGCGGGTAAATCACACGCGCCAGTCCGTCGCGCTGGGCAATCAGGCGGGCTTCGCGTGCCATGCCCACCAGCAGCTGACTGCGCACCTGCTCCAGCTGCGCCTTGGCCTGCACATCCTCCAGCGTGACCAGCACATCACCTTTGTAAACCCACTGTCCCTCGGTGACTCTCACCTCACGCACAATGCCGCCTTCGAGATGGTCCACAGATTTGCGATAGTTCTCCAGCACGACAACGCCGTTGCCTATCGCGGCACTATCCAGCGGAGCCTTGACCGACCAGATGCCAAGCCCGATAAACAGCGCCAGCACCGCCAGCAGCCCGCCGTAGCGCAGCCTGCGCTCACGTCGTTCTATTACGGGATCGAGCGAAGTCTCGTTCGCTGGAGTCTCAGATGCGGCACGAAGCGTCTGCGCGCGCTTTGGGGCGTCGTTCGAGAATTCGGGGAATGGGTTCATCAGGCACCCCCTGTGGCAAGTTTGGCGCCGGTCTGTTGCGCCCGGCGATGAATGAGCGATGCCGATACCTGAGCCGGCGTACCATGCAGCCCCAGCTTTCCGTCGACCAGCAGCAGCACTGCATCTGCTTTCTCCAGCACCCCATTGCGATGGGTGACGATCACGACCGTAGAGCCAATCTCGCGTAACTCCTCCAGCGCCTTCATCAGGGCAGTGCTGCCCGCCTCATCGAGATTGGAATTTGGCTCGTCAAGAATGACGACTGCCGGATCTTTGTAGAGCGCACGTGCCAGCGCGACACGCTGACGTTGCCCGGCAGAGAGCGTGAAATTCCCCTCCAGCTGCGTCTCATACCCGTCCGGCAGCGCAAGAATCATCTCGTGCACACCGGCACGGCGTGCAGCGCGGACGACGGCCTCGGCGTCAATGTCACCGAAGCGCGCAATGTTTTCAGAGATGGTGCCATCCAGCAGTTCAACATCCTGCGGCAGGTAGCCAATCGCACTGCCGAGCGCTGCACGCGAGTACTGCGACAACTCAGCGCCATCCAGTCGCAGCGTACCTGCGTGCGGTCGGTTCAGGCCCAGCAATGAACGCAACAAGGTGGATTTGCCCGCAGCGCTGGGGCCGATCACGCCCAGTTGCGAACCTGCCGGGATCTTCAGCGTCAATTCCTTGATCACTGCGGCGCGCGCGCCAAAAGGGGCGATGACAACTTTTTCGAGCTCATACTCGCCGCGTATCGGTGGCAGCGGCATCGTTTCAGCAGGCTCGGGATACTCGCCCAGCAATTCGGACAAACGCTTGTAGGCGGTGCGCGCGCCCGTCATCGTCCGCCAGCTGCCGATCAGCTGATCGATCGGTGCCAGCGCGCGGCCCAGCAAAATCGAACCGGCGATCACCATCCCCGGAGAAATCTCGCGGCGAATCGCCAGATAAGCGCCCAAGCCAAGGATCAGTGATTGCGAGGTGAGGCGATAGGTCTTCGACAGCGCGGCGATCAGCCCGGCCCGCGCGCTTGCGCGGTGCTGCGCATCGAGTGCGGCACCACGATCGCGCAGCCAGCGCTCCCGCAGCCGGGGCAGCATGCCCATCGCAGTAATGACTTCGGCATTGCGCAGGTGTGACGCCGTTTGCTGATTGGCTGCGATGCTCGAACGATTCGCCTCTTGCAGCAGGTTATGCGTAGCCAGTTCAGTCCAGACCGTCAGCCCCGCCAGTACCACCATCGAGAACACAGCCGCCCAGCCAACCCATGCGTGAAACACGAACATCAGCCCCACATAGATCGGCACCCAGGGCGCATCCAGCAGCGCGAACAGCCCTGGCCCGGTAACGAACTGGCGCACGCGATCGATGTCTTCCAGTGGCTGCGCACTGGCGCGCCTGCCGCTGCTGGCAATCGTCCGGTTGAATATGGCGTCATGCACCTTTGGCCCCAGCGCGGCATCGAAGCGCATGCTGGCCACGATCATCACCTGCGCGCGTAGCCATTCCAGCCCGCCAAATATGATGAACAGGAAGGTCGTGATGAGCGTGAGCATCAACAGTGTCGGCACACTGCCCGTGGAGAGCACCCGGTCATACACCTGCAGCATGTAGATCGATGGCACCAGCATCAGCAAATTGAGGAACAGGCTGAACATGGCTGCCGAAGCGATCGCCGTCCGGCTGGCCGAGATCACGGCGCGCAGCGCGGGCGGTATCGCTGAGGATGCAGCTGCTGACGTGGCACGAGTCGGCGCAAAGGCCGTGGTCGGCTGGTTCATGATGACTTTCTTGATCGTGCGGCGAAGGCGACGCGATGCCGCTGCAAGTGGTGCGGCATCGCGCTGGTCGGGTTACTGCATGACGGCGGCTGGGTCGAGTTCCAGCGGATCCTGCCTGGCAGGCTGTGCGCTGTTGCGGGCCTTGTTCGCCGCCGAAATGACCTGATCGATCTGCCGCGCCAGCTGCGCCAGATCGCCCAGCCCCATCGCGATCCGGCATTCAAGGCGACCATCGAGTGTGGGATTTTTCTGCTCGCCCGAACGGGCAGCGCGTGTCACCTCGGTCAGTGCGGATTGTTCGATAAAGCCGAAATCAATGAACGCAAATCCCGACCCGAGGTGCACCCCGGTGATGTTGGAGACGACGGAACGATCCGAATGATCGACTGCCCTCAGACGCAGCCCGATGTGTACCGGCTGAGCTTCGGCGTTGGTGTGTTTGCTGGATGATGTGTCCAGGTTATCGGCCAGATTCTGGGACATTTACTCTCTCCTCGTTAAGTGGGACAAGCCCGGTTTGGTTGTAATAATGTTAACCATCGAGGTAGAGGCATCACAAGCTTCCGCCAGAGGAAGAAAAGCCGCTTTGTCTGCGCGCCGCCACGCGCAGTTCAGGCGGATGTCAGCAAAAACGGCAGAGAAAGTCCTGCCGCCCAAGGCATTTAAAGGCCGCTAGGCGAATCCGCTTTCATGAGCAAAACTGCCGAAGCCTCGTGCACTAGTACATGACCGATGCAACGAGGACGCGACGCCAGGGCCCGAGAAGAAAAAAAAGCCGGAAGCACGACTGCGCTCCCGGCTTGCTCCCCGCCTCACTACCCTGTTGGCATCTCTTGAAGGATGCTCGTTTGTGTCGTCAGCCCATGTGCAGCTGCATCTGCTCCACTGCCGCTGCTGCATGGGTTCCCAGCAGAGTCAGCATATGCTCGGCCGTCGGCATGCCATGATCATCGCCATCGCCGCGATCGGGAGCATGACCGTCGCTATGATCCTCCCCGGGTACATCGAGCAGTTGATTCTCGACCGTATCCTGATCGTCATCGTCGTCCGGCGGAGTGACCGACAGCATGGGCAGCATGCGCTCACCTACCGCAAGAGTGGCGCCCATTTCTTCATCAGTCTTGCCGAGCACATGGCCCATCTCATGCACGAGCACCGAGAAGAGATCGACCTTGTGGTGAGCGACATCCCCCAGGCCGAGCGACCAGCCGTGATCGGCGGCATCGTCGTCGATGCTGATGAGCGAGCCGCTCGAAGCACCCAGCATCCAGCCTTGGTCATTTTCGCCAAGATCCGCTATTTCTACGGTGGATGCTTTCAGCTGAGTGAGCTGCTCAGCGGTGATGCCCTGATCTTCCCACCAGCAGATGGCCGCATTGATGACATGCTTGATCTGAGCATCGTTTACCGCCTTCGATCCGGCGCCCTCATCTCCCTCCAGCAGCATTGCCGTGGATTTTTTGGCTGCCAGGTCAACACCGCCAGCGTAAGTTTCCACCTTCGATCCGCGGAACACGGTATCAAACGTATAGTTAACCGTTGGCCATAGATCGGAAGCTTTTCCCACCAGAGTATTTTTGACAGAGCTCGTGTCGTACTTGACCGAGATGACATAAAAACTGCCTGACGTTCCGGTGAATTGCAGTGTGATGTCACCGTTCGTATCAGGCTGATAGGTGCTCGATATTGAGTTGATCGTTTCACCTAGATCATATTTGCCGTTTTGATTAGCATCGACTACCTGATAAACCTGATAGTTATTTTTTACGGCGCTCAATGGAGTCGTGATTGGCGACCCCGTTTTGAGTGTGACTGTCTGGTCGATAGTCACCGATAACTGTTCCGTGGGATTGCCAGCTGCGACCTTGATGCTGCCGGAGGCGCCAGTGAAATAGAACAAGACGCCCGGATTAGTCTGAGTGATCTGGCCATTTTTCAGAGAAACGTTATATTGAATAACGCCGCCCTGTGAGGAATAAGCGCTCTGGAAAGTCTGGGCTGTACCTTCGAGATATTGGTTTATTGTGGTGTTGGTGGGAGCGATCAGAGCTGTAGACTTAGACTGGCCCGTATAAGAGCTTGAATCCAAATCCTTGACACCATCACCGGTCTGCGTTTGAGCGGTAACCGTAGCCGTATTTGTGTAGCTGCCAGAGATCGCTGTTCCAGAGGCTTCATAAATCCATTCCTCACCCACATCCAGCTTGCCATTGGTGTTTTGATCGCCGGATTTATAAACCGGAGTAATGTCACTGAACGGACCATTATCATCGACCAAAGCGACGTTCGATAATGTGACATTTCCCGTATTAGTTACGGTGTATTTCCAGGTCACAGCGTCGCCCGCGTTTACGGTGATGCCATCACCAGATTTAGAACCAGAGATCGTTATCTTATTGATGTCGATTTTCGGGTCATACCCCAGCGGCACCTCCGCCGTATCGCTCGCCTTCAAAACCCCCACCACAGCCGTGGCCTCATTGCTCAGCTTGGTGTCGCCACCGCCCTGGCTGTCCAGCTCCGCCTGCGTGACTGTGTGCGCATAAACGAACTCCTTGCTGCCGCCTACGGCCAGATCGAACGACTCGCTAATCGTCGTTAGCTCCGATCCTTCAAACAGATCCGTCAGCTTGATCCCTGACAGCGTCACATTGCCCGTGTTCGACACCACCACCGTGTAGGTGATGACATCATCCTTCTCGTCAGCAGCGCCATCCTCCACTACCGCCGACTTCGTCAGCGACAGTGACGGCATCGGAACAAAATTAAGATGATTACCAAACGCCGGTAGCATGTAAACGGAATCAGCAGAAGCGATATTCACCGTGATGACACCGCCCGACACCGTGGCCGTTTCGCTGCCAACACCGACAGAATAAGTACCGTTCAAAGGTCCTGTTTGGGTATATCCAGTCGGTACCACCTCACGAACGTAGTAAGTGGAATTAACACCCAGGCCCGCAGCAAGATTGTCAAAAACATAGGCACCATTAGCGTCTGTGGTCGTCCAGCGCTCACCCTCACCTGCATCCCAGGCGTTATCCGCATCCGTATCGACCCAATCAAGATTGCCGTCCTGGTCTTGATCGAGATAAATTCGAACGCCTGCCTGGGGTAATTCGCCCGTATCTTTGACACCATCCTTATCTGCATCAATAAACTTTGAACCCGTGATTTTGCTCACCGAGAGCGGCATTTCTTTGCCCACGGACCACTCTTCGAAGCCTCCACCGCTGTCCCACAGGTATCCCGCAGAGGTCGCCTGATGACCAAAAGCCGAGTACACGTAGACATAGCTACCTTCGTTGAAAACACTTTCTGGAATATAGACGGCAATATCACCGACACCACTTCCGGAATTCAAGCTCGCGTTCAACGCTACCCAGTGATCGCCGTCAGCATCAAGGTTATAAACGAGGGAAGAACTGCCACCACTGAAGCTGCCGGTTGAGTTGTAGCTTCCGGTAAAGCCGGACAAGGTGCCGCTACCTGACTGATAAATCTGCAAGGCATCGAGTGACAGGTACTCCTGCCCGCCGCCTTGTTTCTCAGTGATGTCGAGAAGGAGCTGTTTGTACGAAGAAAATTCCCCGGTATCTTCGTTATACACATAGACTGTGGGCAAAGCACTAAGTAACAGCACCTTGTTGTAAGTCGAGTTGTATCTCCCTGTCTCGTCAAATTGCTGCGCCAAATTTGCGCTCGAGTTATAGCCCTGCTCTGTTCCACTATTTTGGATGCGCACAAACGGGTTAATTAAGCCACTCCCGGCGCCATACTGCACATTCGAAAATAAGGCCCCATTAATCACGCCGGTGTTGCCAGAGACAGTCAAATCGACGCTCGCCGCGCTCGGCAAGGAATCAGTAAACCCCTCACTCGCCGTCTCCTGACCAGCTGCCATCGCGGTCAGCAGGAAGTGCCAGTTCAGCGAATCATCCGGGTTCACATACCACGAGGTCACCACGGTTCCATTGGCCGTGCCATCCAGATCCAGTGCGCTGCCATCCGTGACACTCCATGCTTCATGCCCGTCGCCACCCAGATCGACAATCACATCATCCAGCGTGCCCCAGAGTCCGTCAGCACCGGGATCGCCGGCATGCTGCACCTGAAAAGTCACGGTGCTGCCGGGCTCAAAACCCGTTGCGGTGATCTCTGCCCATGAACCGGGTGCGTAGTCTTGTGCGTCGGTGCTGACTGTCATCTGGGTAACCATCCATTTCTCCTGTCGTTGTCACAAAATGAGCTGAAGCGCTGACGGCCCCTGACATCAAAGGCGTATCAGCATCGGATCGATGGTAGGTAAGAGGCAGGTGTCGCACATCCTTCATTTGATGTACGACGCTGTACTAGGCGGGGTGGTCTTTCAGCGCCAGCGGCGGCTGGTCCAGCACCATCAGCGGAGAAAGATGACGTACCAGCTCGGCCTGTTTGCGCGCGCCGGTTTTTTTCAGGATGGAAGAAAGCTGTGTGCGCACCGTGGCCACGCTGACTTTCAGGCTGCTGGCGGCATCACCGGGCGCCTGACCGTCGAGAATCAGCATCGCCAGCCGCGCCTCGGCGGGCGTCAGGCCATATACCTGTTGCAGGAGCTGGTTGACGGAAGCTTGCGGTTGGGTTTGTTCGGGCTGTCCGTGCACCAATATCAACGCAGCGCGCTCGGCCCTGCCGGAATGACGCATCACGATTGGCAAGACGAGTATCTGTCGCACGGGCTCACTACTAATCCTCAGAATGGAACCCGCGGTGCGAGGAGACACTTCGCAAGCACTGCGCACTGCATTAGAAAACTTTGTGCCGCAAACGCCTCGCAGACCGATGTGACGCTTGCCGGTTCCGGTTGCAGCAGTTTCCATCATTGTCTGCGCATGGCTATTGGCCGCCAGCAGACGCAGGGAGGGATCGAGCAGCAACAAGGGCAGGCGTATCGCATCGAGCAGCATGTGTGAGCAGGCGAGCCGATGGTTCAGCTGGCGCAATTGCGCGGTCAGCTCCATCGCCGATTGCAGCGCCTTGATCAGCTCGCCTGAGGGTGGCGGTAATGCCTCTGCATTCTGAGTTTGGCCAGAGGAAGATCTCAGTAACAGCAGTCCCTCGGCGCCGTTCTGCAGAGTCAGGCGCAAACCCAGTGACGTGTCGGATACGCTGGCGCTTTGTTCGTCTGATTCACTGCTGCGGGACCGGTCGTGCAGCACTCTGAAACGCTGCCACCGGCCGGGCTCCAGTGTGGATGCGAGCCAGCGCCATTCAGGATGCAGCACGGGGGTGTCATCAGCACTCAGATGCCAGCCTCGATCAACGCGCCGCGCGTCGCGCATGCAAGCCCAGCTGCCGCGCCTGTCCCACACCCTGACACCTGCCTGCTCAAAGCAGAGCGACTCTGCGAGCAAACGCAGACCTTCAGCAAAACGCTGAGGACGAGAGACACCTTCGAGGAAAAGACCGAGTAGGCGCGCATGGTCGCCCGAGGCAGGCTGCATCACAAATCTGTTTCACCAAAATTGTTTGGTGATGAGACTACCAACTGCCATGCCGTCATGGGCCGCAATCAGCGCGATAAAACGGCAATTAGTACATCGCTGATACAGCCCTCAGGCGTCACCGGGCCGGCCTGGCGACCCGGCGGTAGGAGGAATCGGGCCGATCAGGCCGATTTGTCGAGAAGTTCGAAATGCTCGACCTTGGGCGGCGAGGCGAAGAATGGCCCGACGATGCCTCGCCATTGGGTGAATGCCTCGGAACCACGGAAATCAACCGTGTGATTCTCGAGCGTGTCCCAGAAAATCATCAGCACATAGCGCTCGGGAGACTCGATGCCTTTGTTGATCTTGTAGCCACGGAAGCCTTTGGACTTGCTGATGACGTCCTTCACACCATGCACGATGGCGGCGTCGAATTCGGCTTGCTTGCCGGGGAGAATCTGGATATCTGCGAGTTCGAGGATCATAGGATTTGTTGTTATTGGTTAATTGTCACGGCCCTGATTATCCCATCTATCCCATCATCGCCCGTGCGTTCTTCATTCGGCCGTTGACTTGGCCTCAGCGGCAGTGAAGTATTGCCCTCAAACAAAACTGCAGTCCCTTAAGACGTTACTAGTTTTACAATGCGCTCTCATTCTCTCAACGGAACCTCCCCCTGACATCATGCGCGTTGCGCTTCTCGATCACGACTCGCAACAGCGCAAGACGCTGGAAAGTCTGCTGCAGACCTGGGGGCATGAAACCTCTGGCTTCGGTCGGCAGGACGCCTTGCGAGCGCATTTGATGACCGGGGAACCCGACCTGTTTCTGCTTCATTGGCCCGGCAATGCCGACGGGCTGCCGCTGCTGACCGGCCTGCGCGAGCAATGGCCAGAGCTGCCGCTGCTCGTGCTGTGCAGCCGCGTGCCGGACGACGCGATACGTGGCCTGCTGGCCGCGGGCCCGGCGGACGTATTGCTCAAGCCACTGCGGCACAACGAGCTTTTTCTGCGCCTGCAGCTGCTGTTGGACAGATATCGTCCGGGCCAGACGCGCGGCGAAGTGATCGTCTTCAGACCCTATGAATTCCTGATCGGCCGCTCGATGGTGGAGGTCGGGGGACGTTCGATCACGCTCACGCAGAAGGAATTCGAGCTGGCGCTGTTGTTCTTTCGGCACCTCGGGCGGCCGCTGTCCCGCGCCTATATTCACGAAACGGTGTGGTCGCGTGATGCCGAACTGTCATCACGCACCCTGGACACGCATGTCTCCCGGGTGCGCAACAAGCTGGGGGTCAAGCCGGAATCGGGGTACCGGCTGGTCCCGGTTTACAGTTTCGGGTACCGGCTGGAGCAGATTACTGAATAAGCGCTCTTCTCCCGGGGCTATAATACGGTCAGTCATATTTCCCCATTGAGCCTGCATGCAACTGCTTGCCGTCGGCCTGAACCACACCACGGCACCGCTCTCGCTTCGCGAGAAGGTGGCCTTCCCGGCTGACCAATTGGGTCAGGCGGTGGCGTCTGCCTGCGCATGGTTCGGCAATACGGCAGACAGCTCACGCGCGCAGGAAACCGCAATCCTCTCGACCTGCAATCGCACCGAGATCTATGGCGCGAGCGCGAACGACGGCAACATCGATACCGCGCTGGATGCCACCGCGCATTTTGTCGCCGATTATCACAAGCTGCCCTACTCGGATCTGCGTCCCTATCTGTACGCGCTGCCGCAGGATGAAGCGGTGCGTCATGCCTTCCGTGTAGCGTCGGGTCTGGATTCGATGGTGCTGGGTGAACCCCAGATTCTCGGGCAGATGAAAGATGCGGTGCGCCAGGCAGAAGCCGCCGGCGGGCTGGGTACCTATCTGCACCAGATGTTCCAGCGAACCTTCGCAGTCGCGAAGGAAGTGCGCACCACCACCGAGATTGGTGCGCACAGCGTGTCAATGGCGGCGGCGGCGGTGCGCCTCTCGGAGCGCATCTTCGACAAGCTGTCGGAACAGCATGTGCTGTTCATCGGTGCCGGTGAAATGATCGAACTCTGCGCAACGCACTTCGCCGCGCAGCAGCCAAAAACACTGACCATCGCCAACCGCACGCTGGAGCGTGCCGAACAACTCGCGCACCGCCTCGGCGGCAAAACCATGCGCCTCGGTGAATTGCCCGAGCAACTGGCGCACTACGACATCGTGGTTTCATGTACCGCGTCATCGCTGCCCATCATCGGGCTGGGCATGGTCGAGCGCGCGATCAAGGCGCGCCGCCACAAGCCCGTGGTGATGGTCGATCTGGCGGTGCCCCGCGATATTGAATCCGAAGTCGCCCGTCTGAGCGATGTGTTCCTCTACACGGTGGACGATCTCGGTGCAGCAGTCCAGATCGGCATCGAGAACCGTCAGTCGGCCGTCGCTCAGGCCGAGGCCATCATCGAGACCCGCGTGCAGGCTTTCATGCAGTGGCTGGACAGCCGCGCCGTGGTGCCGCTGATCCGCGATCTGCATGAAACCAGCGAACAGATGCGCCGCGCTGAAGTCGAACGCGCACGCAAGCTGCTGTCCAAAGGCGAAGACATCGACGCGGTGCTCGAAGCCTTGTCCAAGGGCCTGACTGCAAAATTCCTGCACGGCCCGCAACAGGCGCTGCACAGCGCCGATGCTGACGAGCGCGCCCGTCTCGCACAGCTGCTGCCTCAGCTGTTCCGCACCAAGCGATAGCGCAGCACCGCCGCTGCCTGTTTGCCTTGTTTGCGCCCCGTTGGCACGCGCCCGCCTGAAGGGTGCACCTCCTGAACTGCTTTTCCATCCCAGATGAAACCTTCGCTGCTATCCAAGCTGGAGCAACTCACCCAGCGCCTTGAAGAAGTCGGCGCGCTGCTGAATCAGGAAAACGCCACGGCCGACATGGACCAGTACCGCAAGCTCACGCGCGAGCATGCCGAGCTGGAGCCGCTGGTGGCCGTGCATGCGCAATGGACGCAAGCCAACGAAGACATTCGCGCCGCGCGCGAAATGCTGGCCGATCCGGACATGAAAGCCTTTGCGCAGGAAGAGCTGGACGCCGCCCAGCAGCGTGCTGAAGCGCTGGAGCTGGAGCTGCAAAAGATGATGCTGCCGAAAGACCCGAATGACGAGCGCAACATCTTTCTGGAGATCCGCGCCGGCACGGGGGGCGATGAATCGGCGCTGTTCGCCGGCGACTTGCTGCGCATGTATACCCGCTTCGCCGAGCGCCAGCGCTGGCAGGTCGAGATGGTGTCCGAGTCGCCGTCCGAGCTGGGCGGCTACAAGGAAGTGATCGTACGTATCGTCGGCTACGGCGCGTATTCACGTATGAAGTTCGAATCCGGCGGTCACCGCGTGCAGCGCGTACCTGAGACCGAAGCGCAAGGCCGCATCCACACCTCTGCCTGCACGGTGGCCGTCATGCCGGAAGCGGATGAAATCGGCGAAGTGGATATCAATCCCGCTGACATTCGCATCGACACCTTCCGTGCCTCCGGCGCCGGTGGCCAGCACATCAACAAAACCGATTCTGCAGTCCGCATCACGCACCTGCCGACCGGCATTGTGGTCGAATGTCAGGATGACCGCAGCCAGCACAAGAACAAGGCGCAAGCCATGAAAGTGCTGGCCACGCGCATCAAGGACGTGCAGCTGCGCGCACAGCAAAGCGCAGAGGCGGCAACCCGCAAATCGCTGGTAGGCTCGGGCGACCGCAGCGAACGCATACGCACCTACAATTTTCCTCAAGGCCGGGTGACGGACCATCGGATCAACCTGACGTTGTATAAACTCGACGCCGTGATGGAAGGCGACATGGATGAACTGACCAACGCGCTGATGGCCGAGCATCAGGCCGAACTGCTGGCAGCACTCGCGGAGAACAACGGATGATCAATCGCTATGCAAAACCCCTGATCCTGCTGGTGGCACTCGCCAGTATCGCGATGCTGGCGGTCGGGTTGTATCTGCAACTGGTGCTGGAGATGCTGCCCTGCCCGCTATGCATACTGCAGCGCTACGCGTTTGCCGCAACTGCCGTGATCGGTCTGGTGACCGTCTTTCTACCGGTCTCGCTGCTTCGTGCCGGCGCTGCGCTCAGCGCGCTGGCCTCGCTGACGGGCGCAGGCATCGCGAGTCGTCATCTGTGGGTAAAGGCGCATCCGACGATCTCGTGCGGCATCGATCCTCTGGAGACGTCGCTGAACAAGGTATTTTTTGCAGAATGGTTTCCCGCGCTGTTTCAGGCCGATGGTTTGTGCACCACCGAGTACGACCCCATTCTCGGCCTGTCCATCCCGCAATGGGCACTGGTCTGGTTTGCGATCTTCGCCGTGACATTCGCCCTGATTGCACTGCGCTATCGTCGCGCAGAATGACCATTGAAGCGTTGCTGCGACAGGGCCGGCTGGCGCCGCTGGAGGCGCGCATTCTGATCGCGCATGCGCTGCAATGGTCGCGCGTACAGCTGGTGACGCGTTCGCAAGATAGTCTGGACGCTTCTCAGATCAGTGCCATCGATGCGCTTTTCCGCAGGCGCGAATCCGGCGAGCCGATTGCCTACATCATCGGAGTTCGCGAATTTCACGGGCTGGAGTTTGAAGTGACGCCCGCCGTGCTGATACCGCGCCCGGAAACCGAGCTGCTGGTCGAGCTGGCGAACGAGCGCTTGCCCGAGAGCGGACGTGCACTGGATCTCGGCACGGGTTCAGGCGCGGTGGCGGTGACGCTTGCCCACCTCCGGCCTGACGCGCAAGTCACCGCGACCGATCTCAGCGTCGATGCACTGCAGGTCGCTGAGCGCAATGCGGCGCGTCATCACAGCAAGGTGAATTTCATTCGCAGCGACTGGTACCGCCAGATTGATGGCGTATTTGATCTGATTGTCAGCAATCCTCCCTACATTGCCGCAGGTGATCCGCATCTGTCGCAGGGCGACCTGCGCTTTGAACCTGCCAGTGCTCTGACGGACGACGCGGATGGCTTGCGGGATATTGCCGCCATCATCAGCGGCGCGCCGCAACACCTGAAGCCCGGCGGCTGGCTGTTGCTCGAACATGGCTATGATCAGGCCACCTCGGTGCGCGAACTCTTCGAAGACAGCGGGTGGGCTGACATCGGCAGCTGGCGCGATCTGGCCGGCATAGAGCGTGTATCGGGCGCTCGCCGACATTGGCAATGAACGCCCGCTGTCAAGACTGGTGCCAAAGATAAATTTCCGTATCATCCCAGCCTTGCCCTGCCTTGGGCTTTTTATTCACCCCTTTCCGACGGAAACAGATGTTGCCTTCGATTGAACAACGCCTGGCCAGCGAGCTTGCGGCCCGAACCGAACAAGTCACTGCAGCGATTGCCCTGCTGGATGAGGGCGCGACAGTCCCCTTCATCGCCCGCTACCGCAAGGAAGTGACAGGCGGACTGGATGACATACAGCTGCGCCTGCTGGAAGAACGGCTGCGCTATCTGCGCGAACTGGAAAGCCGCCGCGAGGCGATTCTGGCGTCGATAGAAGAACAGGGCCAGATGACCCCGCAACTGAAAGACGCAATCCTGCGCGCTGAAGATAAAACCCATCTGGAAGACCTGTATCTGCCCTATCGTCCGAAGCGTCGTACCAAGGCGCAGATCGCAGTGGAAGCGGGACTGGAGCCGCTGGCCGATGCACTGCTCGGCGATCCCGCGCTCGATCCTGACACCGAAGCCGCAAAATACATTCGCGCGGCGTTCACCACCGATCAGGGCGAGAATCCCGGCGTTCCGGATACCAAGGCCGCGCTCGATGGGGCGCGCCAGATCCTGATGGAGCGCTTTGCCGAAGATGCATCGCTGCTGCAGGATCTGCGCGAATATCTGCTCGAACATGGCGTGGTGGAAGCGAAAGTCATCGAAGGCAAGCAGCAGGCTGGTGAAAAATTCGCCGACTATTTTGATCACACGGAAAACCTGTCTGGCATTCCTTCGCACCGCGCACTGGCGCTGCTGCGTGGCCGCCGCGAGGAAATCCTGACGGTTGTACTGCGGCTCGACAGCGAACCGGAAAAGCCCAAGTGGGACGCGCCGCATAATCCCTGCGAGAGCCGCATCGCCGCACGCTTTGGCGTCAGCCAGAAAAATCGCCCGGCCGACAAATGGCTGCTCGACACCGTGCGCTGGGCCTGGCGCGTGAAGATCTTCATGCACCTTGAAACCGAGCTGATGACGCGCATGCGCGAAGACGCCGAAGCCGAGGCGATCAATGTATTTGCGCGCAACCTGAAAGACTTGCTGCTCGCCGCCCCCGCGGGCCCGCGCGCGACGATGGGACTGGACCCGGGACTTCGCACGGGCGTGAAGGTCGCGGTCGTCGACGCAACCGGCAAAGTCGTGGATACCGCCACCATCTATCCGCACCAGCCGCGCAACGACTGGGATGGCTCGCTGCACCTGCTCGCGCAACTCGCACGCAAGCATCAGGTATCCCTGGTGGCGATCGGTAACGGCACCGCCTCGCGTGAGACAGACCGGCTGGCGCAAGACCTGATCAAGCACCACCCCGATCTGAAGCTGAACAAGATCGTGGTCTCCGAAGCCGGGGCCTCGGTGTACTCCGCCTCTGAATATGCGTCGAAAGAGCTGCCCGAGCTGGATGTCTCGCTGCGCGGCGCGGTATCGATTGCGCGGCGTCTGCAGGATCCGCTGGCCGAGCTGGTCAAGATCGACCCCAAATCGATCGGTGTCGGCCAGTATCAGCATGATGTGTCGCAGACCCGTCTGGCGCGCACACTCGACGCGGTGGTCGAAGATTGCGTGAATGCGGTAGGTGTGGATGTGAACACAGCATCGGCGCCCCTGCTGGCTCGCGTGTCGGGACTGTCGTCCAGCGTCGCGCAAAGCATCGTGCAGTATCGCGACATGAAAGGCATGTTCAGCTCCCGCGCCGCGCTGCGCGAGGTGCCTCGTCTGGGTGACAAGACGTTTGAGCTGGCCGCGGGCTTTCTGCGCGTGATGAATGGCGATAATCCGCTGGATGCGTCGGCCGTTCACCCGGAATCCTATCCGCTGGTCGAAAAGATCCTGGCCGATATCAAGCGTGACGTAAAAAGCGTGATCGGCGACAGCGGCCTGCTGAAGTCACTGGATCCAAAACGTTTTGCGGATGAACGCTTCGGCGTGCCGACCGTCGTGGATATTCTGAAGGAGCTCGACAAGCCGGGCCGCGACCCGCGTCCCGCATTCGTGACGGCGAGCTTCAAGGATGGCGTCGAAGAGATCAGTGACCTGCGACCGGACATGATTCTGGAAGGTGTAGTGACCAACGTCGCCGCGTTTGGTGCTTTTGTCGACATTGGGGTGCATCAGGATGGCCTGGTGCATATCTCTGCGTTGTCGAACACGTTTGTGAAAGATCCGCACACCGTCGTCAAGGCCGGTCAGGTGGTGAAGGTCAAGGTGCTGGAAGTGGACGCCAAGCGCAAGCGCATCGCACTGACGATGCGGCTGACGGATGCTGCGCCTACGCCGGGAGAAAAGCGCGAGCGCGGCGGCGAGCGTTCAGGCGAACGGCGCGGGACTGACCGCGCTCAGCCGCGTCGCGAATCCGCACCCTCCAACACGGCAATGGCGGCCGCGTTTGCGAAACTGAAAGGCTGAGCCTCAGCACAGGGAGAGGCCGGCAGCAGCCCGGGCTTTTCCCTATAATGTGGCCATCTGCCCCCTATACATACCCCTATACTTTGCGAGGAAGTCATGAGTGACGTGCAAGCCTGGATCAAAGAGACCGTGACCACCCACCCGGTCGTGCTGTTCATGAAGGGCACGGCCCAATTCCCCCAGTGCGGCTTTTCCGGACGCGCGATCGAGCTGCTCAAAGCCACTGGCGTTCAGGATCTGGTGACGGTCAATGTGCTGGAAGATGATGAAGTCCGTCAGGGCATCAAGGAATACTCGAACTGGCCGACGATTCCCCAGCTGTATGTGAAGGGTGAATTCATCGGCGGCGCCGATATTCTGGGCGAGATGTACGAGTCCGGTGAACTGCAGACCCTGATCAAGGGCTGAATCCAGTGAAGCGCCTGGTCGTCGCCATCACGGGCGCATCAGGCGCGCTGTACGGGGTGAGGCTGCTGCACTGGCTGCGCGAAGCGGACGGCATTGAAACTCACCTGATGATCTCCGAGGCGGGCGCACTGAGCCTGCATCATGAGCTGGGTATCACGCGCAAGGACGTCGAGCTGCTGGCCGATGCGGTGCATGCGGTACGTGATGTGGGCGCCTGCGTGGCCAGCGGTTCGTTTCAGTCCGAAGGAATGATCATCGCTCCCTGTTCGATGAAAACACTCGCTGCAGTCGCTCATGGCCTGTGCGACAACCTGATCTCGCGTGCCGCCGATGTCATGCTCAAAGAGCGCCGGAGGCTGGTGCTGATGGTGCGCGAGACACCCTTCAATCTGGCCCATCTGCGCAACATGACAGCAGTGACGGAAATGGGCGGCGTCATCTTCCCGCCCTTGCCGGCGCTCTATCAGAAACCTGCCGACATCACCGAGATGGTCGACCACACGGTCGGCAGAGTGCTGGATATGTTCGGCCTCGAGCAGTCGCTGGCGCCGCAATGGCAGGGATTGCGCCAGAACCATTGAAAAGGCGTCAGGTGCGCCCCGGTGATTCCGGCGTCGCTTCCTGAATGTCCATCTGCAACTCCTGCTGCTGTCGACTCGCCGGCAGATCCTGGTGCTCGCGCATGCCATTCACCATGCGCTGGATGGCTTCATTGAAACCTTCCATTGAAAAGCTGCTCAATCGGAATTTCCCGCTCGTGAGTGGAAAAGCAAAACCGACGACAGGTGTCTGCTGGAATGCCCGATTCATGGCGTCGCTTTCATTGAACCAATAGACCAGAATGTCGCCATTGGCAGTCGCCACGGGCTCGCAGACGCTTTCAATTGTCAATGCGCCGGAATCAGTGGTGATCATGAACGGGTAATTGCCACCGGGTTCGCAATCGATACCATTTGCAAAATAATAACGACAGCTGCCTTGGGCACACAGGATGCCGAAGGTCGATGTGCCGTTCTCGTGCGTCGTCGCCTCTCCCATACCATCAAGGAATTGCGAAGACCAGCTGCCATGCTCCATTCTGTCCTCGGCCGGCACCGGCGAGGACAGGGACAACAACAGCAGAAGGGGAAGTAAAACGCGGCGCAGGCAATTCTCCGACAAGTCTCCGGGACAGGCCGAGAATTGACCACGCAGGAAACTCATCAATCGCCCATGTCCAGGCTCACGCTGCCCAGCCCGGAGACTTCGATGCGCACGCGGTCGCCGGCGTTGAGCCACTGCGTCTCGACCACGCTGCCCAGCAAGATGAACTCGCCTGCCTTCAGGCCGGGCAGTCCGTGCTCGCCATGGGCATTCGCCAGCCAGGCCAGCGCATTGAGCGGATGACCCATCACCAGTGAGCTGTTGCCATGGGCAACCTCGACATCGTTGATCCAGGTGCGGCCCGTCAGGTTAGCCAGGTCGAGATGACGCCAGTCTTTTACCGGCTCACCGAGCACGCAGCCGGCATTGTAGAAATCATCGGCGGCCAGTGTGCGCACACCAAGCTCCCGATAGTCGGTATAGCGCTCATCCACCAGCTCCATGCCAACCATGACTTCGCCGACCGCCTCAGCGACGCTCTCGCGCGTGTACGGCGCGACACGCGGTGGCAGATCCTTTGCCAGACGCACTGCCACTTCGCACTCGATGCCGATCTTGACGAAGCGCTTGCGTGACACCTTGCCATGCCCATGCATCACGGTAGGCTCAAAGACCCGGCCAGTCGCAGGGTGATTAATGCCGACGAAGGCCTGCATCACAGGCGTCGTGCAGCCAATCTTGTGACCGACGACCTTGCCATGCCCACCGGCCGTCAGCATCTCGTTCAACGCGGATTGAATCGCGTAGCACTCGGTCATGTCTTTCGGCGCAAGCTCGGATGGCAGGGGTCCGATGGGTATGCCGGCAAGACGTTGATCCATCAGGATAGTGGCGGCGCGTTGTGCAGGGGTCTGCATCTGATCTCCTTGTTGTCGTGTTTTTATAGTTGTTTGCGCTTTGTTCTGAAAAGCAAGTCTAGCAAAAAGCGCCCCGCCACTTCCCAATTTGCCAACCACTGAAAAAGCCTATGATTTTTAATGAAATTTCATGATGTTTTCATAGGGAAACACTACGAATATTTTCATCTGATTCCTACCCTGTCAGGCAGTCAAATCGATACTTTTTCAAGGGTATAATCCGCCGTTTTCTTTCGGCGTACCTGATACGCCCGTTCACAAGCACTTCGGAGACTCCCCATGGGTTCAATCATCAAACAGGCCGGATGGATGGCGCTCGCGCTGATCGGCGCTTTCGCGCTGGGTACGGTAGCGCTGTCGAGAGGCGAGAGCATTAATGCGCTGTGGATCGTCGTCGCTGCGGTCGCGGTCTATCTGATTGGCTATCGCTACTATGCCCGTTTCATCGCCACGCGTGTGATGCAGCTCGACGGCAACCGTGCGACACCTGCCGTCCGTCTGAATGATGGACTGGATTTCGTGCCAACCAACAAGCACGTGCTGTTCGGCCACCACTTCGCGGCGATTGCCGGCGCCGGCCCGCTGGTGGGTCCGGTACTGGCCGCTCAGATGGGTTATCTGCCCGGCATGATGTGGATTCTGGTTGGCGCAATTCTCGCCGGCGCGGTGCAGGATTTCATGATCCTGTTCGTCTCGACGCGCCGTGATGGCCGTTCGCTGGGCGACCTGATCAAATCGGAGCTGGGGCTGGTTCCGGGTGTGATCGCCCTGTTCGGCACGTTCATGATCATGACCATCCTGCTGGCCGTGCTGGCGCTGATCGTGGTGAAGGCACTCGCAGAAAGCCCCTGGGGCACGTTCACGGTGGCAGCAACGATTCCTATCGCGCTCTTCATGGGCGTCTACAGCCGTTACCTGCGCCCGGGACGGGTCGGTGAAGTCTCGGTGATCGGTTTCGTGCTGCTGATGGCTTCCATCGTCTTTGGCGGCCATGTGGCAGCAGATCCTGTGATGGGCCCGATGTTCACCTTTGATGGCAAACAACTGACCTGGATGCTGCTGGCCTACGGCGTCGTGGCCTCGGTACTGCCCGTGTGGCTGCTGCTGGCGCCGCGCGATTATCTGTCCACCTTCCTGAAGATTGGCGCCATCGTTGCGCTCGCGCTGGGTATCGTGATCATGGCTCCTGAGCTGAAGATGCCGGCCGTCACGAAGTTCATTGATGGCACCGGCCCGGTCTGGTCGGGAAGCCTGTTCCCTTTCCTGTTCATTACGATTGCCTGCGGCGCGGTATCGGGCTTTCATTCACTCATTTCGTCCGGCACCACGCCCAAGCTGCTGGAAAATGAAATGCACGCACCGTACATCGGCTACGGCGGCATGCTGATGGAATCTTTCGTGGCCATCATGGCGCTGGTGGCAGCGTCCATCATCGAGCCGGGCATCTACTTTGCGATGAACAGCCCGGCAGCGCTGATCGGCACCACCCCCGAGACCGCCGCAGCGGCCATCAGTCAGTGGGGCTTCATGGTCACGCCGGAGATGCTGCAGCAAACGGCTGCGAATGTGGGCGAGACGACGATCATTTCACGCGCCGGTGGCGCACCGACACTGGCGGTGGGCATGGCCTACATTTTCTCGGCCGTGATCGGCGGTCAGGCGATGATGGCCTTCTGGTATCACTTCGCGATCCTGTTCGAGGCGCTGTTCATCCTGACGGCCGTGGACGCCGGAACGCGCGTTGGCCGCTTCATGCTGCAAGACCTGCTCGGGACGCTGGTGCCCTCGTTCAAGAACATTCACGGACTGGCATCGAACATCATTGCCACCCTGTTGTGCGTCGCGGCCTGGGGTTACTTCCTGTATCAGGGTGTGGTCGATCCGCTGGGTGGCATCAATACGCTGTGGCCTCTGTTCGGCATATCGAACCAGATGCTGGCCGCGATCGCGCTGATGCTGGCCACCGTCGTGCTGTTCAAGCTCAAACGCGAGAAGCTCGCCTGGGTCACGATCGTGCCGACGGTCTGGCTGCTGATCTGCACGCTGACGGCGGGCTATCAGAAGCTGTTCCATGAGAATCCGAAGATTGGCTTCCTTGCTCACGCTGCAAAATTCAAGGCAGCCGCTGCGGAAGGTCAGTTGCTGGCACCGGCCAAGAATGCAGCCCAGATGCAGCAGATCATCTTCAATGATTATGTCGATGCCTCGCTGGCAGCCATCTTCATTGCCGTCGTGCTGTCGGTACTGGCCTTCGGCATCCGCGCTTGCGTGAATGCCTGGCGCGCAGATAAACCTACCGCGCAGGAAGCCGCCATTGTGCCGATGGGCTCCGCCCAAGCCTGACTGACTGAATCAAGGACGTTCTGATGCTCGACGAGCTTGGAAAATTAGGCGCTTATCTTGGACAGACTGCCCGACTGATGGTCGGGCTGCCTGACTACGACAATTACCTGAGCCACATGCAGGCGAATCATCCGGACCAGCCGGTGATGAGCTATGAGGAGTTCTTCCGGGAACGTCAGGATGCGCGCTACGGCGGCAAAGGAAGGATTGCGCGCTGCTGCTAACCGCCATGCCTGAGTGTCCTTTGACCCATAAAAAAACCCCGGACCAGATCCGGGGTTTTTTTTATGCTTGGAATGTGGTGCCGACTGCAGGACTTGAACCCGCCACACCATGATTACAAATCACGTGCTCTACCAGATGAGCT
>JACCDY011397672.1_pt1 | contig 27555 bp, 29 predicted proteins | sample 7446391 | NCBI WGS metagenome assembly JACCDY01 (sample SAMN15323451, study PRJNA562643) | freshwater metagenome | isolation source: river surface water | place: USA:Blue River Watershed | collected 2017-08-18 | reverse complement strand
TGGCCGTGCTCAACCGCATGCTGGGTGCTGGACGTCCGAACTCCGTCCGCACTTCAACCGTGGCGGCATAAGCCTCTCTGGGGTTGGGGTAACCTCGTCTTCAGCGTGATCCGTGCAACAACGCCGTTCAGAAGCCGACATTGCTAACGCACATCCAGTTTGCAGGAAATAGTGGCTAAATCCTGAATCATCCACTGGATGGGCGTGATGCTGATACCGATCATTATGAAAAGATACGAGCAGGCCTCGTCCACCAGCGGAAAGGGGTTTTCGGGCGCTACGGCTGGCAGCGTTGGTTCTCAACCCTGCTCATCTTCCGGAGTGTGCTCATACGGCCCGAGCAGTAATGGATCGGCGCAACACCACCGGCTTACCACCCAGGTGCTTCTGACACATCCAGTGCGCCAGCGCCGAATCCAAGTAATCGGCATGGCCTGGAAACCAGTCAGCCAGCGCGCGCGCCAAGTGGCGGCCCGCTTCGAAATTGCCACCGGCCACTCGGCGGGTAACGCCTTCCATGCTTTGCAGGACCGCGGCGTGCTCGTCGGCGTGGCAATCTCGAGCGGGAAAGTCAGTCTCCTTCATCCACTGGTCCTCGCTGGCGAAATGCTCCCGGGAATGGACATACACTGCAGCCAACGCTGCCGCCACTTGTTCGTCCGGAGCCGCGAGCAGCGCATCAACCAAGACCACAAACTCTTCGTGGATATGGTCGATCGGCGCATAACCGAGCCGCAAGTCGCCGTGCCAAGAAGCCGGGGGAGGGATAGGGACGGTGGTTTGCATATTTATCTGAATAGGAAGGGTAAAGGCATAGATGCAATCGACAGGATAAGTGCGCGACTTTCATAACTTCGAAGTTAAGGTGGCGAATGCTACTTGCGCCTTAGAGTACGTCGGTCCGCGCGACCGGCCAGACCCTTCAGCTCGCCGCGGCGCGAAGGGCCAGTAGGTCCAGGGCGACATCGACGATCATGTCTTCCTGGCCGCCGACCATTCGACGCTTGCCCAGTTCCACCAGGATATCGACGGTCGGCAGACCATATTTCTTCGCCGCCGCCTCGGCGTGGAGCAGGAAGCTGCTGTAGACGCCCGCATAGCCAAGTGCCAATGTCTCGCGGTCGACCCGCACCGGTCTGACCTGTAGCGGCCGCACGATGTCATCGGCGGCGTCCATCAGCTGGCGTACGTCGCAGCCGTGGTTCCAGCCCATGCGGTCGGCGGCGGCTATGAAGACTTCCAGCGGAGCATTGCCGGCACCTGCGCCCATACCGGCCAGACTGGCGTCCACTCGGTCGCAGCCTTCCTCCACCGCTACGATACTGTTCGCGACCCCCAGGCTCAGGTTGTGGTGCGCATGCATGCCGGTCAGAGTGGCCGGGTCGAGCAGGTCCTTGAAGGCACGGAAACGGTCACGCACGTCGTTCATGTTGAGCGCGCCGCCGGAGTCCACCACGTAGATGCAGGTGGCGCCGTAGCTTTCCATCAGCTTGGCTTGCCGCGCAAGGTCCAGCGCCGGGGTCATGTGACTCATCATGAGGAAGCCGACCGTGTCCATCCCGAGCTTGCGGGCGTACTCGATGTGTTGACGTGACACGTCAGCCTCAGTGCAATGGGTTGCCACGCGCACCACCCTGGCGCCGGCGTTGTAAGCGGCCTTCAGGTCATGCACGGTGCCGATACCGGGCAGCAGCAGCGTAGCCACCTGCGCCCGTTTCACCACCGAGGCCACGGCCTCAATCCATTCGAGGTCAGTATGAGCACCGAAACCGTAGTTGAAGCTGCCACCCTGCAAGCCGTCGCCATGTGCGATCTCGATCGAGTCGACGCCTGCTGCATCCAGCGCATGGGCGATCTGCCTCACCTGCGCTACGCTGTACTGGTGGCGGATGGCGTGACTGCCATCGCGCAGCGTCACGTCGGAGATGTAGATTTTCTTGCCGTTCATGGAAATCCTTAGGCCTCAAGGTGGAAGGCGATGCGCTCGGCGGTTTGCAGGGCGGCGCTCGTCATGATGTCCAGGTTCCCTGCGTACGCGGGTAGATAGTGGGCCGCGCCCTCGACCTCCAGGAAGACCGAGGTCTTCAGGCCGGCCAGGCCGTGGCCGACGCCGGGGATGTTCAGGCCCTGCACCTGGTCGAACTGCACCTTCTGCTTCAGGCGGTAGCCCGGCACGTAGCGGCGCACAGCCTGGACCATTTCTTCAATCGAAGCAGCGATCGCCTCTTCGCTGCCGCCCTCGCTCAATGTGTACACGGTGTCGCGCATGATCAGCGGCGGCTCGGCCGGATTCATCACGATGATCGCCTTGCCCTTACTGGCACCGCCCAGCTTTTCGATCGCGCGCGAAGTCGTCTCGGTGAACTCGTCGATGTTCGCACGTGTGCCGGGGCCGGCGCTCTTGCTCGAAATGCTGGCTACGATTTCGGCATAAGCCACGCGGGCCACGCGGCTGACCGCCGCCACCATCGGGATGGTGGCCTGGCCGCCGCAGGTGACCATGTTGACGTTAAGTGCGTTTAGATGAGCATCGCCGTTGACGACAGGAATGCAGTACGGCCCGATCGCCGCCGGCGTCAGGTCGATCATGCGGATGCCGGGCTTCAGTCCGCGCAGGAAGGCATCATTGCGCACATGCGCGGCCGCGCTGGTGGCGTCAAACACCAGGTCGATGTCGTCGAATACCGGGAGGCGGGCTAGGCCCTCCACGCCCTCGGCAGTGGTGGCTATGCCCAGGCGCTGGGCGCGCGCCAGGCCATCCGAGGCGGGGTCTATGCCGACCATGGCGCCCATCTCGACGTGGTGGCCCTGCCGCAGTATCTTGATCATCAGGTCGGTGCCAATGTTACCGCTGCCTATGATGGCAGCCTTGAGTTTCCGAGTCATAACGCGTCTTTCAGATGAAGCGGCAAGAAACGCTGCCCAGGGTGCCGACCGAGGCCTGGACCAGGTCGCCGGCGGTCACAGGGACCATCGGGCCGAGTGCGCCCGACAGGATCACCTGGCCTTGGCGCAGGCCCTGGCCACGGTCGGCCATGGTGCGGGCCAGCCAGAAGGCTGCCCGAAGCGGATGGCCCAGGCAGGCCGCACCACTGCCGGTCGAGACAGGCTGCCCGTTCTTATCCATCTGCATGCCGAGTGCGCCAAGCGAGAGCGCGCCGATCGGCACCGGCTGGTCGCCCAGCACGTAAAGGCCTGAGGAGGCGTTGTCGGCCACGGTGTCAACTAAACTAATTTTCCAGTCGGTAATGGCGCTGTCAACGATCTCGATTGCCGGCAGGGCATAGCTCAGGCAAGTCAGGAATTCGGAGTAGCTCGGGGCGCTGCCCGTGACATCCCGACCTACGACGAAGGCGATCTCGGCCTCCACCTTCGGCTGTAGCAGCATGGCGGTCGGCACGTCCTGCCCGTTGAGAAATTCCATGTCGTCGAAAAGCACTCCAAAATCGGGTTGGTCCACGCCCAGTTGTTGTTGCACTGCCTTGGAGGTTAGGCCCACCTTTAGCCCGACGATTCGACGGCCGGATTCCAGCCGTGCGCGAGTGTTTACCTCGGCGACTGCGTAAGCCGCGTCGAGACTGGCGATGCCATGGCTGGTGGACACCGGCGGGATGGTACGGCGGTTGGTCCTGGCTAGCGCCAGCGCCTGTGCTGCTTGCTGGATGGCTTCGGATTGATTGGGCATGGGGAGTTCTCCTTGGGTCGTGGAAGGGCATCAAGTACTGTCTTGGCCAAGCCAGCGCAGCGCGTTGTCTTGACGTAGCAGCTTGCGGGTAGCGTCATCCAAGTTCAGTTGGTCGATGCGATTTGCAGGCTCGCGGTCCATGATGGTGAACGGGTAGTCGGTGCCGGCCAGCACCTGCGTGGTGCCGAAGACCTGCAGAAGGATGCGGATGGTGTCGGTGTCGTACACCAGGTTGTCGACAAATAGTTGACGAACCAGTTCGCGAGGCGACCGGTCCATTAACTTGCGAACTGGCGGTAACTGCTGCCAACCGTGCTGCAGGCGCGGCAGCAACATCGCCAGGGAGCCGCCTCCATGGCTAAAGGCGATGCGAAGCTTCGGTAGCCGCGCCAGTGTCCCTGACGTGAGCAGCGAGGCGGCGGCCAAACCGACTTCGCCGGGAAAGGCCAGCACCTGCTCAAGTAGGGGCGGGCCGACCAGCCGGTCCATGCCCGCAGGGCGCAAGGCATGGACGAAGATGGCAGCGCCAAGTGATTGGGCGGCAGCAAAGAAGGGCTCATGGTCGGCGTGACCGAGCGGCTTGCCATTAATATTACTGCCGAGTTCTACACCAGCCAGCCCCAGTTCCATGCAGCGTTCCAGCTCACCAATGGCCAGCTGCACATCCTGCAGCGGCACTGCGCCCAAGCCTGTGAAGTGTGCCGGGTCGTCCCTGACCATTGCCGATAGTTCCTCATTCATAAAAGAATTGAGCGACAGGGCGTCGTCGGCTGCCAGCCAGTACGACAGCAACTCCGGCATCGGCGATATCACTTGGTGCGTGACGCCCCTGTGCGTCATCTCCTGCAGCCTACGGCCGGCATCCCAGCTTGAGTCGGGTACGGTACGGTAGATACGGCCATCCAGCATCACGTTGCGGTCGCAGGCCGCATCGCCCGGCGCCATTGAGGGCCAGGCTACGCTTTTGCGTTGGCCCATGTAGGCCGGAAACTGGTGTGGAACCCAATGAGTGTGGGCGTCGACCAAGCCGCAATCGCAGCCAGCGCTCAAGGGTGTGGAAGTCATGCTTTTAACTCAGCGGACAGTGTTGCGTCCGACAGCATCACTTGGCCGTCGCGGATCTCCACTGGGTAGGTTCGCAGGGCTTTAGTGCACGGTGGGCCAACGGCCTCGCCGGTGCGCACATCAAACGTACCCAAGTGCATCCCGCATTCGACGATATGGCCCTCTAGACAGCCGTCCTCGATCAGCGAGGAATTACCGTGGGTACAGCGGTCATCGGTGGCATAGGCCTTGCCTTCCACTAAGTACACGGCTACGCGGCGGCCGTCCGGCAGGTCGCCGATGCCAATGCCGCCGTTCGCCACGGCATCTAGGCTGCACAGGGGAATAAAATGGCTTTTACTTGTCATGATTACTGTCCTCAGCCGGCCAGGGCTTGCTGCACCAAGGCGCGGATGTTCGCCGCCGGCGCGCTCAATTGTTCGGGGGTGATGGTGGTGCGCAGCAAAATTAGCTTCTTGAGCTGGACGAAGTCGCGCGCAGCGTTCAGCGCAGCGACGCCAGTAATGCGCCCCCCGCTCCAGTGCACTAGCACGCGGCCTCCTGCGGCGTCTACGCGCCAAGCCTGCTGCTCGCCAGTGAGCGCGCCGGCGCACTGCAGGCGGGCGCTGCCCTGGTCGGACCAAAACCACGGCACTGCGTCGTACGCCCTGGCTTCACCGGGATTGCACCAGCTGGCCGCCAGCGCCTGCGCCTGGCCCTGGGCGTTGGCCCAGGTTTCGATGCGCTCGAAGCGACCGGTCACCGGATTGCGCTGGCGCGTCACGTCGCCAACCGCGAACACGCCGGGTGTAGTGGTGCGGCACCAGCCATCGACGAACACGCCGTCGTCGCACGCGATGCCGGCGTGCGCCGCCAGCTCGTCGTTGGCCTGTACGCCGATGCCGACCACCACCAGGCCGGCTGGCACCCGCTGGCCGTCGTCCAACACTGCCTCTTTCGTGTCTTCGTCGAGCGCGGCCACTGTGCGACTGAGATGGATCGCTATGCCCTGGCTACGGTGGTATTCAAGGAGGATATCGGCAATGGCAGCGGGCGCGCTGCGGCCCATCAGCCGCGGCGACATCTCGACCAAAGTAGATTGCCGGCCCAGTGCTGCGGCGCTGGCCGCCAGTTCCAGCCCGATCGGACCGCCGCCGATCACCAGCAGGCTGGCGACGGATTTCAGCGCCTCCCTGATTGCATGGGCATCGTCTAGCGTGCGCAGCGTGAGCACGCGCGGCAAATTATCCAAGTGCGCCAGGCGGCGCGGCCGGGTGCCAGTGGCCAGTACCAGCCGGTCCCAGGGCAGGGTGCTGCCGTCATCTAGCCGCAGTTCCTGCCGTTGCGGGTCGATGGCCAGCGCCTTGCGCGGGCGCAGCTGCTTCACCTTGGACGGCAATTCCGGCGCCAGCCAGACCTGCGACTCGTCGCCGTCCAGCTGAAATTGCTTGGACAGCGGCGGTCGATCATAGGGCGCCCAGGGTTCGTCACCCACCAGCGTCACCTCGCCCGCATAGCCCCGCTGAGCCAGCGCGCTAGCTACATTGAAGCCCGCCAATCCGGCACCGACGATTACCACGCTTTGTCGTTCTGCGTTCACAAACTTGCTCATGCGGTCTGGTAGACAGCAAACACCTTGTTGGAGTTGAAGACATTGGTCTCGATAAAATTACTCCAGTCGAGCTTGGCCCCCAACTCCTCCATAGCACCTAGCATCGGGCACCAGTTCAGCAGTTCCTGCTGGCCTGCGGCCTCGAAGTCCTCGGTCCGGGCACTGCGCCAGCTGGCGTAATCGCCTTCAACCAGCGCGCGGTAAAGGTTGCGGTCGGCCGGGGTGTCCGGGCGCAGGCGCCATGTGTGGTCACAAAGGAACGCGTGCGACCAGCTGGAAGACGCCACTACGGCCACGCGCCATGGCGAATCTCGCAAAATGCGCGCAGTGGCGGCACCCATATCCATGCATCGTTTCGGCGACGGCCCGGGCGGGTCCAGTTCGATCGGCTTACCGAAATCGGTCATGAATCCGCGCGCTGAAATAACTTTGCGACCGTAGCAGTTGATAGGAACGGCAACGGTGGGATAGTCCCAGCCCACCCGGTCATAGTCCAGGTACAGGATGGCGTTGGTGAAAGCGTGGGCCAGGCTTTCATGATGCAGCGGCTTGTAGGCGTAAGCCATGTCGAAGTTAGCTTCAATGAGGCCACTCACCAAGTACTTGGCAACATCGCGCCGACCACGCAGGTGGTAGTGCTTGTCTGCACCCTCCCCCCACGCGTTAGGTTTGCCGCTCATCATGGAGGACCCCATAGCGTGCCGCCACGGATAGAGGTCCATGTCGTCGTAGGCGCAGACAGTGAACGGCGGGATCACGTCTTCCTTGAAATTCTCGTACTGGTCGTCGCCCCAGATCAACACCACGTCAGGGTTGAAGTCGTCAAGCGCCTTGCGCACCTTGCGGAACTGTTCCACCAAGGCAGCGCGATGAGTGGCAGCAGCCGCCACTCCCTGATCGCTGCCCCACTCAGCCTGCGCGGCCGTCGGCCAGTTTTCAGGTAACTTCACGTCAGCTGGAATGCCGGGGTCAGCCAGCGTCATGCGCAAGATGGCCGCCATCGCCGGGTCCGGGGATGAGAGGGGAGGATAGTGGGACAAGCCCAGTCCGAGGATTTCTGCCATTGTTGTTTCCAGGTGATATTGGTTAGTACTTTGGTTGGAACCAGACTCACGCAGCGCGAGATTTCTTCTCGCTGTGGTCCGCGGCGCGTTCGCGTTCCTGCTCTTGCTCGATGGAGACCAGCAGTTCCCTGAGCAGACTGACCAACTGGATTCGCTTCTCTCGCGAAAGCCCGTACATCAGCCGCTCCAGCCGCCGCCAGTGGTCTGGCAGATGTACGGCCAGGAATTCCTTCCCCGCCGGCGTTAGCACGGCCAGCACCGAGCGCTGATCGACCGCGTTGAGTTCGCGTTTTACCAGACCGCGTTCAATCAAGCTGTTGATGTTGCCTGAAAGGTTTGTCGGCTTTACCACAAGCATGCCCGCCAAGGCGCCCATGGTGGTGGGCTGGCCAGTGCGCTGCAGCACGGTGAGGATATTGAACTGCAGCGGCGACAGGCCGATGCCAGCTACTTCTTCGGCCTGGTCGCGGTCGAGCACCGCAAATGCGCGGTACAGCCCAAGCAGCACCCAAAGGGCCGTACCGTCCAGTGCCTTGTCAAGAGCAGCGGCAACCGACACCTGGTCGCTCAGGTGCTGCAACGGCACCTCTTCCAAAACCGCTGCCCCCACGCGTTCAATTTGAGTCACTTGATTTGTTTTCTTCACGATATTTCAATTAATGAATGATTTTATTATGCGGCAAAGAACGCAACCGAGGCAAGCACTTTGCAAAAACTAAAGCGAAATTACGGGTAAACCCGCTGACATGAGTAAACGTGAGGCGTAATACAATTCAATTGTTGAAGTTTTTTTTCAGTGTCAATTCTTCATTGTGGAAATAAATAGTATGCAACGACGTCAGGCTCTAGGTCGGTTTGCGGTGGCTGCACTTAGTGCGGCCGGCGGAGTGGTACGTGCGCAGAATTTTCCGGCCAAGCCGCTCCGGATCATTGTTCCTTACGCAGCTGGCGGTTCACCCGATTCAGTGGCCCGGATCCTGGCCCAGCAATTGGGCACCGTATTGGGCCAGCCGGTGCTGGTGGAAAATCTTCCCGGTTCCAGCGGCATAGCTGCCATCGAAATCGTACGCAATGGCGCCGCCGATGGCTCCACGCTGCTTATGGCCGATGCCGCCCATTGGGCGGTTAACCGTGTGACGAAGGCCAAGCTGCCGCACAACTTTCAGAAAGACATGGCGCCGGTATCGATTGCCTCATTCTCGGCGCTGTACCTTGCCGTGCACGATACATTCCCGGCTTCGAACTTGCGCGAGTTGGTAGCTGCGGTCAAGGCCAAACCTGGCACCTACACATATGGCTCCTCCGGCGTTGGCAGCTTGCACCACCTGACCATGGAAGCGTTCAAGCAAGAACTCGGACTGGACATTCTGCACGTGCCATACAAAGGTACCGGGCAGTCTGTTCCAGCACTTGTGGGTGGTCAGGTGCACATGGCTGTGGCTGCCTACAACTCCATCGGGGGCTTTGCCAAGGAGGGCCGGGTCAAGATCATCGCGGGAAACACGCGTGAGCGCATGACCATACTGGCGCAGTTTCCGCCGATGAGCGATGCTGGCTTGAAGGACTTCCACTTTCCCGGTGAAAACGCGCTGTTCGTGCCCTCAGGTACCCCGAAGCCGGTCATCGACAAGCTGGCTGCCGCGGTGGCGAAGGTGCTGGCGATGCCGGATATCGTCACCAAGCTCAACACCGTTGGCGTCGAGCCCCCCCGGCAGCCGGGCCCTGCGGCCCTGGCCGAAACCATCCAGCGCGACATCCCGCGCTACGAGTCCGTGGTTCGCAACGCCGGGATCCAGCCGGAATAACGCCGGTCTTTCCTGTCAACCTCTTATTTTCTGAAAGCTCCAGATGCAACAGATCGCAAATTCAGCAAGCACCAACACTTTGACGAATGAGTATCTGAAATCGCTCATCCAGGACGGCCGGGTCCATTCCCGCGCCTACACTGACCAGGCGATCTTCGACCTAGAAATTGACCGGATCTTCCACCGGTCCTGGGTCTACATCGGCCACGAGAGCGAAGTGCGCAAGCCGGGTGACTACCAAGCCCGCCCGATGGGTCGCACGCCCGTTATCCTGGTGCGCGGCAAGGACAACCAGTTGCGGGTGCTGGTCAACCGCTGCCGCCACCGTGGCGCGCAGGTGGTTGAGACCGACTCTGGCAACACCAAGATGTTCCGTTGCTGGTACCACGGCTGGACCTACGAACTGACCGGCGCCCTGGCGGAAGTCACCGCAAGGGCTGGCTACGGTCCCGACTTCAAGATGGAAAACATGGGACTGGTCGAGGTGCCACGGGTGGCATCCCATCGCGGCTTCGTGTTCGCTAGTATCGAGCCAGAAGGCGAATCGCTGGCCGAGTTCCTGGGCGGTGCCGCTGCACAATTCGACATGCTGGTGGATGCATCGCCGACCGGCGAGATTTTCCTCGACGCTGGCGCCCACAAGACCGAGTACCTGGGCAACTGGAAGCTGGTCGGCATGGACGGCTACCACCCCAACTTCGTCCACGCTTCCGTAGTTGCGGGCTGGGCCCGCAACTCCGAATCTGGCATTGGCGCGATGCACCGCGAAGACCCTTTCAGTGATGATGCGTTGACGCTCACCCGCGACTACGGCAACGGCCACGCCATGCTGGACTTCCGGGCGCAGCGTCTAAAAAGCTACAAGAAGCATGCTGAATTTCTGTCCAGGGTGCCGGGTGGTGTGAAGTACGTTGAGGACATGCACGAGGCCTATGGGCAAGAGCGTGCCGAGTTGCTGATCAGTCTATCGGGCGACCCACACCTTGGCGTCTTCCCCAACCTCCAATTGATCGGTAACCAAGTGCGGATCATCACCCCGATCGCCGCTGGCATAACTCAAGTGACCATGTCGATGGTGCGCTTGGGCGGCGTGAGCGATGAGATCAACACAATGCGAGTGCGCCAGCACGAGTCGTTCTACGGCCCGGCAGGCTCCGGGTCGCCCGACGACGCCGAAATCTTTGAGCGCGTGCAGCGGGGGATGGCGGCCGAGGTTAATCCCTGGATTGAAATTTCTCGCGGCATGCATCGCGAGTTTGTCGACACGGATGGCAGCGTGGTAGGTCGCATTACCGACGAAGTGCCGCAGCGTGGCCAGATGAAGTACTGGCTGCAGTTGATGACGCAAGCCGCCTGATTTTTGGAGATACCTATATGGACAATCAAACCCTGGCCCAGTGGGCCGCCCTGCGTGAAGTAGAACTGTTCTTGTTCCGTGAGGCCCAGCTTGCGGACGAACACCAGTACAAGGAGTGGTTAGCGCTGTGGACCGAGGAGCTTCTTTACTGGGTGCCCTGCAATAGCGACGAGCAGGCCATCGGTCGCAAGATCGCCTTAATTAACGACAACCGGCCTGAGCTCGAAGAGCGCCTGTTCCGCCTTGGAACCAAGTTCGCCCACGCGCAGAACCCGAAGTCGCGTCTGAGTCGGGTGATTGGCAACCTCGTGCTCCAGGAGTGGGATGCAGATCGCGGTGGCCGCGTGACCTCGCGCTTCAACCTGACCGAGGTACGCGCGGGCCGCCAGCATACGTTCGCTGGACGCCAGACGCACTTGCTGGAGCGTAAGGATGGCGAACTGCGCATGCGCGAGAAGCACGTCTACCTTGCCAACCACGACATCCCGATGCCGAACTTGACTTTTATTATCTGACCCCCTTTCACGAGAATCACATGTCTAATACCAATCCAGAAATCGACCGCTCAGTCATCGCCGCCGGCCTAAAAACCAATTACCTAGAAGCCGGGGAAGGCGAGCCGGTGATCTTGATCCACGGCTCCGGCCCCGGCGTCACGGCCTATGCCAATTGGCGCTTGTCGATTCCGGTGCTAGCGGAGAAGTACCGCGTATTGGCACCCGATATAGCTGGTTTCGGCTACACAGAGCGCAAATCCGACACTCCCTACAACCTTGACTTCTGGGTCCGCCACCTGATCGAGTGGATGGATGCGGTGGGTGTAAAAAAGGCCCGTTTCGTCGGCAACTCGTTCGGCGGCGCGCTGACGCTGGCTCTGACCGCGCGCCATCCGGAACGGGTGGACCGCTTCGTATTGATGGGTGCCGCCGGCGTCGACTTCGAGGTAACGCCGGGACTGGAAGCCGTTTGGGGCTACGAGCCTTCGGTGGAAAACATGCGCAAGATCGCCATGACCTTCGCCTACGACACCAGTATCATCACTGATGACCTGGTAAAGTCGCGTTATGAAGCCAGCATCCGCACCGGCTTTCATGAAACCTACTCGCAGATGTTCGCGGCACCTCGCCAGCGTCACGCGAAGGCCTTAGCGACGCCCGAGGCCGACATCCGCAAGATAACCCAACGCGTTCTGGTGGTCCATGGCCGAGACGACCAGGTCGTCCCTCTGTCTAACAGTCTGAAGCTGCATTCGCTGCTGAAGCACTCCGATCTCCACGTGTTCGGGGAGTGTGGCCACTGGACCCAGATTGAGCGTAAAGACCAGTTCCTGTCATTGGTGATGAATTTCTTCGCGTCGTGAGCGGTCTCGCAAAGGAGCGCCAGCCATGAGCCAGCTACCCGTGATCGGAATGATGATCGGCGATCCCGCCGGCGTAGGCCCGGAGGTCTGCGTGCGGACCGCGGCCGCACCCGAACTAGCTGGCGTGTGCCGGACCGTGCTTATCGGCGACCTCTGCGTAGTTCGGCGGGCCGCCCTCGTCTGCGGCCTGAATCTGCGTTTTGAGCCTGTCTCGGATCCTTCCCAGCAGCTTCCCGCCGGCGTGATTGGAGTGGTCGACTCGGGCGGCTTTGATGTGGAGCGCTGCGAAATCGGCAAGGCTTCGGCGGACTCCGGGAACGCGGTGCTGCAGTGGATGGCACGTGGCGAAGAACTGGGCCGCACCGCCCGCCTGCAGGGGTTGGTGATGGGGCCGGTAGAAACCGCTTCGCTCAAGGCCACCGGCAAGATCAAGGATATTGATGAGCTGCAGCCGACCGGTACCTTTATGTTGCGCATGAGCGGTAAGCTGCGGGTCGTGCCGCTTACGGAACATGTGCCTTTGAATGACGCCATCGCCATGGCAACGCCAGAGCGCATCTTCCAGGTAATCGAGATGGCCAACGCGAGCTTGCGCGCTTGGGGTTTCAAGACGCCGCGAATCGCCGTGGCCGGCATTAACCCGCACGCCATGTTCCTACAGGATCAGGAGTGCGTAGGCCCGGCTGTGGAGAAGGCGCGCGCCCGCGGGATCGCCGCCTACGGGCCGCTCGTCCCCGATGCGGTGTTTCGCCAGTGCATGCAGGGCCAGTGGGATGTGGTGGTGACCATGTTCCACGACCAAGGTCAGATCGCAGTCAAGACCGTTGGGTTCGAAGGCGCCTGCACCGTGTATATAGGCTTGCCTTTCGTAATGCTAAACGTACCGCACGGCACGGCCTACGACATCGCTGGCCGCGGCGTGGCGAAGCACGCTAGCATGCTGTCGGCCGTCCGTACGGCGGCTCTGCTGGCCTCCGGCCAGCCGCTTGCTGCGTGAGCCACGCGCAACAAGGAATAACGATGGTTCAGAAGAAAGTAGCTTTGGTGACCGGCGGTAGCGCTGGCCTCGGCGAGGAGATCGCCCTGGGCTTGCAGCGCGACGGCTTCGAGGTCGTCGTTTGCGGCCGGCGTCAGGACAAACTCGACGCGATGGAAGCGCGTGGTGTGAGTGCGGTCCGCTGCGATGTTGCCTACGCGACGGAAGTGCAGCGCTTGAAGCAGGCGGTGGCTGAACGCCACGGCCGCCTGGACGTGCTGGTGCATTGCGCCGGCGTCGCCCTCCAGCGCAGCAAGTTCGTCGAGGCCGACATGGCCCAAGTGGAAGGGATGGTGCGCATCAATTTGCTGGGCACGCTATATGTGGCGCAAGCCTTCCTGCCACTCCTGTACGCCAGCAAGGGCAGCCTGCTTACCTTCAGCAGCACCTTGGCGCAGCGCCCGCGCGCCGGCTCGACCGCCTATACCGCCACCAAGGGGGCAGTGGAAGCCTTCAGCCGCTCACTCGCCATTGAGGCAGCTGAGCACGGTGCGCGGGTGAACTGTATCGCCCCCGGCCTGGTGCGCAGTGATATCTACCTGGCGGCAGGGATGCCCAGCGAGGACTACGCCAAGCTGTTGCAGGCACGTGCCGCAGAGATTCCGCTAAAACGAGTGGGTGAGCCCGAGGACATTTGCGGACTGGTCTCCTATCTTGCCTCTGACAAATCGAGTTGGATAACCGGCCAGTGCTTCGCCGTCGACGGCGGGGCGATGCTGCGTTGAACGCAGGCCCGAAGGACCCATATCTGTGAGCCTGAACCCTGATTTGTCTTCCGATGTCCTGTGGGGAGTCACGCTGGCTTTGGTCGCAATGGCGATCTACGGCGCCTGCATGGTGACGGTTGCCGCCGTGGCTAAGGACATGAGTAGCGGACCTGGGTCTTTGCTGGCCGCCGCCGCCGGGGTGCCCCTCGGTATCATCATCGTGCTGATGCACTGGGCGAGCGGCCAGGACGGGATTAGCGTGCCAACCCCGTGGTCCGTCGTTTCCTTCGCCCTGGCCGGAATCTGTTCGACTTATCTGGGGCGCTGGCTGGTCTTCAAGTCGATCGAGCGACTAGGTCCGAGCGGCTCAGCCGGCTTGCAGAGCATCAGCCCACTGATCACCGCGGCGTTCGGTTGGATCTTTTTGGGCGAAGTGATCGGGACCATCGGATTCGTCGGCATCGCGTTGGGCATCGCGGGGCTGTTGGCCATGAGCGTGGGCATCGACCGCTCGCAGCGCAAGACGGTACTGTCGGCCTTGGCGATGCTGGCAGGATCACGGCGCAGCTTCATTTCCGCGACCCTGCTGATAGGCGTAGGTTCGGCGGCCGCATATTCGTTAAGTCATGTGTTCCGCGCTTCCGGCGTGCGCCAGTGGAACGAGGCCTTGCTGGGCGCCCTCATAGGCGCCGTTGCCGGCCTGCTGGTACTGGCGCTGGCCAATCACAGGCTGATGCCGGAATACGTCCGACAGGTGCGGGCCAACCCCAAGGCAGCCCGCGTTTATCTCGGAGTCGGCGGCTTTCAGTTCCTCGCTCAGGCGCTGGTAATTGCTTCCATGAAATACATCCCGGCCAGCATGGCCGCACTGATCTCGATGTGCACGCCGCTGGTAGTGTTGCCGGTCAGCTACTTTGCCTTGCGCAATGACGAGCGTTTGAGCTGGGTCACAGTGCTCGGCATTGCCATCACCCTGGCCGGCATCACGCTGGTAGTCCTGTATGGCGCACCCGCGCCTTAGTTTTAATGAACCCCTAATGGAGATGCACATGAATCGTCGAAGCTTTAACACTACTGCGGTGGCGACTTACGCCGCAGGCCTTCTGCCTGCCTTTGCGTGGGCGCAAGCACCTTACCCGAGCAAGCCGGTCAAGTTCATCGTGCCGTACGCGGCCGGCGGCCAGCCGGATGTCGTTGCCCGAATGCTGACGGTCCGCCTGGGCGAGCGGCTAGGCCAGCCGGTGGTCGTGGACAATCGGCCCGGCGCCGCCGGCGCGTCCGCCTACAACGGACTGTTGCAGAGCACGCCCGCCGATGGCCACGCATTCATCCTGTCCGACGGCGCCCTCCTGTCAATCAGCCCGCACGTAAACAAGGCTACCAACTACAGGCTGGGGAGGGACTTGCTGCCGGTCGCCCTGGTCGGCCGCTCGTCGCTGTATTTGGTCGCCCACCCTAAGACTGGAGTCAACACGCTGCAGGACTTCGTGGCGGCGGTTCGCAAGAACCCCGGCGAATACACCTATGGGTCCTCTGGCATTGGCAGCAATCATCACCTTACGATGGAGGCGTTGAAGGCCGCGCTCAACCTCGACATCCGGCATGTGCCCTACCGCGGCTCGGGGCAGTCGACGCCGGCTCTGGTTAGTGGTCAGGTCGACTTCTCGATTGCCGCCATGCCGTCGATCGCCGGCTTTATCCAGAACGGCCAAGTGAAGGTACTGGCTTCAAATGCGGCCACCCGTTCGGCGCTGACTCCGGACGTACCACCGATCGCTGAGTTGGTGCCGGGTTTCGACTTCGCCACAATCCTGACCGTGCTTGCCGCCCCCGGCACGCCAGCGATCGCCATCGACCGCGTCAGCCGTGAGCTGGCTGAAGTGGTGAAGCTGCCGGATGTAGCGAAGACTCTGCAGGGCGCAGCGGTGGAACCGATCGGCGGCGGCCCCGCCGAGCTCGGCAAGGCACTGGCGCGCGAGATCGAGGTGATGGCGCGCGCCGCCCATGCGGCGCAGTTGAAGGCGGAGTAGGTCTCCGCTCCAGCACAGTAACTCGCGGACCGGCACTATTGGATCGGAGGTTGGGGTTGTAGCCGCAAACCGGCGGAATTCGTCCACCTCTCAAAATTTGAGTGACAAAAAATATGATTGGCACAGTTTCCGTACAAATCAACAAACCGATAGTGTTTTTCGTACAAGTTTTAGCTACAAACTGGCCCAAAAGCGTAAGCAATGGGATGGACTCCCCCAACCTAAACGGCATCGCGATGTTCCAAAGCGGCTGTGTTTATCAACCACTTGACCCGACTGGAGCGCCCGATATGAAAGTTTCGGAGCTTCGTTGAATCCACTGTGATTTTTCAAGCCATCGCTAAATTCAGCTTGCCACAATGATGTTGGCGCCGACCGGAAACTGACCCATCACCTACTCGCAATCACATTGCTGAAATGATTCGCCAGTCGCCGCATGGTTCAGCGAATTACCGGCATACTTGCCGAGATCGCAGCGGCGATAATATGCTGGCACGCTGCAGCGGCAACGGATACCGGTACGAACAGAGCAGCACCCGAACTCGACGGCTCTTCAGTGAATCGCCGCGTACATAATTTCATTCTCAGTCGCCGTATTGGAGAACTCTTCCACAATCTTGCCTTGGTGCGACACCAGAATACGATCGGCAAGCGCCATCACCTCCGGCATATAGGAAGAGATAACCACTACGGCCTTCCCTTCATCGGCCAATCGGCGAATTAGCTGGTGAATGTCGACGATAGCGCCGACGTCGACACCTCGCGTGGGCTCATCGAAAATGATTAAGTCCGGCTCTTGAATCAGAGACTTGGCAATCACCACTTTTTGCTGGTTTCCGCCGGACAGTTCGTTCACCTTGGTATCGTTACTGACCGCTTTGATCTTGAGGGTCTCAATCCATTCAATACCGATGGCTTGCGCCTCGCTGCTGCGTACCAGATTACGACGCCAGCCCAGTTTGGCGAGCAAACCGGTGTAAATATTCTGCGCGATGGACATGGTCTCGAAGAACCCATCCAGCTTGCGATCCTCCGTCACGTAAACGATACCCGCTGCGATCGCTTGCGCCGGCACTCTGAAGCGCACCGGCTTATCGTTGAATAGGATCTTCCCACCGTGCAAATAGTCACGCTTGAGCAAACCAGCGACCACCTTGAAGGTTTCGGTCCGGCCTGACCCGACCAGGCCAAAGATTCCGGTAATTTGCCCCGCAAATACCGAAAGGGAATTGTTGCGCACCATAGAGCCTACACGCAGGTTTTGAATGTTCAATACGCGCCTGCCCGCCGGTCTCGGAGCCGCCCGTTTGGCGCCATAGAGCTCTTCTGTCAGCTGACGCCCGACCATGGACTGCACAATGCGGTCCCGGTTCATGTTGGACGTCAGATCGGTCAGAACCTTCTTGCCATCCCGCAGTACCGTGACACGGTCTGAAATTGCAAGAGCTTCCTCGATCGCATGCGAAATAAAAATAACTGAAACGCCACGCCGCTTCAAATCGCCGACCAGCGTGAAGAAGTGAATTTTTTCCTCAGGAGTCAAGGTCGCGGTTGGCTCATCGAATACGATGATGCGCGCATTGTGCAAGACGGCACGTGCAATCTCCACCATCTGTTTTTTAGCCACGCCGAGGTTTCCAACCAGCGCATCCGGGTCAACGCTAAAGTTCAGAGACTGCAGGAACTGCTGGGACGAGATGTAAACACCGCGCAAACGGTTCATCAATTTCTCGTGTCCCAAATAGAGGTTTTGCGAAACCGTCATGGTAGGCACCAAGCTGGTCTCCTGAAACACCATCGCCACCCCCATTTTCAGCGCATCCAGCGGCGAGCGCGGGCTCACCACTTTGCCGTCAATACGCATTTCCCCACTGCTGAGAATGACCACTCCCGCCATTACTTTGGTCAATGTGGACTTACCGGCGCCGTTTTCGCCTACCAAGGCATGAACCTCTCCTGGCATCAAGGAGAAGTCAACCGCATCGATCACCGGTACACCGGAGTAAAGTTTGGTGGCTTTTTTAAGTTCTAGTATGGGTGTCATGACGCGCTGCTCCTACGGTTTAGGCCGCAATCCAGTTGCGCCAATGGCACCCGAAGAATACGGCCCGCTCCTTTAGACAAAACGAACAAATGGTCGGCAGATTCCACCGCTACAACGACACCGTGATGGCGCCCCCCGGCCCGGCTGTGCAGTGAGTAAAGCGGTTGCAGCTTGTTATCCAGGCGAACCACCAATCCGTACGATCGGGGCGGTGCCCATGGTTTCATGATGCCCATCTGCATCACGCCGGCAGTCTGTTGCGGCTCAAGATAATCTCGCCCCGACAACATCGACGGTGCAAACCAGTAATTGGGCGGCACCGTCCGCATCATTTCTTTACGAAAATCGTCTTCGCGCAAAATAAATTCGAGTAACTGCGTTCTACCAGCAAAAAGACTCAGCCAGTACCCACCGTCTACGCTGTGACCAAGGCGGGCAGGATAACCTGGCAAAGCGTCCAGCATCGCGATTGAACCTGTTTTCGCGCTCATGTCACCCAGCTCCACAACTCTATGTGCCCAACTCTCGGACGCAAAAATTTTGCCGCCGGTAGCGCAGACGCCGAAGCTATAAAGAAATGGAAGTCTATGCGCACATCGGCGGCCAGACCCTGGGCATGGCTTTCGACGCGGAAAGTAATTTGTGCGTGTGTGTTGGTGGCATGGGGTTGTACCGGGTAACTCCGCAGCGCAAGGTTGAAAAGCTGACTGATGAAACAAACCGATCCCTGTATTCGGTAATCGACGATAGTCGTTTGCGTCTTGCGGACGATCTCGACATTGCTCCCGACGGCCGGATCTTTTTCTCGGAAGCCACAATCCGCTATGAAATGCATGACTGGCATACCGACGCGCTTGAGGGTCGCGGTAGCGGTCGCATCATCTGTTACGACCCCCGTACCAAGCACACTCATACGGTAGTGAGCAATCTGATTTTTGCCAACGGAGTTTGTGTGGAATGGGGGGGCAGTCGATCCTGTTCGCCGAAACCTGGGGATGCATTACGTCTTCGGGGGACTCCACCTGTCCAGCACCAATCGAGTACACATCACGCAAGCGGTCATTGACTGCATAGGCAGTTCCGGAGTCGACGGCTGTGGACGGAGCGGGAGGCAACTCCAAATATGTAGGGCTCACATAAACCTCTTGAATCAGTTTGCCCCTGTTTTTAAACCAGCGGATATCGATGATCGCGGCCAACAGCAAAATGCAGCCCAGAACGACGCGTGAAGGGCCGCCCGGCACGGCCATACGCAACAGGCCGTCGGTGATGAGAATCACGATAAGCAGGCCCAATATCGCCTTGGTGACGGAGCCCCGGCCACCACCGAGCCGTATGCCACCAAGCACCGCAGCGGTCAAAATGGTCACCTCCATACCGCGCCCAGTGTCCGCACCGGCGTTGGCCAAACGTGAGGCGAAGAAAATACTGCCACAGGCCGTAAGAACGCCCGAGGCAATGTAGGTCAGGGCAATAACCCACCGCACATTGATGCCCGCGTTGTAGGCGGCACGACGGCTGCCTCCGATCGCGCTGATGTGCCAACCGGTCCTCGCGCGAGTAATGAAAATGTGACCGAAGACGGCGACTGCGGCGAAGACCCAGCCTTGAACAGGGAGCCGAAGCACCTCACCACTTCCGATCCAATCCCAGGTCGGTGATTCAGCCGTGGCGGTAGCAATATTCACCGCATAGGCAAGTGTCAGCATATCGAAGACCGAGCGGTAAATGATGAGCGTAATCAGCGTCGTCAAAAACGCTCGTAAGCGGAAGTAGCCGATCAATATTCCATTGATACTTCCCAGCAGGCCGCCAACAACCAGAGTTGCGACAATGGCGGCGGGGACCGGCCATTTTAATAGCTGGGTAAAGAACAGCGCGCAAAAGGTGCACAGCGCGAACATCGAGCCGACAGATAAATCGATGCCGCCGGCCATCAGCACCACCGCGATGGCCAACACTACGAAGCCGAGTTCACCGGTTTGGCGGATGGTGTCGATGAAATTCGACACGGAAATGAAATTTTCAATATTGAAACTGAAGAAGACGATAGTTGTGAGTAAAAGTACTATCGGGACTACTGTTTCGGTCCACCGTTTGGAGAGCAATTCTCCCATGACGTGGTCAGGCCAAAATCTGTATCTGAGCTTGATAAGTAAATCACGCATGGACGACCCGGACATTTAAGGAAAGTTTGTGGGAAAGCGTCGCGCGAAAAGAATCGCGCAGCGCGCTCGGTTCAGTTACTTGAGGTCTGCCAGACTCCAGCAATGCTTTTCTGGATTGGAGTGTTCTTTGGTCAATTCAATAAAGGGGGAATACAAAGATACCCGGGTGACGCCGGGCTTGGCGTTGGACGACAGGAACAACTTGACTAAGTTGGTCAAATCCCGCCCTTGTGCAGGCACATTCGAACTCAGGCTCAAATCGAACTTTCCGTCCTGAACCGCCTCACAGGAACTGCGGGCACCGCCGCCAGTGGTGGTGAGGAGAACCTTGCCAGTTTTACCGGCCTCCTTGATCGCTGCGGCCGTGCCTGAATCCGACACGTCCCAGGCACCGATGATTCCACACAGGTCGGGGTTTTGCTGCAACAAAATCTGCGTCACGTTTTTCGACTTCGAAGGATCCCACTCACCGTTTTGCACTGCGACCACCTTGATTTTGGGAAACTTTTTCAAGGTCTCTTGCGCGCCTCTGAGCGTGTAGGCACTGGGTGCAGCCGTCGGGGGGCCGATTAAAATGGCAACCTTGCCCGAGGCGGAGCCAGCGCTGCATCGCTGACCCAACCAAGTGGCCATCTTCTGGCCCGACAACACCCAATCACCACCGACGTAGCCATCAGTGACGATGTTGGTTTTCATGTTGACTTGAATGACGTGAATGCCAGCCGCCTCGGCCTGCTGCAGCAACTTCGCGTAGGACTGCACGTCGGGGTTCTGCACCAGAATCACGTCGGGCTTTTCGGAGATCAGCGAAGTGATAGTGCGGGCACCAGCAGCAGTGTTCCAGTTCGAATTTCGAACCTCGAACTTGTAGCCATTGGCAGCCGCATCTTTTGCCAACACGGCAGACCAGCCCTCGGTCAAATCGAGCCCCATGAACAAGGGCACAAACACCACTCGTTTGCCCTGGAAGGCCTTGTAATATCCGGCGCGAGCCGGGTCGTCGATACCTGAGTCCGTAGCATCCGCGTGTACGGCTGCACTGAAACAAACCGCAGCGACCAGACCGGCAGCAGACTTTAATATCGTTCCATTAATTGCAAACATAATTTTCTCCATTGGGTTAAAAATGTGCCACTTGCCGGACTGCCGGTCAGATGTCGCCTTGTTGCGCAGTTTCCTCATTGCGTGGATTGACAAACGAGTCGATAAGAATAGCCATCAGAAGAATCACGCCTTTGATGAAATCCTGCATCAGGGTCGACACGTTGTAGATGGTCATTCCGTTGATCAAGGTTCCCATCAGCAGCGTGCCGACGACCACATTAAGGACGCCGCCGCGTCCTCCGGATAGTCCAATCCCGCCCAATACAACCACCAGGATCACGTCGTAAATCAGGTTGGAGTTGAAGATTCGCGTGTTCATGGTGCCTACGGATGAGGCGACCACCAGTCCAGCAAATGTGGCGATGAGAGCGGCCAACACATATTGGAAAACAATCATGGGACGGGTCGAAATACCTGAGGTACGCGCCGCATTCGGGTTGTCACCGATCGCGTAAATGAACGCCCCCAAGCGGGTTTTTCGCATGAAAAGCCCGACCAACACGACGCTTGCCGCAAAGGTAAGCACCATACTCGGGATACTCAGAAATTCGCCTTGTCCCAACAGGTTGAGTCCGGCAAAGCCACGCGGGACTTCGATAACCTCGTACTGGAACATTCCGCTTTGGCCCACTCCATACAGAATAATGCCCATTGCCAATGTCGTGAACAATGCCGGGACTTCTGCATAGGCCACTAAAAAGCCGCTGATGAGCGCGGTCACCACGGCCAAACCAAATCCCACGAACAACGCAAACGGCAAACCGTGTCCGACCTGCAGCATCTGGAGTACCAGGGCGGAGGGAACGGCCAGCATTGCAACCATCGCCAAATCGATTCCACGTCCAATGACTACGATAGCCATGCCAAGTCCAAGGATGCCCAGGACCGACACGCTGCGCAGCAAATTCACTATGTTTTGACTGGTCAGGAACCCTGGCAAAGAAACGGAAAAGCCGGCAAACAAGAGAACAAAAATGATGAAGACGATGAGCTGTTGATTAAGTCTGATTCTGTGCATGATGGTCTTCCGTTGAGCAGTAGCGTTTGCCGGCTGTGGGTTTAAAACCGAGTGCCATAGCCAGCTGTTTCGACAAGCCGGCTATGGCCGACGCAATGGAGTGTCATGCGACCATCGAAACGTTGACGTTCTTGATTTGCGTGAACTCGAACAACTCTTCTTTCGACTCTTCCCGGCCAATTCCGGATTGCTTGTAGCCCCCAAAAGGCGCCCCGGTAAAGTGACTGGAACAGTCGTTGATCCAAACATAGCCAGCCTGCACGCGAGCGGCTGCCTGGTGTGCTACTACCAGGTCACGCGTCCAGATTGATGCCGTCAATCCGAGCTCGATGGTGTTGACAGCCGCATACAGTTTGTCTGGGTCGCTCCATCGCATCACCGACAGCACCGGTCCGAAAATCTCTTCCCGCGCGATCGTCATAGAAGGATCTACCCCGGTGAAGATGGTTGGCTCGATAAAAAACCCTTTGGCCAGATGCTGCGCCGGCGGATGTCTGCCACCACACGCAAGCACCGCCCCTTCGCGCTGCGCACTCTGGATGTAGTTCAAGGTGCGCTGGTACTGGATCTGATTGACTATGGCACCCATCGTGGTGCGAAGGTCGGTCGCAATACCTGGCACGTGCGCCGCATTGACGCGCGCGCACAGAGCCTCGACAAAGCGGTCGTGCAGGGATTGATGCAGGAACAGCCGGCTGGTGGAACCGCAGGATTGGCCGCACCAGGTGAAGTTCATTCCCCGCACTGCTCCATCGACTGCACGCTCGAAGTCGGCGTCGGGGTAAATGATCATGGCGTTCTTGCCGCCAAGTTCCAGCAACGTGCGCTTCAGTGTGTCGCCGGCAGACTTCCACACCGCCTTGCCAGCCGATACGCTGCCGATCAGTCCGACGGCTGCGACGCCGGGGTGGGCGACCAGAGCCTCTCCCGTGGCCCGACCGCCGGTGAGGCAGTTCAGTACTCCGGGCGGAAACAGATCTTGCAATAGTTCGACCAGCCGGATGGTGGACAAGGGCGCCTGTTCGGGTGGCTTGATGACTACGGTATTGCCCGCTGCCAACGGCGCCGCGATTTTTCCAGCCGCGAACATGAACGGGTGGTTAAACGGAAAAATGCGAGCCACAACGCCCAGAGGCTCACGCAAGGTGTAGTTAAGTGACCCGTTGGCAGTGGGAATGGTCTCACCCTTTATCTCCAGCACCAGTCCGGCGAAGTATTCGAGCAGGGTGGCCGCAATCTCGGCGTCGAACACCATCGCCTTGACGGGATTGCCACAGTCGGCTGCATCGATCAACGCGAAATCCCGCGCATGGGAACGGACACGGGCGGCAGCTTCCCGCAGCAAGCGCCCGCGCTCCAGCGGCGGCGTTCGGGCCCATGCGGGAAAGGCGCTTTCGGCCGCCTTGACCGCGCTGTCGACTTCTGCGGTTCCGGCCGCCAGCACTTCTGCGAGTAGCTCTCCGGTGGATGGGTTGAAGGTCTGGAACGACTGCGCGTCTTGAGGGGTGTGCCATTGGCCGCCCCAAAAAAGACCGCGCTCGCGCGGGAGCACCTGTGCGACGCGCTGCGACAGGTCCAGCTCGGCGATGTTCTGACCTGGAATGCTGGAGGTGATGGGTGTGTGGATGGAATTCATCGCGAGCTGGAGTCGTAACGGGGTTGCGAGCTCGCCATCAGGAAAAGCACAGCCTGCTCTGATGAAAGCGAGGACCAGTCGGCAATAAAGCAGTTGTCAGGTATTCCGGTGCGATCATTTTGTCTTTCGTGTTTTTAGACGGTGGATCGGATGCTTGCGTCAAAAGTAGATAAAGTCTAATTTTTATTAGATATTGAATCAATCTCGATTCAACAATCGATCAAGCAAATCGGTATGCTGCGGAGCGCAATCCATGAAATCTTCCAAGCTTTTGTCAAAAGACTCGTCAACTGACTTTCTGAGTGCACTCCAGGCCTGCGCGATCCTGGAAATAAAGCCAGCGTCGCTGTACACCTATGTGAGCAGAGGGCTGATCCAGCCCGCCCCGCATTCCGGCAAGAAAAGCAACCTTTACCTGCGAGAAGACGTGGAGCGCCTGCGGGCGCGCAGCGACGCCAGAATGGGCCATGGCGCGGTAGCGGCCACAGCGATGCGCTGGGGGCAGCCCGTCATCGGCACCAGCATTACCGAAATCACACCGCAGGGGCCTCGCTACCGTGGGCATCTGGCGACGGATCTGGTGCGCCATCCCGGGCAGTTCGAGTGTGTTGCCGAGTGGCGTTGTTGCACGGATCACGCTGAAGACGAGGTTACCCCAACCCCAGAGAGGCTTATGCCGCCACGGTTGAAGTGCGGACGGAGTTCGGACGTCCAGCACCCAGCATGCGGTTGAGCACGGCCACCGCGACGGCCGCTTCGGTTTGCTGGCCCCGCCAGTCGCGTGTACGCAGACGCGGGCCAATGATGGCCTTGTAACGACCCATCGTGGTCTCCACCAGCGCGCGCTTGCCATAGCCGCAGGCCTCCTGCCAGCCGAGTCGGCCCAGGCTCTGGATCATGAGCAGGTGGGTGTCGCGCCGAGTGGGGTCTACCTCGAACTGCGCGCTGGGCTGCGCCGTCACGCGCGGCGGGATGACGACTTCGATCTGCGGATCACGTTGCGCAATGGTTTCGTAGGTTGGCTCGCTGTCATAGGCGCCATCGGCCGTGATTTGACCTATTTCGTGTTCGATTTGATCGAGCAGTGGTCCCACCTGGGACGGATCATCAACGTCCTGCTCTGTCAGTATTGAAGCGACGATATACCCGGTGTCGGCGTCTACCGCCAGGTGAAGTTTCCTCCAACTGCGCCTCGACTTTTGGCCATGCTTTTCCTGCAACCATTCGCCCGCACCGTAGACCTTCACCCCGGTGCTGTCGATCAGGATGTGCGCGGCCCCGGCGGGCAACGCGCACCGCGTGGAGATTGACTTCATTTTCATGGCGCGCCGACTCACCGTGCTGTGGTCGGGCGCCTTCAGCTCCACCTTCAGCCGCTCAAAGATTGACGCCATCAGGCCCTCGGTCTGGCGCAGTGCCTGTCGAAATACCAGACGCAGCATCAAACTGGTCTCGATCGCCAAATCCGAATAGAAACTTTGCCCGCCAGGGGTGCTGCGCGGCTGGGCCGCCCATAGCGCCATCGCATCAGGCGTGACCCACATGGTCAGGCTACCACGTGCACGAAGTGCCGCGTCATATTCGCGCCAGTTGCGCACCGAATACTTCATCTTCGGAATATGGTGGCGGCGCTTGGCGTTGTGCTTGTTGGGCATGCGGCAGATTCGTTGAGTTTGCAGGGGCGGAAAGACTACCAGACCGTCGCCTGGGCATCCGTGCAACAACGCCTTGCCGAGTTGCTGTGGTCCGGCGTGCTGCCCCAGGGCAAACACAACTGGCCAGTCGAACCGACGCACGCCGATATCGGGCGTGCGATCACAGGGATGGGCATCGAGTTGAATAACCAGATCCGGATGATGCGGGTGTTTTCCGTTGCCGCCACGGCGCTTGGCGGAAGCTCGGTCGACGAGGAGGTTCGCAGTGGGTCCATTACCCAGTATTCAAGGCAGATGATTTTCGCGTTCGCCGGATGTTGCGGTGTGTTGGGACCGGAAAGGCGATATATGGAACCTCGGGGCGATAAGCCGATCGCCGAGCACATCCTCGATGCTTTGCTGGTCGAGGCAACACCTGAACTGGTGCATGCCATGAACGCGGCGCTCATTGTGGGAGCCGACCACGAACTCGCTTCATCAACATTCGTGGCCCGCATCGCAGCTTCGACCGGAGCAGTTTTACATGGTTGTGTGGTGGCGGCCCTGGCGACGCAGACCGGCGCGCTTCTTGCCGGAGGCTGCAACAAAGCCGAGGAACTGATGCGCGGCCTTACCTCAATGGCTCAGCTCAAGCGCGTCGTTGCGGAAGCTGAGAGTAATCGTGTGCGACTGCCAGGCTTTGGCCTGCCTCTTTATCAGCATGGTGACCCTCGCGCAGCCTGCTTGATAGATTTGGCCAAGAAGTGTCCGAACCCGTCGCGGCATTCCGATCTCGTTTTTCGTTTTGTGGAAGAGGTGGAGGCCCAACTTGGCACGCCCCCCAATATTGAGGTGGGCCTAGTCGTGTTGAGCCTTACTAACGGGTTGCCGGAGCGCGCCGCCAGCGCCATCTGGGGGATTGGACGCACAGCTGGCTGGATCGCCCACGCTCTGGAGCAGCGACTCGCCGGATTTACCTTGCGACCAAGAGGCCAGTCCTTGCCATCCTTTCAATAGACCGCAACATCGCGCACCGCAAGTAAATGGCCAGCCGCCATTGCCCGTCAGGAGGGTGTTGCGCCAAGGCTCAGCATCGGCGCGATGCCGAACCGCTCCAGTGTTTCGGCATAGTGCCTAACCATGTCGTTCAATTCATAAGCGGGCTCATAGCCCAAATGTTCACGCGCTTTTGAAATGTCGAGCACGTTGTAGGCGCCAAAGCCGACGTTCATAAAGTCAAAGCCCGGTCCTATGTCGATGACGGCATCTGCATAGCGGGTTTTGATCGCGGCGGCCATGTCGTGCAGGCCAAAAGGTTTGCCTTGGCCAATATTAAAAACCGACGCGCCGTGCAGACCGCAGACGGTTGCCAGACCGATGGCTTGAGCTACATCGTGGACGTAGACGATGTCATCGCGCTCGTCGCCGCCGTGCGGGATCACCGTGGGCTGACCAAGCATTGCATTTTCGATCAACCGGCTGTGGATCGACATCGGTCCATGGCGCGCGAGTTTGCCTGGTGCGCAGATGGTGGCAAAGCGCAGTGCAAAAAAGTCGATGCCGAAAGACTTCTGGTAATTGAAGCCCAGGCCTTCGCCTGCGACCTTGGCATGGCCGTATAGGGACAGGAAAGAAGGCGGCGGAGGTATCCCCACATGATCCTCTCGGACCGGCTCGTACACGGGAGCAGCACCTTGGGCTCACAGGCCAGTGCAATGGCGATCTCCAGCAGGCGGCGCTTGCCATAGGCCAGTACGCGCGTCTGCTGGTTCATGACCTCGGTCAGATGGAATTGCTCCAGCAGCTTTTCACAGCGCTCGACCACCAGTGCGTTCTTGCCCAGCGGCTTCCACCAGCTGGTGCCCAGGCCCTGCTGCTGCGACACCGTCAGCGCCAGTGTCTGCAGCGGCGTCAAGGTGTCAAACAGCTGGTTGATCTGGAAGGTGCGCACCATGCCGCGCTTGACGCGCCTGTTGGGTGCCACATTGGTGATGTCTTCACCCAGGAGTGTGATACGGCCCTCGGTTGGTTGCAGCACGCCTGTCAGCAAGTTGATCAGTGTGGTCTTGCCTGCGCCATTGGGACCAATCAACGCGTGGCGTGCACCTTTTTTCAGGTGCAGGGTGGCGTTGTTGCACGGATGCCCAGGCGACGGTCTGGTAGTCTTTCCGCCCCTGCAAACTCAACGAATCTGCCGCATGCCCAACAAGCACAACGCCAAGCGCCGCCACCATATTCCGAAGATGAAGTA
>JACCDY010093423.1_pt1 | contig 27570 bp, 33 predicted proteins | sample 7446391 | NCBI WGS metagenome assembly JACCDY01 (sample SAMN15323451, study PRJNA562643) | freshwater metagenome | isolation source: river surface water | place: USA:Blue River Watershed | collected 2017-08-18 | reverse complement strand
GTGTCGCTGATGTGCAAGGACGGTATCTCTGTTTGGTAGCAAACGGCACCTACTATGTAAAGATAGATCAGAAAAATGAAGGAGGTGGTTACCGCACGGTCTATTCTTCACCACCGATTGCGGTTAAAAAAGGAGTAATCAACGGATCCTTTGAAGTATAACGTAGGGGAGAGCTCTTTATTTCTTCAATAATCTCTATTTTAAACCTTACATATCAATTTATAATACGTAATTTGATTTTTTTAGGTATAATAGAGTGATGAGGGAATGGATTTTTGAAAAAAATCGTCTCCTGGTTATTTCGCTGCTCTTTGCGTTTGTTTTTTCTCTTGCCTTTACAGTATTTGCAGCAGGCCCATTTGCACCAGGAGAAACCCTTCAACCAGATTGCGGTCCCGATGACGGTACTTGTATTGTCTCTGAATCATTCTCGATCGATACTACAACGATTGGCTCAGGAACCACTGGATCCGTGTTGTTCGTAGGTGCTGCGGGGGTTCTTCAGCAAGATAATACTAATTTTTTCTGGGATAACACCAACAATCAACTCCTTCTCGGTTTAGGAAGTGCAACCGCACCTTCGTATGGTTTCGTCGGTGATGCTGATACGGGACTCTATAGTGCGGGAGCTGGTCAGATCAATGTCACGATTAATGGCGCTGAGGCATATCGATTTGGAAACACCTATTACCAATCGGGTACGAGTGGAGGGTTTGCATTACGTAAAGCTGCTGGCTCAGCTTCTGTACCGACATATACATTTGCAGGAGATCTGACCACTGGTATGTTTCTACCAGCCGCCGGCAGTATTGGGTTTACTACTGGAGGAACAACCGAACGTTTGCGTATCACTTCGACGGGTAATGTCGGTGTCGGTGATACATCACCCCTCTCACTTTTTACTGTTGGTTCTGGAGATTTATTCCAAATTAATACTTCTGGTGCTATTACTTCAGCAGCGGGTATTACTTCATCTGGAACTATTAATTTTTCCGGACTGACTGCATCAAAGCTGGTATTTACTGATGCATCAAAAAATTTAACATCTTCAGGGGCAGTGCCTCTTGATCAAGGGGGGACTGGTCTTACGAGTACGCCAACAAACGGCCAATTATTAATTGGCAATGGATCCGGATTTACTCTTGCGACGCTTTCAGCTGGTTCCAATATCAACATTACCAACGGCGCTGGCACTATTACGATAGATGCGACGGGCGGAGGTGGTGGTGGAGGTCCCGAATTTGATGATGATGTTTTTCGGATTTTGGATGATGGAGATTCTACTAAAAAAATTGCCTTTGAAGCCTCGGGTATTTCTACAAGCACGACGCGTACACTCACCGTGCCGAATGCGAGTGGTACTTTGGTGTTGACCTCTGATCTTTCAAGTTATTTGCCTATAGCGGGCGGCACACTGACTGGTACGGGAGGGTCTGGATTTATCGGTTTTCCACTTCAATCCAGCGCTCCATCAACACCAGCTTCAGGTTTCAGGCTCTATGCTGATTCATCCAATGCTTTTTCTTGGAAAGGGAGCAACGGATTTGTCCGAACATTTGATGGTACCTCCAATACTGCTGATCGTTCGTATATCTTGCCTGATGCCAGTGGCATGTTTCCACTTACAACAACACCTGGTACGTCAGGTACAGATGTGAACTGGTCTGCGACAGGTACGCTTAATATTCCCGACGCGTCTACGACTAATCGTGGGCTGGTTACGACAGGTACGCAAACATTTCTTGGCGATAAAACATTTAATAATACTATTGTTATGAATCGAAATGGCGCTTCGGTGTTATCCGTTGGAACAACAAATTTCACTTTTAGAACGACAAATGGTGGATCAAACGTTACCTCTCAGACCATGTTTGACGTCGACAGTGCTACAGCAACGACAGGAGCTCAAGGATTTGCTTTTGAAACGGCCAATGGATTTGTGTTTACCGTATCAAACGGTGCGCGTCGTATTGCCCGGGGGGCATTAAAGATTACAAATGCGGTGAATACCGCTGGAAGTGAAACAGGTGATCTCTCTTTTTATACCAAAGCTTCAGGCGCTGGTATTGCGGAACGTTTTCGAATCGATACAGCAGGAAAACTTTTTGCGACCTCAGGTCTCGCTGCTTCATCTGGCACGCCTGACGCGCTGTGTATGAATACATCCACGTTTGAGATCACGCACAACACAGGAACTGCAACATGTACGGTTTCTTCGTTGCGGTTTAAACACGATATCAATACGTATACTGAAAATGGTCTCGATATTGTAAACGCACTTCGCCCGGTGACATATGCGTACAATGGCACCGATGCACTTCGCATCGGATTTATTGCCGAAGAGGTGGAACAAGTCGATACACGATTGATGTTTTACGAAGCTGATGGCGTGACACCGAGAGGAGTCCGCTATGAAGATATGGTGCCGGTACTCACCAAGGGCCTTCAAGAACTTGATATAAAGATTGAACCACTTCTGTCACTGGATCTTCAAATTGAAAATTCGCTTGCAAATCTTATCAAGCAATTTCTTGCTAACGTCGGGAATAGCATTAGTGATCTGTTTGCTGATCGTGTCCACACAAAAACATTATGTATTGGTGATCCTGGTGATGAGACGTGTATTTCAAAAACTGAACTCGACAAACTCTTGAAGCGTCAGAATATCAGTGGAGGAACCAATACTGGTGGTGAGGGTGGGAATGACAATACTCCGAGCGAGGATACTGGCAGTGAAGATGATACTGACTCCGATGGAACCGCCGAAAACGACGAAGAGAGTGAGGATGGGAATATTGATATTGGGTCAGATAACTTTGAAACAGATGGCTTGCCTGATATTCCTCGTGAAGTATCAGAAGAAGAAATTGTGGGGCGTCACTAAACCAAAAGTAATTTTCCTCCACAAACACTTTGCTCGTATTTGAAGTATAATATCTATATGTCAGTAGCCCGAAAGCTCGCTCATTTCTTTTCCCGCGACAATTTTCTGCTCGCTCTTTTCTTCCTCTTCCTATTTGTTTTCTCCATTACTATCCAAGTTTTTGCGACACCGCCTGCTTCCCCGTATATTCCAGGAGAAACTAACGATCCCACCTGTGTGCCTACAGATACCTATTGTTTTGCATCTCCTTTCCCTGACCAGACTGGTAATGCAGGAGAATTTTTAAGCACGAACGGCACGGTTGTAAGCTGGGCTGCCATCTCTGCTGGTCTTACGGTGGGTACAACGGCCATAACATCAGGCACCGCCAATAGCGTTCTTTTTGAAGGTGCTGGCAATGTGTTGCAAGAAAATTCTGTTTTTGTTTGGGATAATAGTACTACAAGACTTGGACTCGGTATTGCAAGTCCGACCGCAACTCTCCACGTAAAAGGTATTGGTGCTACGTCGGCAACCAATGCATTTACTATGGAAAATAGTTCAGCAACAAAGTCATTGACGTTGCGCAACGATGGCGCGATTTTGCGGAACGGTACTCTATATTCTCTCGGGGCCAATGGTGTCACGCTCAATACTACCTGGGGACTCTCTGCTGGGGCTGCGCTGACGAGTGGTGAGGTGAATACCTATATTGGAGATTTTGCCGGTCAATCAACAGACTCTGGAAGTTTAAATATTGGGCTTGGTGTTGATGCGGGGTATCAAATTACGTCTGGATCAAATAATATTGCGATTGGCGTTGATGCACTCACTGGGAATGTCACGGGGAGTAATAACGTCGCGCTTGGAGGTAATGCCGGTAATGCCAGTAGTATTACTGACCTCAGTAACTCAGTTTCGCTTGGGGCAGAATCGTATGCTCATTCCAATTCAATTGCGATTGGCTACGGTGCACAAACAACTACCAGCAACCAGCTTGTCTTCGGTCGGCCTTCAGATGCGACGCAATTCATCAATGATGTATATTTTGGTGCGTCAGTAGCGCGTTCAAACCTCACCTCACTTTCCGATGTTACCTTGAATGCAAGCGGAGGAAATGGAACTGATAATACTGGTACTCATCTGAATTTTGCTGGCGGCAAGGGTACTGGTACGGGAGTCGGAGGTAATCTGGTCTTCAAGATTGCCTACCCAACAACTACCAGTAGTAATCCTAATTCTTTAAGCACTGTAGGCACTTTTCTTGCAAGTAATAAGGCCACAAGCGGTACACAGAATTTAATTTCACTTACACCAACAGTCAATCAATCAAGCACGGCCGGGTATACAGGACTCTTGCTTAATGTGACAGAAACAGCAACTGGGAGTGGTACCAAACGACTGCTCGATGTCGCGCTTGGTGGTGCCACTAAATTTAATGTTGCAAATAATGGGGATGCTACGATTACGGGCAGCGTTACTACTTGTACTATCGGTAACGGTTCATCTACGACGAGCTGCTCTGCATCTGACGAGCGCCTCAAGGATGAGATCCGTTCACTGTCTGCCACAGATGGTCTCTCTGCAATCAATGCGCTTGATCCGGTATCGTTTAATTGGAATACATGGATGCAAGGCAATGGAGCAACAGATGCGGAGCAATTTGGATTTATAGCTCAAGATGTAAAAGATGTATTTCCGAATTTAGTAAGCCAAGATCACAACACTCATTATTTTAAACTTGACTATCAAGGTCTCGCCGCTCCCATGGTAAAGGCTATCCAAGAGCTTGATGCAAAAGTTGAGCCACTTGCTTCACTCGACGAAAAAAAAGACGGTTCGCTCGGTTCGCTCGTAAAAAAATATCTTGAAGGTGTTGGCAACGGCTTGAAGAAAATATTTGTCGGCGAAGTTCATACCGATAAACTCTGCATAGGGGATACGTGTGTAACGGAGGCGCAGTTGATTGATCTTTTACATAATGACACTGAAAATAATTCTGGGGGCGGCGGCAATAGCGAGGAAGACGATGGAGGACGCGAGGAAATAATTAAGGAGGACATCAATGAGAGTGCACTTAATATTCCTGGAATAAAAAATAGTGAAGATAAAGGAAGAGAAAAAGATGATTCTCAGAGAGCGGAAGAATTTTCGCAATAAAAAACCGCTTGCATGTCGCAAGCGGAGGTTATTTTTCTTTGTTTTTTAAATTGAATATTATTAGATACCAGGGTTTCTTGATTTGGGTGTGATACCAATCAAGACTTCTTTTGTTGGAGTAGTATTGTCTATAACTTTGACTTCAATGATACCGTTGGTAATAGTAGTTCTTATATTCACTTCTGTCTCCGTAAGAATCTCCAGTTTCCCTTTAGATCCTCTGAAATACTCAATGATTACATCTGATGTATTCCACTGAGTTCCGGTCGCTCTAGTTATCGAAGGAAAACCGGGCAACCATTGGAGCACAATCGCAGTGGCATCATACCTTGTTTGTACTTTTTTGTCTGTGTTTTGTACGTTCTGTGCGATGCACAGGTTTGATACAAAGATTGACAGCAGTGCAATGTAAAGGAAGAGTATATTTTTCATGGCAGTTTTTGGTATTTTATGTTAGGAATATCAGAATTTTCTTTTGTTTGTACTATACCATAAGTTTTTTACATGGTTGCTCCCTTGACCCAAGAACAGTTTTTCCCCCTTGCTTTTTTATATATGTCATAGTAGAGTACTCCTACTAGTCCTAGGGACTATTTTATTTTAGCCAAAAGCGGAATGCCAACCATCAACCAACTCATAAAGAAACGCCGGAAAAAAGTCACCCAAAAGTCAAAAGCGGTGGCTCTTGCTCGTGGTTTCAACGCTTTGAAAAATCGCCCAGTCTTTTATCCTGCGCCATTTAAGCGCGGCGTGTGCACTAAAGTCTCAACTACGACTCCAAAGAAGCCAAACTCAGCGCTCCGAAAAATCGCCCGTGTACGTCTCACCAACGGTATGGAAGTGACTGCATATATTCCAGGTATGGGACACAATCTTCAAGAACACTCAGTGGTCATGCTCCGCGGCGGTCGCGTGAAAGACTTGATCGGAGTGCGATATCATATTGTCCGCGGACGTCTCGATGCGACTGGTGTGGAGGCTCGACGCCAAGGCCGCTCACTCTACGGTAACAAGCGACCAAAGGCAGGTGGGGACAAGAAAAAATAAAATTTCTAATTTCTAATTTCTAATATTTAAACATGCGAAGAAAAGTAAAAAATCGAAATATGGTAAATCCGGACTTGGTCTACAACTCAACGAAACTTGAGAAGTTTATCAATACCGTGATGTGGAGCGGCAAAAAAGAAACTGCTCGGAAAATCGTCTATGGTGCGCTCGACGTCATCAAAGAAAAGACAGACAACCCAAATCCACTTGAAGTATTTGATACAGCTATTAAAAACGCCGGTCCACTTATGGAAGTGCGCTCACGCCGAATCGGTGGCGCCAACTACCAGGTGCCTCGTGAAGTTCGTCCTGACCGCCGCACAACTATGGCGGGCCGCTGGATCATCGAAGCTGCTCGCAGCAAGAAAGGTATGGCTATGCACATGAAACTTGCCGATGAAATCAGTGCCGCTTCGAAAAACGAAGGTGCTGCAGTCAAAAAACGTGAAGATACACGCAAAATGGCCGAATCCAACAAAGCATTCGCCCACTTCGCCTGGTAATCACAAAAATACCCCAAAACAAAAACTCTCGAAAGAGAGTTTTTGTTTTGGGTCTCCAAATGGCGATTAATTGATTTGCAAATTTCTCATATATATCGTATATTCTATGCACTAAAGACGCCAGTCTTTTTTGTTTTATTCACTAAATCCCAATCTTATAATCCATGGAAAGAGACTATCCACTAGAAAAAGTTCGCAATTTCGGAATCATCGCCCACATTGATGCGGGTAAAACCACGACCACTGAGCGCGTGCTCTATTATACCGGCGTGTCGCACAAGATTGGTGAAGTGCATGACGGTGAGACGACCACTGACTGGATGGAACAAGAACGCGAACGCGGTATCACGATCACCTCTGCGGCGGTGACTTGTTTTTGGACACCGACCTATGCGCTTACGGATAAAAACAAAAAGCATCGTTTCAATATTATCGATACTCCCGGGCACATCGACTTTACGGTCGAAGTGAAGCGTTCACTTCGCGTGCTCGACGGTGCCGTTGTTGTTTTCGATGGCGTGGCCGGCGTAGAACCACAATCCGAAACTAACTGGCGCTATGCTGACGAAGCAAAAGTGCCACGTATTTGTTTCATCAACAAGCTCGATCGTACTGGAGCTTCATTTGAACATTCCTTTGCGACGATTCTTGACCGCCTAAATAAAGCGGCAGTGCGCATGCAAATCCCAATCGGACTTGAAGAAAAACATGAAGGTGTCGTGGATCTCCTCAAGATGAAAGCCTACTATTTTGAAGGCGATATGGGTAACAAAGTGATCGAAAAAGATATCCCTGACGAACTCAAAGCTGAAGCAGAAAAATATCACTCAATGTTGATAGAAAAAATTGTCGAGACAGACGATACTTTGATGACAGAATATCTCGAAGGTAAAGTACCTGATGTTGATACTTTGAAGAAAACACTTCGTGCTGCAGTCATCGCCAACCTTATTTTCCCAGTCTTTGCCGGCTCAGCACTCAAAAACAAAGGTGTACAGCTTGTACTCGATGCAGTGGTGGACTATCTTCCAGCGCCGACCGATATTCCTCCAATCCCAGGTATCAATCCTGACACTGAAGAGCCAATGGTGCGCCATGCCTCAGATAGCGAGCCTTTTTCAGCTCTCGCTTTCAAAGTCGCGACTGATCCATTCGTCGGTCAGCTTATTTTCTTCCGCGTCTATTCAGGCCAGCTCACTGCTGGCTCATATGTCTACAATCCGCGCACTCGCAACAAGGAGCGCATTGGCCGTATTCTTCGCATGCACGCCAACGATCGTGAAGAAGTGAAAAAAGTGTATGCCGGAGAAATCGCCGCAGCTGTGGGACTCAAAGATACGATTACTTCCGACACGCTCTGTGACGAAACAGCGCCTATCGAGCTCAACCGTATCGTCTTCCCAGAACCAGTCATCTCACTTCGTATTGAACCAAAAACTAAAGCCGACCAAGAAAAAATGGGTATGGCGCTCAATCGCCTTGCGCAAGAAGATCCGACGTTCCGTGTTTCGACCGATCAAGAAACAGGAGAGACGATCATCGCTGGTATGGGAGAGCTCCACTTGGAAATTATTGTTGATCGTATGAAGCGCGAATTTACTGTGGAAGCCAACGTCGGTAAGCCGCAAGTAGCCTATCGCGAAACCATTACTGCAGCCGCTGATGCTGAAGGCAAATATATCAAGCAGACTGGAGGCCGTGGTAACTACGGACACGTCAAAATCAAAATCAAGCCGATGGACATGTCTCTCACCAAAGAACAGATCGAAGACTTACCACGCAACACTAAGCGTGATGCGCACTTTGAATTCATCAACAACATCAAAGGAGGCGCGATTCCGCAAGAATACATTGCACCAGTTGAAAAAGGTTTTCGTGAAGGACTTGATCGTGGAATACTTGCTGGATTTAAAATGGTGGATGTATCCGTGGATCTCTGGGATGGTTCTTTCCACGAAGTGGACTCCAACGAAATGGCCTTCAAAATCGCTGCTTCTATGGCCGTGCAAGATGCTGCCAAAGCAGCTCGCCCAGTGATCCTTGAACCGATGATGAAAGTCGAAGTGGTGACGCCGGATAAATTCATGGGTGATGTGACCGGTAACCTTTCTTCAAAACGTGGGCTGATCGAAGGTATGGAAGATCGCGGTATGAACAAAGTGGTGAAAGCTATCGTGCCGCTCTCGGAAATGTTTGGCTATATGACTTCACTCCGCTCAATGACCGAAGGCCGCGCCGGATTTACGATGGAATTCCTCCGTTACGATATTGTGCCGCAAAATGTGGCCGAAGGAATTATCACAGCTCGTAAATAAATACGTAGTGAATTTTCAGAAAACAGCCCTAAGTATCGGGGCTGTTTTCGTTTTGAGGAAAAGTGATTTGACATTCTAAAAGGATCTGCTAAGATGGGAGAACTCGCATTTTGTGGGCTTTTTTATTAAAAGCACACATTTATTAATTTAGTTATGCGCGTTCGTAATTAAAGCAAAGGCTGGTTCTTGCATTTGCTTTGATTATTAACCAACGCACTTATTGCTATATGGCAGAAGAATTTAAAAGAGATAAGCCTCACGTTAACGTCGGTACTATCGGCCACGTTGACCATGGAAAGACTACATTAACAGCAGCTATTTTGACCATCCTCTCTCGCCAAGGCGCGGGATATTCTGCAAAGGTCAAAGGCGTGGACGGTATCGACAACGCGCCTGAAGAAAAGGCTCGTGGTATTACGATCGCCCTTTCTCACAACGAATACGAAACTCCTACTCGTCACTATGCGCACATCGATGCGCCTGGTCACGCTGACTACATCAAAAATATGATTACTGGTGCCGCTCAAATGGACGGCGCTATTATTGTCGTGGCTGCAACTGACGGTGTGATGCCACAGACACGTGAACACATCCTTTTGGCTCACCAAGTCGGCGTGCCAAAGATCATCGTGTTCCTCAACAAGTGCGACATGGTGGATGATAAAGAACTCATCGACCTCGTGGAAGAAGAAGTTCGCGAACTCCTTACCAAACAAGGATTTGACGGTGCTGGCTGTCCAGTAATCCGCGGAAGTGGTCTCAAGGCCCTTGAATCTTCTTCAAACGATGATGAATGGGCAAAGAAAGTTCTCGAACTTGCAAATGCGCTTGATACCTATATCCCAGTTCCTGAGCGCGATGTTGCAAAGCCATTCCTTATGCCGATCGAAGACATCTTTTCAATCGAAGGCCGCGGCACTGTGGTGACCGGTCGTATTGAACGCGGTGTCGTCAAAGTTGGTGAAGATATCGAAATCATCGGTATCAAAGATACTATGAAGACGACCGTGACTGGTATTGAAATGTTCAACAAGAACTTGAAAGAAGGTATGGCAGGCGACAACGCTGGTATTTTGCTCCGTGGTACGAAAAAAGAAGACCTGACTCGCGGACAAGTTCTTGCCAAGCCAGGTTCTGTTACTCCTCACTCAGAATTTGAATCAGAAGTGTACATCTTGAAAAAGGAAGAAGGTGGACGCCACACTCCATTTTTCTCAGGATACAAGCCACAGTTTTACATCCGTACAACAGACGTGACTGGCGATGTGACTCTTCCAGAAGGAAAAGAAATGGTTATGCCTGGCGATACAGTGCAATTTAAAGTAAAACTTGTTACTCCAGTAGCACTTGAAGCGCAGCAACGTTTTGCTATTCGCGAAGGCGGCAAGACTGTCGGCGCTGGTGTCGTAACTAAAATTGTTGCCTAGCAACAGGTTAGTTCGCAGATTAGAGATTTTAGAAGAGAGTACAAATCCTAATTTGCGTTCCTTAAATCTTAAATCTCATGCCAGTTAAATCAACAAAACCAAAAACAGCGAAGGCCACAAAGCCGAAAGCGGCAGACAAGGAAAAGAAGGAAGGAGATATCCGTCTTCGGATCCGAGTCCGAGCATACGAGAACAAAATCCTCGATGCATCAGTCAAGCAGATCATGGACACCGCGCTTCGGCACGATGCCAAGATCATGGGACCGACTCCGCTTCCGACTGAAATCAGAAAGTATACAGTCAACCGTTCTCCTTTCGTCTACAAAAACTCCCGAGAACAATTTGAGATTCGTACGCACAAGCGCGTGATCGATATCTTGAATCCTAATGGTAAGACTGTAGAAGCACTGACCAATCTTTCACTTCCTTCTGGAGTTGAAATCGACGTTAAAATGATGTAAAGAAAGTGGAGAGTAAAAAGCGATGAGGAGCGAGTGATCCTCCCTGCCTATTCGCTTCGCACTTACCACGTATACTGTATGAAATATATATTAGGTACAAAAAAAGAAATGACGCAGTTTTTCTCCCCAGACGGCAAAGTATATCCGGCGACGATTATTTCTGCGGGTCCTGTTGTTATCACGCAAGTGAAATCCAAAGACAGCGACGGCTACCGTGCTGTTCAGGTGGGCTATGGAACACAAAAAGAATCTCGAATTAAAAAAGCCAACCTCGGCCACATGAAGTCCCTTGGGCTTTTCCGATATACCAAAGAATTTCGTCTCGAGGAGGCTGACGCTACAGATATCAAGTTGGGAGATGCAATCAATGTTTCTTCATTCAAAGACGGTGATATGGTGGTGGTGTCTGGCATTTCAAAAAGTAAAGGGTTTCAAGGTGTCGTGAAGCGTCATGGGTTCCATGGTGGTCCTCGTACGCACGGTCAGAAGCATTCTGAGCGTGAGCCAGGATCTATTGGTGGCGGTCTTCGTAATCGTGTGCCAAAAGGCATGCGCATGGCAGGACGCACCGGCGGCGATCGTATTACAATCAAAAATCTGAAAATCCTCGCTGTTGATGAAAGCAGCAACCAACTACTCGTCAGTGGAGCGGTACCAGGTCGTCGTGGTACTGTGCTTGAGATCATCGGAGCATAATCATATGGAAACAACACTCTACAATCAAAAAGGAAAATCAAAAGGCATGGTCTCGCTCCCAGAAGAAATTTTTGGCTTGAAATGGAATGCTGATCTTGTGCACCAAGTCGTCACTGCTATGCAGAGCAACAAGCGTGCAGGTACCGCTGATACCAAAGGACGCGGGGAAGTGCGTGGAGGTGGCCGAAAGCCATGGAAACAAAAAGGTACCGGTCAGGCTCGTCATGGATCAACACGTTCTCCGATCTGGAAAGGCGGCGGTATTACCCATGGTCCACTCGCAGAAAAAAACTACGACAAAAAAATCAACAAGAAAATGCGCATCAAGGCACTCTATACGGCGCTTTCACGCAAGTATAAAGATGGTCATATTTTGTTTATTGATTCTTTAGAACTCGGTGCAATGAAGACCAAAGATGCTGCGTCAGTACTTTCGACCTTTGCGGGAATAGAAGGATTTGCAAAACTTGCTCGTGTGAAAAGTAAAACAACACATGTCGCGCTTTCAAAAAAAGATCCTGCGACAATGAAAAGTTTCCGTAATCTCCCGGCTGTCTCGATCGATACCGTTAACAATTTGAATGTTGTCGACGTGATGTCATACCCGTACTTAGTACTTGAAAATCCTGAAGAGAGTATTAAATTCCTTACGAGTAAAATAAAAAAATAATATGAATACCGGCGCAATACTTAAAAATCCAAGAATCACTGAAAAAGCTTCGATTGTAGCAGAAGGCGGTGTCTATACCTTTGATATTTCTCCTCGCACCAACAAACAGGAAGTAGCGAAAGCTATTTTTGCACTTTATAAAATCAAACCAAAGAAAGTCAGCGTGGTGGTGTCTCGAGCTGATCATGTGTTTGTTCGTGGCAAGCGCGGCGTGCAAGCCGGAGGCAAAAAAGCGCTCGTGTACTTAAAGAAAGGAGATAAAATAGACCTTATTTAAAATACGTAATACTTAATTTTCATGAAAACTTACAATCCTACAACTCCATCACGACGCGGCATGGTTACCATCAACTACAAGGAGAAACTCTCCGGCCATACCAAGACGAAGTCGCTCGTTCACGGCGTCAAGCGCTCAGTGGGCCGCAACAATGTGGGCCGTATTACGACTCGTCACAAAGGAGGCGGCAACAAACGGCTCTATCGTGATGTGGATTTTGTCTATGATAAAAAAAATATTCCAGCGAAAATCGCTAGTATCGAATATGATCCAAATCGTACAGCATTTATAGCTCTCGCCAACTATGCGGACGGTGAAAAGCGCTATGTGATCGCTCCAAAGACTGCCAAAGTCGGTGACACGTTTATCGTTTCTGAAAAAGCTCCCCTTACTCCTGCCAATCGCTTGCCGCTCAAATTTATTCCTGTCGGAACTTTTGTATACAATGTCGAGCTCAAGCCAGGTGGTGGTGCCAAAATCGCTCGCTCAGCTGGTATTTTCGCTCAAATCGTCGCCAATGCTGACGGTACAACAAGTCTCAAAATGCCATCGACCGAAATCCGCAAAGTCTCAGAGCTTTCATGGGCAACAATCGGTGAAGTGTCTAACGACGAATGGCATCTCGTAAATTTCGGTAAAGCTGGACGTTCACGTTGGATGGGTATCAGGCCCACCGTGCGTGGAAGCGCTATGAATCCAGTGGATCACCCATACGGCGGCGGCGAAGGACGCCAAGGACGCGGTACGCGCCGACCGAAGACCCTCTGGGGTAAGGTCACCGGCGGACGGAAGTCGCGCAAACCAAAGAAATATTCAAATCCATTCATCGTCTCACGCCGTGTTACTGGCAAGAAACGAAAACAAGGATAACCTACATAAAACACCCTCGATTTACGAGGGTGTTTTAATATGGAGCATATTGACTCTAACTATTCGGGCGGCTTTTTATTTGGTGCAAATGCGATATGATTAATACATGACTACAAAGGAGCAAAAAGCGTTTAGCTTGGTTGCGCGGGCGAAAAGTTTCACACATGCGTGCCGTGGAATCGGTATCCTCATTAAGACAACACATAATGCGTGGATCCATATCGTGCTTGCAGGATTTGCTCTGATACTTGGATGCTATTTTTGCGTCACAACCCCAGAGTGGCTGGCGCTTGTACTTTCCATAGGGTTTGTGTTTGCTGCTGAAGCCTTCAATACGGCTATGGAAATAGACATAGACCTTACGAGTCCCGACTATCATCCCTATGCGCGCGACACGAAGGATGTGGCCGCGGGGGCAGTGCTCATTGCGGCGCTTACGGCTCTCGTTGTTGGGCTTATTATTTTTCTACCGAAGTTTTTGCTTATTTTTTAATAATTTTATCCACAGTTTATTCATCATATAAATAGTTTTTTAAAGCCTAATTTTGTATACTTTTACTACCACGAAGGCACTGAATGCCATCTGACTCGTTCGATATTCTACGAAATGCGCATGATTATTATTTATTTAGGAGTTTAAAACATGGAAGATCAAGCACGTACTAAGAAGGAGAGGGTTCCTATAAAAATGAGTCCGTTAAAGAAAAAAATTCTCACGATTATTGTGATCATTTTTGTTGTTGCAATTGCTGTTGTTGCTGCCTATTCTACGTATCAGCTCTACTTGATCAAAAACCCAGTATATCAGCAGAAGATGTTGGAGAAGCAAACGAATAAGATTATTCAAGATGTAGGTAAAATATTTGAGCTTCCCACTGGCGCGCCGCAGATCGCTACAGTTGCTGATGTAGATAGTTTGAAAGCAAGCCAGCCTTTTTTTGATAAAGCTCGAAATGGCGATCAAGTCCTTATCTATGATGCGTTGGCGATACTCTATCGTCCGAGTGAGCATAAGATAATCAATGTTGCGCCAGTTACTAAAGAATCTCCGAGCCCTACACCAGCACCAATAGTCACTCCTCCTGAGCCATCTCCAGAAGAACTTCCACCAGAAGAAACATCGAGCGATATTCAAACTCCCTAGCTCTTAAAATTTTATTTCAAAAAGAACGACAAAAGTCGTGCTTTTTGCTCTTATTTGACTAGTATAAAAGAAAAATGTGTGGTAATTTTATAACAACAAAATCTTTCACAACTTAATTTCATTTCACCCTAAACCCTTTCTACCATGAAAACGTTTCTTCTTTTTTTTGCGATTATCTGGATTGGTCAATTGAATCCAGTTGATGCCAGCAACTTAAAAATTTGTCCAGCACAAGCGCCGGGTAATTTAAGTGCAACACCTACCACTTGTAGTTTCAATTTAAGCTGGTCTCCTGCCCAAGGAGCCAGTAGTTATTGGGTTCGCTATAAAAGATCAGTTGATCCGAATTGGATCACGATTAAAGGTGTTACCACTATCAATTATGTATTAACAGGCTTAGTAGCGAATACCACCTACAACATTCGTGTGTTGGGAGCATGTGACAATAGCAATGCCGGCGAATTTAGTTCTACAAATCAAACAACGCTTACTTGTGCTGTTGTAAACAACATTTCCAGTACTGTCACTTCACCAACCACAACTACTGTGAGCTGGACCGTTGAAGCTTGTAGCCTTCCAAATGCAACTGTCAGGTATAGAAAAGTCGGTGAACCAACATGGCTCACTACGACTGTTTCAGTATCGCCCGCGTATCTTCTGGACTTAATTCCAGGTTCAAACTACGAGTACCAGGTCAGCATCTGTGCTACTGAAAGTTGGTCAACACTCCAATATTTCAGTACTCTCGGGAACACAATCACAACACCGAACGTTCTAATCATTATCTTAGACGATGCTAAGGGTAACTCTTTTAGTTTCTCTGGCGGACCAATCGAAACCCCCTATATGGACCAAATTGCGAGCGAAGGAATGTATTTAAAAAAACACTATATTGCTCATTCGCTTTGCGCTCCAAGTCGGGCGGCTTTATATACTGGCGTCTACGATCACAACATTAGGGACAACAGTAGTGGGAGTATCGATACAAGTCGGTTTCCAATTTTCTTGGATCAATTAAAGTCTGTATATAGCGATCGATGGTTTATTGGAAAGAACCAAGCCGTAGTAGATACTCTTCTCAAATATTATACGAAGAGTTATGAAAGCGTTAACAACCAGTATGGCTGGTCTCTCAACGGAGCGAAGAGCAAAAAGACAGACTACGCAAAGAACTGTATTGTTGCGCGCGACAAGGCAGTGGAATGGATACAAAATGCAACAGGACCATTTTTCGGGGCTGTTTCATTTAGGGATCCGCACTCTCCCTTTACCGCAGATGACCCATATCAAGGCCTGTATGACTCTTTGGAGATAATTTTTGGACCAGAAATGGCACGAAAGATGGTAGATTATCCATCATTCCTATATACATTACCAGGGCAGTATTATATTTCTGGCGAGGAATTAAAAGATACCTACCGAAACTATCTTGAGGAAGTTAAAGAGCTGGATGATGTCGTTGGATCGATATATCAAGTACTTGAAAATACGGGTAAACTCGACAATACGATTCTTATTGTGATGGATGACAATGGTTACATGCTGGGAGAGTATGGTTATGAAGGGAAGCGCCTAGGGTATGATGCGTCGACGAAGACTTTCTGTGTCATACGTTATCCAAGTTTGTATCCAGCTGGTACTGTTGTGAGTAGCCTCACAGAGAATGTGGATATTGCTGCTACGATTTTAGATATACTGAACATATCCAATAGTTTTGGACATGGGAAGAGTTTAAAAAATATCAATAGTGTAGCTGTTAGAGATACGCTGTGGGGAGGGACTCACTATACTACCGAGAATAACCTACAGAATCTGCCCAAGATTCAGTATCTTGTTACGAAGGACTATAAATATATAAAATATTTTTGTACCAATGTTACGGAGGAATTTTTCGATCTGGTCAATGATCCTCATGAATTGACGAATTTGGTGAACGACACTACCTATCAGGATCTCATTCAGGAATTTCGGCAAAAAAATTTATATTTTGCCCATCTCTATGGAGATACATTTATTGAGACCATTCTTCCTTGTTCTTTAATCACTGATGCTCCAAGGCTGGAGAGTGAGATGATTTGTCCTGAAACAGATGGAATTGTTGTATATCCAAACCCAACTGACGGACAGCTAACAATTGTTGGTGCCAAAGGAGAGAGTATTATTTTTTCTTCCGACGGTAGATACAATGCTGTTACGGAGGCATCTCAGGCAGATGTTTCAAATTGGCCTGCTGGGTTATATTTTATAAGAACACAGAATTCGTCTGGGCCACAAACAGTTAAGTTTATGAAGCAATAAAAGCTCTCATGAATTTCCAGCCGTTCCTTGTAAAGGGAACGGCTTTTTTATTTCTGGTCTGATTTTTTGAAAGGCTGTAGAGCCACTTGTTTCAAACTAATATTCCTCCCAAACCATTTTTTCGCCAGGCCTTCAAAATATGGTGTTTTTTTTGTTACGAAAAACTGCCGCTCTTTTTTCTTCGTGAGTTTTTTTTGTATGTCTTTGTGTCGTGCCAAGTAGTTTTGTATCTTTTTCGCAATAAATTCGTCTTGGCAGATGACTTTTATTTTCTTGCCAGTAATAGCCCGGATCTGTTTTTTGATAATAGGGTAGTGGGTACAAGCAAGAATTAATGCGTCTATGTTTTTATCGAGAAGTGGTGTGAGATAAGATTTCAGTACGGGTGTTAGCTTGCTGAGCTTCCCACTTTCGATCATAGGTACCAGGCGCGGCGCAGCGATTTGGAAAATTTTTGTATCTTTTGCGTATTTTTTAAATTCCTTAGGGTATGTCTTCGACTGTACTGTGGCAGTTGTTGCCAAGATGCCGACTCGTTTAACACCCATTGCTTCTTCTATGTTTGGCACAATCACTCCAAGCACTCGACGATCAGGGAAATGTTTTGGAAGAAATTCTCTCTGCACTCGTCGCAAAGCTTGCGCTGATGCGGTATTGCAGGCCACGATTATAAGTGTGCAATCTTGTTCGAAGAGATACATTAGCGCTTCTTTCAAGAATCTATAGATTTCGGCATGGCTGCGTACTCCATAGGGGAGATGGAGCGTGTCACCCAAATAGACATAATTGTACTCAGGTATTTTTTTTACAATACTCTGCATTGTATAGAGCCCGCCCAAACCAGAATCAAAAATACCGATATTCATAGCTGCAGTATACGGTATTCTCTCGTAACTATGAAGAATCTCGCCGTGAGCTCATTTTTCGCTTGTTTGGTCTGGGGGTAAAGAGGAATAATTTGACAAATTAAGGCTATTTGCTAGTATGGTGGGACTGGCTCGCTCTGAGCTATTTTGATTTATCGCTAGCAACTGGTACGAAACAGTTTTTTGCTGTTCGCTACAATAGTATCTCGTATTATGACCCGATCACTTAAAAAAGGACCTTATGTTGACGAGCGTTTGCTCGAAAAGATCGCCGGTAAAGACCCCATGAAAAGTGGGATTATTAAGACCTGGGCGCGTGCCAGCCAGATTTCCCCTGAGATGGTGGGATTTACCTTTGGTGTGCATAACGGCAAGATCCATGTGGAAGTCCTCGTGACCGAAGACATGGTAGGGCATCGTCTTGGAGAATTTTCTTTGACCCGTAAATTCATCAAACACGGCGGTAAGATGCAAAAAGAAATCGAGACCAAGAAAAAGGAAGCTGAAATCGCTCAAGCACAAGCTGCCAAGACTGCTGGAGATGCAGGTAAAGGGGCTGCAGCAGGCGCCGCTAAAAAATAATCCATGAAAGCAATACTTAAAAACTATCGTCAGTCTCCCCGCAAGGTTCGCTTGATCGCGAGCTTAATCAAGGGTAAAAGTTATGCTGAAGCGGACGCTGAGCTCGCGTTTTTGGTAAAGCGTGGCGCACTTCCAATCCGAACACTCCTTGCTTCTGCTGGTGCGAATGCTGTCGCGAACTTCGGTCTTGAACGAGAAAATTTGATAGTCAAAGAAGTACGTGTCGACAAAGGAGTCGTATTGAAGCGTTCTATGCCGCGCGCCTTTGGCCGAGCATCAAAGATCAATAAGCGCTCAAGCCATGTCGTCCTCGTCCTTGCTGAGAAACCGGAAGCCAAACCAAAAGCATCAAAAAAACCAGCTTCTGTTACTAAACCTAAGTCAAAAGCTAAGAAATCATAATTATATGTCAAAAGTAGTTCATCCATACGCACATCGCCTTGTCATTCTCCGGGATTGGAAATCTCGCTGGTTTGCTGTACCGAAAAAGTACAAGGGATTTTTGCGTGAAGATGTGCTCGTTCGTGAGTTCCTTGAAAAGCGTTTGAAAGGTTTCTATGTTGCCAACATCGAAGTTGAACGCAGTCAAAAAACAACTCGCATCATTTTGCGCACCTCTCGCCCTGGTATGATTATCGGCCGCTCAGGCGAAGGCTCAATCAAGCTCAAGGCTGATCTCGTAAAATTCATGCAGAAGTCAAAGCTTGTGGTGCCCGAAGATTTGAAAATCGATATCGTAGAAATCCTTTCACCGGAAGCAGATTCGCACATTGTGGCGTATTTGGTTGCCGAAGGACTTGAAAAGCGTTTGCCGTTTCGCCGTGTTTTAAAATCAACCATTGAAAAGGTCATGGCAGTGCGTGGTGTTGAAGGAGCGCGTATCGTACTTGGGGGACGTTTGGGTGGTGCTGAAATCGCCCGCTCAGAAGAAATCAAACGTGGGTCTATTCCGCTTCAGACATTTCGTGCAGACATCGATTTTACACGCGAAAAAGCGCATTTGCCCTACGGAGATATTGGTATCAAGGTCTGGATTTATCGCGGAGAAATCTTTTCCGATAAGAAAAAATAATTTTTATGCTTATTCCAAAGAAAGTTAAATATCGCAAATGGCAGAAAGATCGCAAAGATATGGAAAATCTTTCCCCTGATACTCGCGGCATTACGCTTGCGTTTGGATCTTTTGGCCTTAAGGCAGTGACTTCAGGCCGCGTCCAATCAAATCAGCTCGAAGCTGCGCGAAAAGCGATGGCACGATCACTCACCAAAGTCGGTAAAGTCTGGACACGCGTCTTTCCAGATCGACCATATACTGCAAAACCACCAGAGCTTGGTATGGGAAAAGGAAAAGGAGATCCGCAAGGCTATTCGTTTGAGGTTCGCCCAGGCCGTATTATTTTTGAAGTAGATGGTATTCCAGAAGTAACTGCTCGCGAATCACTTCGCAAGGCAGGGACGAAGCTTCCGATTAAAACCCGCGTTGTGGGACGTTGAAATTATATGAAGACCAAAAAATACAATGAAATGAGCATGTCTGAACTCGACAAAGAGCTCGCCGGGGTCGCGGGAAGTCTGCAGAAAAGTCGCTTTGCGATGGCAGGTAGCCGACCGAAGGACGTGAAGCACGATGCCAAGCTTCGCAAAGATATTGCTCGCATACTCACTGCCAAGCGTTTGAATAAGAATAAATAAAAATATGGAAGAATCAAAAAAACAAAAATCAAAGAAAGGAGTCGCCGGTATCGTGGTATCGGACAAAATGCAAAAGACGATTGTTGTTGCGGTTACTCGCTTCGTCAAGCATCCAAAATATAAAAAATATGTGAAGCTGACTAAGAAGTATAAAGTGCACGATGAAGCAGGAACATATAAAACAGGAGATCGTGTCGAAATAGTGGAGACACGTCCGATTTCAAAAGATAAACACCACACGGTTGTGGAGAGGGCATAGAAAAATAGATCACACGTCACTTAATTAGTTTAAACCAAATTTATGATACAAGATGGAACAGTAGTAAAAATCACAGACAATGCCGGCGGAAAAATCGGCAAAGTCTTCAAAGTACTTGGAGGATCCAAGCGCCGCTATGCTGAGATAGGCGATCTTGTTATTATTTCCATCAAGGTGGCTGAGCCTCGTAAGGGTGTGAAGAAAAAGGATGTCCATCAAGCGGTCGTGGTGCGCCAGCGTGAGGCGTTCCGCCGCAAAGACGGCTCATATATTCGTTTTGATGACAATGCAGTCGTGATTTTAGAAAAAGACAAAGGTGAGCCAAAAGCTGGACGTATCTTCGGTCCGATCCCTCGTGAAGTTGGCGAACGTGGTTATCAGAAAATTATTTCCCTTGCACCGGAAGTGCTCTAAAATTTTTATGAAACTCAAAAAAGGAGACAATATCATAGTGATTGCCGGAAAGGAAAAGGGCAAGAAAGGCACGATCCTTCAAGTATTACGTGAGAAAAACCGAGTACTTGTCGAAGGGCTCAATATGCGCAAGCGCCATCAGAAAGCTCGACGCAGTGATGCCAAGGGCCAGGTAGTAGAATTTCCAAACTCCATGCATGCCTCAAATGTGATGCTCGTCGATCCGAAAAGCGGAAAGGCGACACGCAGCGGCAAGAAGCTCGTTGGAGGAAAATCTGTCCGTGTCAGTAAAAAGAGCCAGCAAGAAATTTAGTTTATAATTCCCAACTTATTTATGAAATCAGTAAAAGAAAAAGAACAAAGTTCGTTTGAGACCATGAAAGGTAGCTTTGGCTACAAAAACAAAATGGCGGCCCCACGGCTCACCAAGGTTGTTATTTCCTCAGGTACGGGCTCAGGCATCAAGCGCGACAAAAATCGCAACGACTTTATTGTTGGACGTATTGCGAAAATCACTGGTCAAAAACCTTCAATCACTTCAGCCAAGAAATCTGTTGCAAGCTTCAAGACTCGCCAAGGTGATCCGATTGGCGTCGTTGTCACCCTTCGCGGGGGACAGATGTACGGCTTTCTCGACAAGCTTTTCAATGTGGCGATCCCTCGCACCAAAGACTTCCGTGGTATTGAACGAAGAGTCGTGGACTCTATGGGTAATGTCACGTTCGCGATTCGTGAGCACACCATCTTCCCAGAAACAGGAGATGAAGAACTCAAAGATGTCTTTAGTTTCGCTATTACTCTCGTTTCAACTGCAAAAAGCAAAAAAGAAGCCCTTGAATTTTTCACACTTCTCGGTATGCCGTTTAAGAAAGAAGACTCATCAGCAAAGAAATAATTTTCAAATAACAAAATCGCCTTCGGGCGTTTTTTGTTTGTTTGGTATACAATAAAAATATGCAGGAACGAAATAAAATCACTATCGCGGGAGTTTTGGGAAGCGGTAAAAGCACGACCGCCAAACTCGTGGCCGAAAAGCTTGGCTTTACACATTATTCAGGCGGTGATTTTATGCGTGCTATGGCGAAAGAGCGTAACATAAGTCTACTTGAATTGAGTACTCTCGGTGAAACGGACGCGAACGTAGATCGAGCAATCGACGAAACTCAGAAAAAATTTATGGATACAAATGATCGCTGGGTGATCGATTCGAGGCTTGGGTGGTTTTTAGCGCCGGACTCGTTTAAGGTTTTTCTATCCCTTGATCCCGATATTGCATCACGCCGAGTATTTACTGACTGGCAAGACAATAAAATAAACAGAGGGACTGATGCTCTCCATGTGCCTCAAACTATTGAAGAGGTAAAGGAAGGCTTGGAAGTACGAGCAAAAAGCGAACAAGAACGTTATAAAAAATATTATAGTATCGACAATTACCGTGATCCTCAGCATTTTGACTTGATTGTTGATACAGGTGCCAATCCGCCAGAATCTGTAGCTCGCATCGTCATTGATGGCTATCAGAAGTGGCAAAAGCAACAATAATTGACATCCAGGATAGCTTTTGCTAGTATATGCCTAGCCCGATCTGGGCTATATTTTTTCTTCCAATCCGTGTGTCTCCTCTAGTTTCGGGCTTGCCCAGACCTAGAGAAAATACACGAGATATTGGGAGAGACAGGGAAAAGGAAATAGCCAGAAGCGAATAGGGAGATCCCTGTTCCCGTATCACTTTTTACTTACCACCATATTATTCATGTCCAAAATATCAACATACGAGCGTTCCCAGAAGAAACCGAAGTTTAGCTCTCGGGCTAAAAATCGTTGTTTCCGCTGCGGTCGTGGACGAGGGTATATGCGCGATTTCGGTATTTGTCGTATTTGTTTCCGAGAACTTGCCAATGAAGGCATGATCCCAGGTGTTCGTAAATCAAGCTGGTAATATTCACAATTTTTTCTAAACAATATGGATCCAATATCTGACATGCTCATAATGATGAAGAACGCTAATCGTGCAAATCACGAAGCTGTTTCTTTTAAGTATTCAAAAATCAAGCACGCAATTGCTGAATGTTTAAAACAGACAGGCTACATTGATGGTATCGCTAAAAAGACCAAGAAAGGATTCCCAGTGCTTGAAGTGACGCTTGTGTACAAAGACAAAATGCCTCGTATTACCGACGTGAAGCGTATTTCCAAGCCATCTCGTCGGATTTATATGGGCGTAAAAGATTTGGTATCAGTTAAAAATGGTTACGGTACGCTCTTTCTTTCGACCCCAAAAGGTATTCTTTCTGATCGAGAGGCAAAAAAGGAGCTTGTCGGTGGGGAAGCATTATTCTCAATCTGGTAAATTATTTATGTCACGAATCGCAAAACAACCAATTCCAATTCCAGAAAAAACAGAAGCCACATTTGCTGGAGGTATCTTTTCTGTGAAGGGTCCGAAGGGCAGCTTGCAAAAAGTATTTCGTGATGAGATCACGCTTACGATTGCTGACGGTGCTATCGTACTCTCTCCAAAAAAGGAAGATATCTTCTCTCTGGCGCTCTGGGGTACCTATGCATCTCATGTAAGAAACATGCTCCGCGGCGTTACGACCCCGTATGAAAAAAAGCTCATCCTTGAAGGTGTGGGATTCAAATCTGAAGTGAAGGGTAAAAATCTTGATCTCGCGCTTGGCTTCTCACATCCTGTTTCAGTACCAATCCCAGAAGGTCTTACGGTTACCGCTGAAAAGAATACGATTACTATCTCTGGTATCGACAAGGAAGTCGTGGGACAATTTGCTTCACAGATCCGTTCTTTAAAGAAACCTGAGCCATATAAAGGAAAAGGATTTCATTATGATACTGAAGTCGTACGACGCAAGCAGGGTAAGAAGACAGCATAGTAGAGGAGATAGTGAGTAGTAAAAAGAAAATGAACACCAAAAATATTAAAACTGAAAAGCGCATACGTATCAAGCGAAAGATTCGCATGAAAGTACACGGTACGAGTGTACTCCCTCGCTTGTCTGTGTTTCGTTCCAACCGTTTCATCTACGCGCAGCTTATTGACGACGAAAAGAATACAACGATTGCCGGTGCATCAGATCTTGCTATGAAGAGCGGCACGAAGACTGAGCGTGCGCAAAAAGTTGGGGCAGAAATCGCCACCATGGCAAAAGACAAGAAGATTACAGCTGTGGTTTTTGACCGAAATGGTTTTAAATATACTGGCCGCGTAAAGCTTTTGGCAGATGCAGCAAGAAACGGCGGACTTAAGTTCTAAGCCTAGATGTAATATTTTATAAAACATATGGATGAAAATACAAAAGTAAATACTGACGAAACTCAAAATGAAGTACCTGTTGTCCCGGTAGCTGAAGCTAAAACTGCAGCTCCTCGCGATGATCGAGGTCCGTTTCGAAAAGCAGCGGGGGGTCCTCGTGGCGGTCATCGTCCTGGTAGCCGACCAGGGGGCCGTGGTGGCTTCGAACGTCCAAAGCCGGAGTTCGATCAGAAGATTCTTGCGATTCGTCGTGTAACCCGTGTGGTGGCAGGTGGACGTCGTATGAGCTTCAGTGTCGCTATGGCTATCGGAGACAAAAAAGGATCAGTCGGACTCGGTACTGGAAAGGCGACTGATACGTCTCTCGCTATTGCCAAGGCACTTAAGGATGCTAAGCGAAATATGCTTAAGTTGAAGCTTACAAAAACCCTTTCTCTACCGCACGATGTACGCGCGAAATATTCAAGTTCTGAAGTAATGCTCTTTCCAAACCATGGCCGCGGAATGGTAGCAGGGAGTGCGATCCGCGACTTGCTGGTCTTGGCAGGTGTGCATGATATTTCAGCCAAAGTGCTCACAGGAAGCAAGAACAAGCTCAATATTGGCCGCGCGGTACTCAAGGCACTTGCGACGCTTGCTGCACCAAAAAAATCTATGCTTGCAGAAGCTCCAAAAGTTGAAGCATTTGTGATCCCTGAAGATAAATAATAAGTAAAAATATATGCAACTTCACGAACTAAAAAGAAAAACAAAAAATAAGAAGGCCAGACAAGTTGGCCGTGGCGGTGCACGTGGAAAAACTTCCGGCCGAGGTACCAAAGGTCAGAACGCTCGTTCTGGTCGCAAGAAACGTCCTGAACTTCGTGATATCATTAAGAAGCTTCCGAAGAAGCGTGGATACAAATTCAACTCTGTCTCCGTCAAACCTGTCATAGTGAAGCTTGCTTTACTTGAGAGTGCATTTACTGTCGGCGACACAGTGACACCAAAAATTCTTTTGGAGCGAGGCATCATTAAGTCTCCAGGGCGCAATATTCCACAGATAAAAATATTGGGTACCGGGACACTTTCCAAGAAACTTATGATTTCGCATTGTGCTGTGTCTGCTTCTGCGCGAACTGCGATCGAAGGAGCTGGGGGAAGCATCGAAATAAATTCTAAACCTCAGATTAAAAAAGCCAAATAATTTCTCGGTGTAGAGTTTGCACCATGTCTATTGTTTGAGTCTTGAGTTTAAAATACAATGGATACATTTTTTCAAAAAGTAAAAATAGCCTTCAAAGACCGTAATCTCCGTAACCGTATTTTGTTCGTACTCGGCGCGCTGATTGTTTTCCGGTTATTGGCAGCGATCCCGATCCCAGGTATTGATGCCTTGAAACTCCAGCAATTTTTGGCACAAAGCCAATTTTTCAGTGTGCTCAATATTTTTTCTGGCGGTGGACTTTCTACTCTCTCGATCATCATGCTCGGTGTCGGTCCATACATTACTGGTTCGATCATCATGCAGCTTCTCACCATTATGGTTCCTCGTTTGAAGGCACTCTACCAAGAAGAAGGGGAAGCTGGACGCCGAAAATTTACCCAATACTCACGAATTATCACAGTACCGCTTGCAATAGTGCAAGGTATGGTGTTGCCGGCTGTGCTTGAAAATCAAGGCATTATTGCACATTTAAATACATTCGATCGCATCATCAATATCGCAATCATTGTGGCAGGCTCGATGCTTCTGATGTGGATCGGTGAGCTCATTAGCGAATATGGTGTGGGAAACGGTGTATCGATCATCATCTTTGCTGGTATCGTGGCAGCTCTTCCGACTCATGTTAGTCAGCTCCTCTTTACCTTCGACAGCAGCCAATTGCCACTCTATCTCGTACTTCTTGCTTCAGGACTTCTTTTGGTGGCAGGAGTGGTGGTAGTCACTGAAGCAGAGCGCCCGATACCAGTCACGTATGCCAAACAAGTGCGAGGACTTCGCACGACGGGCGGTACGAGCACATACATCCCACTTCGTATCAATCAAGCTGGAGTGATCCCGATCATCTTTGCACTTTCTATTCTTTTGTTTCCACAATTGATCGGCAATTTTCTTGCCACATCAAGTAACACTGCACTTTTGGCGCTATCTGGAAAACTGATTGCATTTTCACAAAGCACCTGGCTCTACGCGGTCTGTTACTTTGTGTTGGTGTTCCTCTTCACATACTTCTACACCGCTGTGACATTTGATCCTCATCAGATGGCAACGAATTTGCAGAAAAACGGCGCCTTTATTCCTGGCACACGCCCTGGTCAATCGACTGAGGAATATTTAGGGAAAATCGTCGGACGAATCACATTTGTCGGTGGACTCTTCCTTGGTATTATCGCCATCTTGCCACTTGTCATGCGGGCACTGACCGGTATTACCGCGATCGCCCTTGGAGGTACTACGCTTCTCATCGTGGTCTCTGTAGTGCTTGATCTCATCAAAAAAATCGACGCACAGATCTCGATGCGGGAATATTAAAACGAGTCCCGCGGGGACTCGTTTTTTGTTATACTCACTATATGCAACCATACACATTTGTATTTTTTGGGATTGTCGGCTCTGGTAAGGGCACTCAAGTGAAGCTCCTCCAGGAAGTGCTGAAGGCTACTGATCCTGCTCGTGAAGTAGTCTACGCGTATCCAGGCGGTGAGTTTTTAAAGCTCACGCAGGGTGACACATATACCGGCAAACTCGTCAAAGAGACTTTTGATCTCGGGCATCTTCAGCCTAATTTTATTACCATTAGCTTATTTACTAATATTTTGGTGAATTCGCTGACTCCTGAAAAACATTTAATTGCTGATGGGTATCCGCGTACGATTGAACAATCCAAAGCATTTGAAACAGCTGTAGAGTTTTATAAACGTTCTGATATTAAAATCATCTACATTGAACTTTCCAAAGAAGAGGCAGCAAAGCGCATGCAACTTCGCGGCCGAGTAGACGATACGCCCGAAGGTATAGCTCGACGGTTTGATGAATACGTAAACAATGTGGTACCAGCTATGAATTATTTTAATGATAAAGAAGGGTATACCGTGTACAAAATCAACGGCGAGCAAACGATTGAAAAAGTGCATGAGGATATTAAGAAAGCACTCGGACTCTAATGGAAAACAAAAATTACATTGTTATATCGCTTGGCGGATCACTGATTGTGCCAGACGAAGTTGATACAGAATTTTTGAAAGGATTCAAAAATCTCATTGAAGACTATGTAGCAAAAGGTTTTTCTTTTGCTATTATCACTGGCGGCGGCAAGGTGTGTCGTAAATATCAGAATGCACTTTCAGAAATTATTCAAGCAGAAAGAGATGCGCTGGATTGGGTTGGTATTGCCGCACTACGTCTTAATGCAATGCTGGTGAAGAATATGTTTGAATCGCTTGCCCACCCTGAAGTTATAAATGATCCGACAACTATTCTTTCTTTCGATAAGCCGATAATTGTTATTGGCGCACCGAAGCCGGGGGCCAGTACTGATTATGATGCAGTTTTAATGGCAACAAATTTAGGTGCTATGCGAGTGATCAACCTTTCTAATATTGACCACGCTTACGATAAAGATCCTAAAAAGTTTCCTGATGCTAAAAAACTTGAAACCGTAAGTTGGTCTGAATACCGTAGTTATATTCCTACCGAATGGTTTCCTGGTGCGAATGCGCCCTTTGATCCGATTGCTTCAAAATATGCTGAAAAAAACGGGCTCGAAGTTGCT
>JACCDY010806035.1_pt1 | contig 27574 bp, 40 predicted proteins | sample 7446391 | NCBI WGS metagenome assembly JACCDY01 (sample SAMN15323451, study PRJNA562643) | freshwater metagenome | isolation source: river surface water | place: USA:Blue River Watershed | collected 2017-08-18 | reverse complement strand
TATACTCGTAGAGAATTAGATCTCACAAGTTTAGCAGAAGGTATTCGTTTCGCTGACGGTACCGTACTAAAATCCGCGGCAGGATTAGGGCGTGTTAAACTTGAAAGCCCGGGCAATCGCAGGATCGAAGAAGTCTATGGCTACAAACAAGTTTCTGTAACAGCAAAACAAACAGTTAACATAACTGCTATAGCATCACGCAACGCCGCAGATGAATTTAGATTCTGGATAGATACTACCACAACCAACATAGACGACATACTTGGCAATACCAGTGTTAATGGAATCTGGGATACTACAACCATAGAGTTCAGTTTAGACAATGCCACTTGGTACAGATACGATTTTAACTCTACTGGTGCTGGCAATGAAATAGGCTATGGAGTTATTCTTCCCAGCGGAAATTTAAATTATAATCAAGGCGACAATATCTACTTTAGATATCAAATCGGTGGAGAACCTGTAGTATGGTGGGATTCAGCAAACCTTCCTGGAGGTAGTACTTACTTCCGAGGTGCTATTATCAAGTATCACGCTTACATCACTGATTCAGGATCAATGGTTGGAACCATACACATTGCCAAGGACAGCGGAGACGAGAATATCTTCCATACTGAAGTATTGAGTGGCGGCACTGATGGAGAAAACGCCATACTATGGCATCAAGACAACGAAAATCAAATCAAATACAAACGCATAGACGGTGAAGAATCTACTGTGATAATACAGTGGAGTGCCACAGTATTCTATGGTTCGGAAGTTTGGGATTAATCAAGGGGCAACTTAAATGACAAAAATATACAGAATACCTACTGGACAAGTTGAAGGCAACGGTAGTAATGACACTAACACCGGCGAAATTCGCCCCTATGGTGAAATAGCAGTTTATGTTGGAGACAACAACAAGTTAGAACTACTGATGTTCGATGGTGTTCGTACACATGTACGAAGCAAAGTGCTAAACAAAGGCACATTCTACGGTGGCGATGCTGACAGCAGCGATGGATTAAATCGTGACACGATTAAGTTAGTACCCGGTGAAGAATTAAGACGCAACGGCAGTGATCAATATCTCGTTATAGATCCTACATACGGTGAGCCTGGACATATACACATTAGGGCAGGCGGCACTATAGATCAAAGCACTGCCGATTTATTCTTAGGCGGTGAATTAAACAATGTACGAATCAGTGACCTTGGCAATTATGTACAGATATCCGCAGATGCCGGCGGAGAAGGTGCTACTAAACAATGGAGATTTGATTCCGTTGGCGGTCTAACATTACCTGCTGGCGCTGAAATTATAGGACAGGGCGGCATAACACTATGGGGACAGGGAGTTATGTCCTCTACAGCCTATGTCAGTTTACCTAGTAATGAAGATGCCTCATCAACATATCTTACTGTAGGAAATTATAGTAGTACTGGTGTGTTAATCCAAGCAGGCACAACTAATCCTCCAAAAAACTTCCGCTTCAAAGGCAGTGGTGATTTAGAGTTACCCGGCTCAGGAAAGTTTATTGACACTCCTACAGTCGCTGAGGTAGGAACTATTATCACTGTTCCTCTCAATGCCGCAGGAGACACTGAAGACTATGTTGGCGGTGCCAGCGTATTAGAGATTCCTAAAAATGCTGACACTAACCAAGTACAGGCAGGATGGATCATTACATTCCCAAACGATGTGCAGAGAACTGTCAGCGGCGTCATTGATGGCGGTAGTTATTGGACTGTTCAATATAACGAAGCCAATCCTGGATTAGGTTCAAGCACTTATCCTTTGTTTATTCAAAGTGCCGATTATGCCCAAGGGTCGGTGGGAACACTTACAGTATCTAAAGCCGGCAACATAACGATAGCCGGCAATTACAACGTAAGCATTATCGCAGACTATACAGATACTAATAGAGTTTGGGTCTTTGACGGTAGCGATGGTTCTCTTAGATTCCCGAACGATGCCGTATTAGATCCTTCCGACAGTAACATTGAGTTTAGACTAATGAACAACTTCAATGTTGAAGCCGCGGGTGTAGTTAATATTGTTACCGCTGCGGCTGGTACTGCCAAGTCTTGGGCATTTGAAGAAAACGGTAGCCTAACATTCCCAGATACTTCTGTACAGACTACAGCATTTACTGGCAATCATCCAACTGTCGATGCTAAATTTGACACCGTTGAATCAAACATCTTAGGTAAAGTAACTATTGGTAATACTTTATATAATATTGTAACTATTAGTTTAGATACACCATTTACTAATCCTTTGATCGTAGTTGATCAACCATTAGGTCCAGAGTTTCCAGATGGTCAGCAAATTGAAATCACAGGCGTAACTCTGCCCGCTGAAGTCAACGGCGTATGGTATGCTGGATTCCAAGGTACAAGCACATTTAGAATATTTGATGACATCGAGCAGACTCAGTCACCTGATGCCAGTGGATGGGCGGGCTATACTGGCGGCGGTATCGTTAAAAACCTCGATGTACATAACGATTTAACTCTAACAGTTAACGGCAGTGAGTGGAGTTTTGATGAGTTTGCTAATCTAACATTACCTGCTACATTTGAAGGTTATGGAGATATAAGGGACCCTAGCGGAGTCAGCCAGTTGGCTAATAGAGTAGAAGGTTCGTGGACACTACCTACAGGTAATATTGGTGTTGGTTTTACAGTACCCACGCAAGGTACTTATGTAATGTGGGTGAGAGGAAATATACCCAACGGTATCATCGTTTGGAACGCTACAGCAACAGTGACGAATACCAATGTACCTGTTGTAGGTCAGCAGTTTGCTTGGGTCTATACTGGTGGCGGAACACCGATAGATTTCGTCAGCATACCCGATCAGTTTGTAGGAACAGCAGGTACAATAGTGAGAAGTAATCCGGGTGGTATTACTAATGCTAATCAATTTAACTTTACTATTGCCAATCTCAGCGGATCCAGTCAAACTGTCGCTTGGGGCTACGTAAAGATTTAACGGTAAATATACTAAAGAGAGCGTATTATGGCCATACAAACAATCAACATAGGTAATGCGGTAAACGATGGATTAGGTGATGATCTACGCACGGCATTCCAAAAAGTAAACGCAAACTTTGCAGAATTAAATGCTAGTTTAACTGTAACAGCTTCAAACATTGGAACCACCGGTGCTGGCATTTTTAAAGAAAAAGTTGGGTCAGATTTACAATTTAAAAAACTAGTAGCAGGTACTAAAATTTTTATTAATGACTTAGCAGATTCTATTATCATTAATAATCAACAAGATAATGCATTCACAAGAATAGATACAAATAACGGAACAGTTTTAGCCAACGATTATTTAAACATTACTCTAGAAGGAGATAATGGCGCTGAAAACATTACTACTAGGGTAGTAGGCAGTGTAATATCTATAGATACATCTATTCCTGTTACAAACATTTTAACAGGTTTTGATTTTGGGCCTATATCTCAAAATTACGAAACAAGTATACAGCTATCCCTAGCTGCGGCTAATATTGACTTTGGAACTTGCACTAATCCGGGATCATTTAATTTAGATCTTAATGTTTAAAGGAAGTATATGATCACTTGGGTAACTCCTGCAGGCAGTCTAGGCACATTAGTTGAGAGAATTACTCTAGACATACCACTTGTGGCTACTTCTAATGTTGGCGAAATTACCTACAGCTTAATTGCAGGAAAACTGCCAAGAGGCCTAAGATTACAAGGGAACAGTATTAAAGGTAGTCCTACAGAAGTGCGAAGATTATCTGAAAGTAGATTTGTAATCAGAGCTGACGATGGTCAGGATATTGAAGATAGGACCTTTTCACTTACTGTAGATGGCAGCGATATACCTTATTGGATTACCAAAGAAGGATTTTTAAAAGTTGGTACTGGTAATGCTTATTTTGTTTTAGATAATGCCTACGTTGAATTTCAATTAGAAGCAGACGACACAGACTTAAATGCTGGTGACGTGTTAGAATATTATCTAGTACCGGTAGGCGGAGAACTTCCTCCGGGATTAAGTTTAAGTAGAACAGGATTAATATCAGGATTTACAGATCCTATCTTTGCCATAGACTATCAAGAAAATTCAACAGGTGCATACGACACAGCTGGATTTGACATTGTACCTTTAGACATAGCCGAAGCAAAGTCTAATGGTTACGACAGTTTTTTATACGATGTCACTACATTTGATTATAACGAACCTAGCCGCGCTCCTAGACGTTTAAGTAGATTCTACACATTTGTTGTAGCTATTTCCGACGGCATTAATGAAGTACGACGTGTATTTAGAATATGGGTAGTTACTGAAGAATTCTTACAAGCAGACAATGCCATACTTCAAGTAGATACAAATCTATTCCAAGCAGATGCTACAGGCGAACGTGTTCCACTATGGATTACTGAAAGCGACTTAGGTAGATTTAGAGCTAATAATTACGTTACAATATACTTAGATGTTTACGATCCTCCTAGCTTGTCCGGAGTAATTTCTTATTTCCTATTACCCCAAAACCCAGATGGTAGTGTTAGTCAGCTACCTCCGGGCATGACGTTAGATACAGTTACTGGAGAAATTGCAGGTAAAGTTCCTTATCAAGCTGCTATTACAAAAAGATATCAGTTTACTATGCAGGCTGTTAATTTTCCAATTACACTTGCTGGAGAAAATTATACACTAGTCGGAGATTGGTCTAGTACTAGAATTTACTTTCCTAACGAAGCTGTTCGATACAACGGATTTATCTATATCTGTGTTCAAGAAAACAGAGGCGTAGTTCCTGTAGACGGACAATTTTGGAACCTTGGTGTAGGCACTGCTGAAAAAACTTTCTATGTAGATATTATCGGAGAAATTGAAAGTTCTATTGAATGGATTTCTGACTCTGACCGAGGAACTATTAAACCAAACCAAGCCAGTTTACTTTTTGTAGAGGCAAGAAGTTTATTATACGGCGGAAAGGTAGTGTACGAATTAGCTGGTGGTAAACTTCCTCCAGGACTAAGTTTATTGTCTACAGGTATAATACAAGGTAAGGTTAGACAATTTGCAGACAGCGACAATGACGGTCTCACTAGATTTTTTGATCGAGACAGCAGTTTAATCGATTCAACTAATTCTGTAACTTACAATACTACATTTGATGGCAGCAATACTAGCTTTGATCAAAAGTTTACATTTACAATTAAGGCTAGAGATGCTGCAAATTTTGCAGAAAATTTAAAAGACTTTTATATAACAGTAATTGCTAACAATACAAAAACTTTTGCTAATTTATATCTAAAAGCATTCCAGTCAAAAGAAAAACGTTTGGATTGGTATAACTTTATAACAAACAGCAATGTATTTAGGGTCAACGAAATTTATAGATATGGTGATCCAAATTTTGGGGTTCAGCCTGAATTAAAGGTATTGTTGTTTGCAGGTATCGAAAGCGTTGGTGCTCTAAAATACGTGCAAGCAATGAGCAGAAATCACTATAAAAAACAACTAAAATTTGGCGACATCAAATATGCTGTGGCCAAAGACCCAACTACACAAGAATCAATATATGAAGTTGTTTATGTAGACGTAGTTGACGAATACGAGAAAAACGGAAAAAGCATCAGTAAAACTGTAGAATTACCTAATAATATTAACAGTAAAGTTCTTATCAGCTATGATGCTATCAAAGTTGACAGTGATGTACCGCTGGTTAGCGATAGCGATCATCAAAGAATATTCCCTAACAGTTTTAAAAATATGAGATCTAGACTGAGAGACATAGGGGAGAGAGACAGAGAGTTTTTACCATTATGGATGAGAACTATTCAACCTAACGATTTTGTAGAGCCAGGATATGCTAAAGCATTAGTGTTATGCTATGCCCAAATTGGCTATTCTGAAGGGATTATTTCTAGAATTAAATCCAGCGGGTTTGATTTTAAGACTATAGATTTTACTGCGGACAGATATCTAATTGACGTTCTAGATGGCGAAATAGAGGATAAATATCTAGCATTTCCGCAACGTGGAGAAAAATTACCGTGACCAGCAATATAAATTACGCATCAATTAACGAAAACTTCCCTGTAGCAGGGCAGGATAACGACACACAGGTGTTTAGAGATAACTTTGACACTATCAAAACCAGTTTCCAAACTGCCAAAGATGAAATCACAGATCTACAAGATAACGTAGCAAGAACTGATTTAGACAACGATTTTAATTTTAAACTTGTACAAAGAGCAGTTTTTCAAAATAACTACGATAGAAAATGGGACGGTGGAGTTATTACTGCACCGTTAACTGTAGACTATGAAAACGGTAATTATCAAATTTATAGATTTGGCGCAAACACAACTATTGAATTTTTAAATTTCCCCGACGATAATTTTGATCCAGAAGGAAACGGCAAAGTTACTTTAGAACTGTACGGCGACGGAACAGCTAGAACATTAACGTTCATTACATCCGGCGGTACTGTATTGAAAAAGAATTCCACATTCCCTGCTCCATTTGTAGTAACTTCTGCAGAAGGTGCAGCAGGTGCCGGCAATCCGTTAATTGTGGAAGTTTGGCGTCACAAGTCGGATAGAATTTTCTTAAATTATATCGGACAGTTTACATCATAATGTTTCACCCGCTAGAAGAAGATTTAACCAAATTAACTGATGCCGAAGTTGAGCATCGTGTAATGGATTTATCTAGAAAATATTTTGCAGCTCAGCGTTTAGGTAAACCTGAGCTATTGACACAAATCGCAACTTTTGTTACAATATACAGAGAAGAAATGTCTAAGCGTCATAGAGAAAAAACAAGACAAGAATTAGACGGCGATTTGGATCAATTAATTAATGTTAACAAATAACACACAAGAAGATTTAGTTAAAGGCGTTTTATATCACGGACCAGAAATCCTTGAAAGATCCCTTGCTAATCCAGCCGACATAATCAAATACTTAGAAAGGATAGTTGAAGAACATTTAGACTATCCTATTCCTAAAGAAAACATAGATACCAAAAATTGGTATATCCCCCAAAAATACAAAGACTTAGACATTGAAGAATTTTTAGTTAATCAATGTCCTAAGGATAATTACAACAGACTAATCACAGAATTAGAACTTTATCGCAAACACGATATGTTAGATGTACTACGGACTATGAAATACATAGTAGATACTCTTAGAGAAAACAACATAATCTGGGGTGTTGGACGTGGTTCTAGTGTAGCCAGTTATGTGCTCTTTTTAATAGGGGTCCATAAGATTGACAGCGTTAAATACAATATACCAATAGAAGAATTCTTCAAAGGAGAACAAAATGGGTAAAGTATATACAAGTATGCAGGGCAAAGAGATTGACTTTGACAAATTAACTCTAAGAAACGAGTTAACTCCTGCTGTAGGTAACATGAAAGTAAATGCCAGAGGTGACGAATTAGGTCCTGGCGGAAAAGTTGTTCGTACTAGAGAACAAATTTTACAAGATTATTACAAAGAAAATTCAAGAGCAATGAAAGAAGAAATTGCTACTAGAGGTAATAAAAAATAAGAGGTAATTAATGAGCACAGCTTATGATGTAAAACATATCAAAGTAAGAGCCTTGCACGACTGGGTGATTGTTTCACACATGGATTTCGGAGATATTAAAACATCAGGCGGAATTATACTTAGATCCGACAACGGTAAAGCACACGGTGTTAAGCCACGTTGGGGTAAAGTATATTGTATCGGCCCCGAACAGCAAGACGTTAAAGTTGGAGATTGGATTTTAATTGAACACGGTCGTTGGACACGTGGTGTTAAGATCCATGACGGTGAACAAGAACTTAATATTCATCGAGTAGATGTTAACGGTATTATGGCTATTTCAGATACCGAACCATCTGCAGACGATGTTGTCATCGGTGACACTTTTTAAAAAAGATGGGCCATAAGAAAAATTGGGACGTAGCTGAAATTACGTCCCAAATTCATTCCATTGCTAGAGAAACTAGCAGTCCTTATAACGACGGATTTACTTCGTGGTATGCCAAACAAGATCTATATGTTCTTAAAAATATTATAGATCGGTCATTAAAAGATTCTCCAAACTTTGGCGATTTGGAGACACAGTGGTTGAAAGAACAAGAACAGAAGCGTATACTTAAATTTCTAAAAGATTAAATTCTTAAAGGAAATTTATGTCAAACCCGTTTCGAGATCAAGAAAAATTTATGCGAGCCTGCGACCAAACAGTCGAAGGTTGGAACCAAGAACAATTTAACTTATACGTCAACTTAATTGACGAAGAATATAACGACGAGCTTAAAACAGCTATTGCTAACTGCGATCCTGTTGAAATACTTGATGCACTCACAGATATTCTAGTTGTTACTATTGGTGCTATTCACAGTATGGGTGCTGACGGTGAGGGTGCCTGGAAAGAAGTTATGAAAACTAACTTTGCTAAGATTGACAAAGAAACTGGCAAAGTTCGTAAGCGTGAAGATGGTAAGGTACTTAAACCAATCGGTTGGGTTCCGCCTAGTTTAAAAGAATTTGTAGAGAAAAAATGACAGTAGGATTCACTTGTTCCACATTTGATTTGTTTCATGCAGGGCATATTATTATGCTCAAGGAAGCCAAGCAACAATGCGATTATCTAATTGTGGGGTTGCAAACAGATCCTACTATCGATCGTAAAGAAAAAAACAAGCCTGTTCAAAGTGTTTTTGAACGCTTTGTGCAGTTACAGGCTTGCAAATATGTTGACGAAGTAGTTGTTTATGCTACAGAAAAAGAATTAGTTGACATCTTGCTTTCTTATCCTATTAATGTTAGAATATTAGGTGACGAATACGAGCATAAGCAATTTACTGGTCGCCAAGAGTGTATTGCTCGAGGAATTAAATTTTATTTTAATAAACGAGAGCATACGTTCTCAACAACAGAATTACGTCAGCGTGTAGTTGATGCTGAGGCAGAAAAATTTATGGTAAAGGCAAATAAATGAAAGAACTGTGGGTAGAAAAATACCGTCCTAAAAATATAGACGGGTATGTATGGCGTGACGAAGCTCAGCGTAGGCAAGTGCTTACTTGGATCAAAGATAAGAGTATTCCTCATCTGCTGTTAAGTGGTAATCCGGGTATTGGTAAAACAACAATGGCCAAGATGCTGATCAACGAGATCGGTATTGAAGATGCAGACGTGCTAGAAGTTAACGCTAGTAGAGAAACCGGTATTGATTTTATTAGAGATAAAATTGTTCCGTTTATTAGCTCGATCGCATGGGGTCCTTTCAAAGTAGTGTTGCTTGACGAGGCCGATCGACTAAGTCCTAATGCACAAGACTCCCTTAAAGGCATTATTGAAGAATACAGCTCTTTTGCAAGATTTATTCTAACTTGTAACAGTCCCAACAAAGTTGTACCTGCATTACACAGTAGATGCCAACAGTTTCACTTTACTAAATTAGATCTAACAGAATATACTGCTAGAGCCGCTACTATTTTAGTTGAAGAAGGTGTTGAGTTTGATTTAGAAACTCTAGATCTGTATGTCAGCACAGCATACCCGGATTTGAGAAAATGCATCAACCTATTACAACAAAACGTTACAGAAGGTAAACTACATAGTCCTACCAAAGAAGATGCAGGAACACTGGAGTGGAAGTTTGAAATGGTTGAACTGTTTAAGGCAGGAAAAATCAGCGAAGCTCGTAAACTGCTGTGTGGCAAACTTCGTGCAGAAGAGATGGAAGAAGTGTATCGTTGGCTGTACGATAATGTTTCTATCTTTGGCGATGAACAAAAACAAGATCAAGCAACGTTGGTAATTAAACAAGGACTAGTTGATCACGCACTAGTAGTCGATGTTGAAATTAATCTAGCAGCAACACTTATAAAGTTAGCACGTATATAAGATGGAAAACCGTTACATGTTGGTTAAGTACGTTCAGAAGCCTAATGGGAAGTATGACGAGCTTACAGAATTTAGAAAAAATTTAAAACAGACACATTACCAAACTTGTAAAGTCATCCTAGACTTTAAAGAAAGAAAATGTGTTATTAACTCTCTTAACAGAGAGGCAACATTTGAAGATATGTTAGAGTTTTATAAAAGAATGTTAGGGGATCAATTGACCCCCTATCTTCCTAAGGATTAATCGTCTCCGTAAATCGCTAGTATCTCCTTAACCGCCTCATGGCGTTCAACGTCACCAACTGTGAAGTGACATAAATCTACATATCTGTGATTTGCAAAGTTGTTATACAACCCAAGGAACTCGAGCAGACCGTTATTACTAGGGCGGTCAGCCTGTTGCAAATCTCCAGTGACTATCATTTTTGAGCCTTGACCTAACCTAGTAAGCAGCATTTTCATTTGACTAGGTGTAGCGTTCTGCATCTCATCTGCGATAATTACAGCGTTCTTAAATGTTCGGCCTCTCATATATGCTAGAGGACTGGTTTCAATCACCCCCTCTGTTATCATGTTAGTAATTTCTCTAGCGTTATAATTTTCGGCAAACACATCCATAATTGGCTTTGTCCATGGCTCCATTTTTTGCTGTAAGTCCCCTGGCAAAAACCCGTGTTGCTCGTCGACTGAAACGGCTGGTCTTGTAATCACAATCTTAGTAGCGTCCCCGTATTTGAGCTGATCAATAGCCCATTGAACTGCAAGCATAGTTTTACCCGTACCGGCTGGACCAATCGCGAAAACTATCATTTTTTTCGGATCGTTTAGCTTTAAAAGGTATGATTCTTGATTGAGGTTCTTTGGATATATTTGAACTCTAGTGCGTTTTTGGTAGGATTTATCTACTAAGTTAATGACGTTAGACTCTTGTTGGTAAGCGTTAGCCTTCAGTGCTGCTGCTCTTTTTCTCTTCATATAAGGTTAGCCCTCCTTCTAACGTGTTAGGCACGGACCTCAAACCGTAGTGTCCGTGTCCGAACACAAAAGTATTTAACAAACACTCAAAAAAGATATAAGTTATGTTAAAGTTTTGAAGGATAAATACAAAGGGAGAAATTATGGCAGATATTAAAGACGTTATAGCTAATATAGAGAACATTTACGGTTCTAATAACAGCTTAAATTTACTCAAAGATTTCGAAAGAGTTATCGACGAGCTAGATACCTATGTTTACGATAATTGGATCGACGGAGAACTTGTAGAAGGTCCTAAAGAATCACGCTACTTTGTAGAGTGTACATTTATGTGGCCTAAAGAAAAGATGCCTGAGCCTAAAGGCGGCATTAGATTGTTAGACTACGGTTGCAAAGTGCAGTTTGCAGAGTCAACATTTGCTAAAGTTAGAAAAATTAAAACTCCCGACGATATTCGACCAGGCACAAAAAAAGGTAAAATTGATCACGAAGATATTTGGTTAGTAAAAATTACCATGCCTAAAAAATTAATGAACGATATCAACAGAGGTTACAGAAATCTTGACAAGAATAAAGTTGAAGACATTCTAAATCAAACAGGAATTGTTGATCAACAAGCAGATCAAGAATTACCAGGACAGGAACAGGCAAATGCAGAACAACCAGCAGCTTAATGAAGGATTAAGATCTAAAGATTTAGAAAACATGGTCGAGACTGTGTTTGCCATCGACAGCTTTAGATCAAAGATGGGCGAGGATCGAGATGTATGTGTACTAAGCATGACCGTTAAAGATCGTGCTCCTGCCAGAGACCTTATGGAATTTATTGAAAAAGGTTACAGTTTTGTATTAGATGCTGATGTTAGCTCTGGAGAAAATGACAAGGGCGAATACGCTGTGTTCATCGAACTAGAAAGAACACCTAAATTATCTGAACAAATTAAAGAAATCACATATGGCGTTAGAAAACTTACAGGCCTTGATGATTTTAAATTCAAATACTATAAAGAAAGTAAAACGCACGACTTAACAGAAGAAACTTTAAAGTCTGTGATTCCTAGTACTCCATCGTCATATGACGGTTACCTTAACAAAGTTAAAACTGAGAGTATAAAGAAATTTTTTAATAAGACTTTAATGGATGATTTAACCTTAGACAATAATGTTATAACTATCCACAAACCTTTTAATCAAACAATTAAATTAAAAATAGTCAAAGAAGATTCTGTAAATTCTATTTTAGAAGGTGTCGAAGACACTATAACAATGGATGAGTCTTCTATGAGTGAAATTTTTTGGCTAACTAAGGTTATAGGAAATTATAACATTAATAAAATTGGTGAAAATTTTATGTTTGACAATAACGGTCAAGCAATGCTACTTCAAAGGATAGAATAATGAGTTTTACATTCAACTTTACTAAAGAACAACTTAAAGAAATGCTGCCAAAAAATCCGTATATAGATCAATGGTATCATGCTCTTTCAGAAATACTTCCAGAATACGAAATTAACACACCACAACGTGTGGCTGCTTTCTTAGCACAATGCGCTCACGAGTCGGGCGGATTTGTTTTCTTAAAAGAAAATTTAAATTATCGTGCTCCTAGTCTACGCAAAGTGTTTCCTAAATATTTTCCAGATGATGCTATTGCAGCTCAGTATGCTAACAAGCCAGAGATGATTGCTAACAGAGTCTATGCAAATCGTATGGGCAATGGCGATGAAGCCAGCGGTGACGGATTCCGTTATTGCGGCAGAGGTTTAATTCAGTTAACTGGCAAAAACAATTATACATTCTTTGCTGCCAGCGTTGGTATCGAAGACATGGACGAAGTAGTTGAATATCTTCAAACTTTTGAAGGTGCTGTACAATCAGCTTGCTTCTTCTGGGAACAAAACAAACTTAATCAATGGGCCGATGCTGGAGATATTCTAACTCTTACCAAGCGTATCAATGGCGGTACTATTGGATTAGAAGACCGTATTAAGCATTACAACCACGCTCTACACATCTTCGGAGTCTAATATGTCACAGATTCAATGGATGCTTAGTCTAATACCCGATGCTGTACTAAATTGGGCCTATTGGGCTATAATTATTGCCGGCTTAACTGGTGTACTTGCCGGTTGGCTAGGCAAGTGGATTCCATTTTACGGCAACTACGTTAAGATACTTAAACCCGTTGGTATTATATTATTAGTTTTAGGTGTGTGGTTGCGTGGCGGCTACGATACAGAAATGGCTTGGAGAGATAAGGTAGCCAAACTCGAAGAGCAAGTTAAAATAGCAGAACAAAAATCAAAAGAAACAAATACTGTTATAGAACAACAGGTAGTTGAAAAAACTAAAGTGATCAAAGGCAAAACTGAATACATCACTAAGTATGTTGACAGAGAAGTTGTTAAGAAAGAAGAAATCATCAAGTACATTGAAATGTGTCCTGTACCTAAAGAAATCATCGATCTTCACAACCAAGCCGCAGAACTAAACAAAGCAGCGGAGGGCAAGAAATGAAATATATTATTTTAAGTCTTGCTATATTTCTTTCTGCTTGTTCCACTGCACCAGTTAAACAAAAATTTCCAGATGTTCCCAAAGCCTTAGTTGAACGATGCGAAAGTCTTAAAAAAGTCGAAGGCGATCGCGTAGCAATCACAGAAATGCTAAAAGTAGTCATACAAAACTACGGAATGTATTACGAGTGTGCGGCTAAAGTTGACGGTTGGAACGATTGGTACCTCGAGCAAAAACGCATTTACGAGAGCGTAAAATGAAAATTTCAGTTGTTGTATTAGCTGTATTATTGTCAGGATGTGCAGTAATGTCTAATCCGGATGTTGAAAAATCAACATCACGTGACAAAACTATGGAACAGATGGCCAGGGCTGCTCTTATTCACGATATGTTAAACAGCCCAGATCCGCATGTACGAGCTAAAGGGGCTACAATTGCAGAGAAATTTTTAACAGAACCAAAGAAGAATATATTTGGATTTTGATTAAATACTAATATTAAGCAGGAGCGATAAATGAGCGTAGTAGATTCAGTACTAAAATTAATTAACAAAGACCCAAAAGATCCGGATGCTCCAAAGCCAGCACCGGGATCACGTTCAGAGCGTGAAGCAAAGATTAAAGACAAAGCAGGTATGGTTATTTCTGTATTTGCTTTATTCTTAGCAGTAAATTCTTGGTACGGTGGTAAGTTAGGTAGCACAGTATTGAACAACACACTAGGTGCTAACAACGCTTGGGCACAGTATCAAGCAAAGAACAACCGTTTGGTTAGTTACGAAATTGCATCTAAGACAACTAGCGATCCTGCCTTAAAGAAAGAATTTAAAGCAGAAGCAGAGCGCATGGATGCAGATAAAAAAGAAATTGCTGTTAATGCACGTAAGATGGAAGCCGAACGTGAACTAGCAAAGAAGTCTAGTCCATGGATCGGTTATGCATCAACCGCATACCAATTGGCCATTGTTGTTCTTTCCGCAAGTATTCTTGCAGTTAGCATGCCAATGTTTTGGGCAAGTTTTGCAGTAGCAGGCGTAGGACTATTCCTAAGTGCCCAGGGAATATTTTTATTTTTATAAATCGGTTAGGAGCGATAAATGAGCGATGTAAAAGAATTAAGCGCAAGCGAAAAGAAAAAAGAAGATTGGATGAACAGCAAATGGCGTCCAATGATGGGTTGGATGTACATGGTTGTATGTACTATGGACATGGTTATATTTCCTGTTCTATGGAGTTTATTACAAACCTTCCATCATCAAACAATAACGCAATGGAACCCATTAACACTACAAGGTGCAGGACTATTCCATATTGCTATGGGTGCCGTTCTAGGATTAGCAGCTTGGGGGCGTACACAGGAAAAATTAGGAGGAGCTAACAATGGTGGTTTACAATCAATGGCACCTAGCAGCCCAACAGCATTTGGCGCTCCGGCAGCAGGCGGTTTCGGCGCAGCACCTTCGACAAGTTTCGGAGCACCAAGCGCCCCAACTAGCTTTGGCGGAGGCGGCTTTGGAAGCACACCTAGCCCAGCAGCATCCAGCGGTTTTGGTGCGCCGGCAAAACCAATGATGAGCAGCACAGGCAAACCTATGCCTATGCAACCAGAACAACCAGAACTATAAAAGGAGAGTTCAAATGAAACATTTAATTTTTGTAGCAGGTCTAGCACTAGCATTAGCATATCCAGCTCAAGCAGCCGAAGAAGCTAAAAAACCAGAAACTAAAAAAGTCTGTGTAGATGTACAAGGAAAAGACGGCAAACCAGTTCTTGATCCAAAAACTAAAAAGCCAAAACAAGATTGTAAAGAAGTAAAGGTGCATAAAAAGCACGAAGGCACAGCAGTTCCTGAAAAGAAAAAATAAGACTTCACAACTCTTGTATTAAATAAAAGGCTGCTTGACGCAGCCTTTTTCATCGTGTATAATATCAATATGGACTACTATTCTACCTTAGGTTTAAATCGAAACGCCACTCAAGACGAAATAAAAAAAGCCTATCGTAGCTTGGCTATGAAGCATCACCCCGATCGCGGTGGCGACGAAAAGAAGTTTAAAGAAATTGAAGAAGCATATCGCACACTAAGTGATCCTCAGAAAAAACAAATCTTCGACATGGGAGGTGATCCTAGCGGACGCCAAGGACCTGGTGGATTTGGATTTAATCAAGGCCCATTTGAATTCCATTTTGGATCTAACAATTGGAATGATTTGTTTGGTGCAGGTTTTGGTTTCCCCCATAGACAACAACGAAATAAAACTATAAACATAGTTGTAGAGTTATCGTTAGAAGAAGTACTAACAGGAAAAACTCTAGACGCAGAAATATCCATACCCGGTGGCAAGAAAAAAATAATAAATGTCAACATTCCTTCTGGAATAGAAGACGGTCAACAAATTCGATATCAAGGTCTTGGGGATAATAGTATTAGCAATTTGCCGCCAGGTGATCTTATTGTTAATATTAGAATTATTAATTTAACAGACTTTAGAAGAGACGGTGATGCTTTATTGCTTGAAAAAAATGTTTCTGTATGGGATGCTGTTTTAGGCTGTAAGTTAGACATAAGAACTTTAGACGGAAAAAATTTACAAATCACAGTTCCGCCCGGCACACAAAGTGAAACTATCCTAAGTTGCAAAAACGAAGGATTGCCTAACATGAGATCTAGGCAAAGAGGAAATTTGTTGATTCGAATTAAAGTTTTAATTCCTAGAAATTTATCAGACGAACAAAAAAAGAAAATAGAAAAATTAAAAAATGAATTTTAAATTAGGACCGCACAATAGCCTTGTTGAATCCAGTACAGATTGGGTATTCGGAGTTGACGGTGATGCCAAAGAATTAGAAAGCTCAATGATCGATTTTATGTTATCAAACAACGGCATTGGTCTTGCTGCTAATCAATTAGGATTTACTAAAAAAGTATTTGTTATAGGAAGCAAAAACATTCCGGGTTTTCCGGAACCATTTGCAATATTCAATCCTAAAATTTTAAAATTTAGCGAAGAAACCGAACTGTTTAAAGAAGGTTGTCTTAGCTACCCTAACTTATGGTTAAATGTAAAACGACCTAAGTCTATCGTTGTTGAATATCAAAACAGCAATGGTGATGTTATAGAAGCTGAGATGGATGGATTAGTTGCTAGATGCTTTCAACACGAATATGACCACCTGATGGGCATATGTTTTGTTGACAAAGTATCCTCGATGAAATTACAATTAGCTATGAAGAAAATTAGGAAACTAAAATAATGATCGAACCTAGTCAAAATTTACACGACATATTCAATAACGCTGTGCAGAACGCAAAAGATCTGCAACACGAGTACATCACTATAGAGCATTTAATTTATGCTATTATGTGCGATCAAGAATCGTTCGATATTATTCAAAACTTTGGCGCAGATGCGAATTTTATCAAAACAAACTTAGATCATTATCTAAAAAATAATCTTAACGAAATTAAAACTACAGAAACAGATTATAAGCCTAGAAAAACTTCATCTGTTGAACGTGTTTTAAATCGATGCTTTACGCAGGTATTATTCAGCGGCAGACAGAAAATGGAAGTTGCTGACATTATTATCAGTGTTCTTAGCGAAAAAAATAGTTTTGGATTCTACTTCCTTAGCAAAGGTGGATTGACCAAAGAAAAATTTATTAGATATTGGCAAGATAACTTAGTGCAAGAGGACGAAGAAGAACAAACTATGCAGGTTGCAACAACTAATCAAATGGAGCGGATCATTAATAATTTTTGCACTAATCTCAGTCTAGCAGCAAAACAAAGAAAAATTGATCCTGTTATCGGTCGCGACGAAGAATTAGAAAAAATTCAACTAATTCTTGCACGTAGAAGTAAGTGTAATGTTCTAATGGTAGGCGAGCCCGGAGTTGGTAAGACTGCTATTGCAGAAGGCCTTGCTCGTAAGATCTTTGAAAAGAAAGTTCCCAAGTTTATTCAAGACCATCAGGTCTATACTCTAGATATCTCGGCATTGTTAGCTGGATCTAAGTATCGCGGTGATTTCGAAGAACGCATTAAAGCTGTGCTGGCTGCATTAGAAAAGAAAGGTAAAATTATTCTTTTCATCGACGAAGCACACATGATGCAAGGTGCAGGTGCAGCAAATCAAAGTTCAAACGATTTGGCTAATATTCTTAAGCCTATTCTTACCAAAGGTGTTATTAAGTTAATTGCATCAACTACTTGGGAAGAATTCCGCAAGCACTTTGAAAAGGATCGTGCTCTGATGCGTCGATTCCAGCGTGTTACTATCGACGAGCCGACACCAGAGCTAAGTGTTAAAATTATTAAAGGTATTAAAAAATATTATGAGAAGCATCATAATGTTAAAATTACTGAAGGTGCTATCGATCAAGCAGTAAAACTAAGTGTTAAGTACATGTCAGATAAAAAATTGCCCGACAAGGCTATTGACATTATTGACTGTGCTGCCGCTAGATACAAAATTAAAGACGATCCAGAAACTGATGGCATTGAACAAATTGTAGATGTAGAACAAGTGGTTTACGAATTAAGCAAGATGGTTAATATGCCTCTTGAGACTGTAGCACAAAAAGAAAGCAAAAATCTCAGCGATCTCGAAAAAGGAATGAAAACTTCTGTGTTCGGTCAAGACACTGCTGTAGATACACTGCTAGATAAAATCTTTGTAGCACAGGCAGGAATGAAAGCTCCAAACAAACCTGTTGGCAGTTTCTTGTTCTTAGGCCCAACAGGTTGTGGTAAAACAGAAACAGCCAAAGCTCTTGCAGATAAAATGGGTATGCAACTAATTCGGTTCGATATGGGCGAATATCAAGAAAAGCACAGTGTTGCTAGATTAATTGGTGCGCCTCCCGGTTACGTTGGTTACGAAGATAATGCCGGTCAGTTGATTACTAAACTACAAGAGCATCCTAATGCGATCCTGTTGTTAGACGAAATTGAAAAAGCTCATCCCGATGTTTCTAATATCTTGTTAGCGTTCATGGATAATGGCTTTGTTACTGGTAGTAACGGGAAACAAGCAGACGGTCGTAATTGTATTCTAATTATGACATCTAATCTGGGTGCTGCTGACAACGAAAGAAACACTATCGGTTTTGGCGACCTTGAACGAGAAGGCGAAGACGACAAAGCATTGAAGAAGTTCTTTGCTCCGGAATTCCGTAACCGCTTAGATGCAGTAATTAAATTTAAGAAACTTGATTCTGAAATTGTTATTCAAATTGTTAAGAAGTTTGTTAGTGAATTAAACTATCAACTAAAGGATAAAAACATTGAAATTTCATTAACTAATGCTGCTTCAAAATGGTTAGCTGAACAAGGTTACGATAAAAAGATGGGTGCTAGACCATTGGCTAGATTAATTGACAACAAGATTAAATCCCCGCTAAGTCGTAGAGTATTGTTTGGAGATCTCGTTAATGGTGGTAAAGTTACTGTAGATATTGAAAACAACGAATTAACTTTTAATGTTGAAGATTTTACTAAAACTTTAACCAAAGCAGGAAAAAGAAAATTAGGAATTGTAGACATTACACCGGAGTCTATTATTGATGTTAAAGAAGAAAATAACCAAACGTAAGTTTTACGGAAAATGGTTATATAAAGTTACTCTAAATGCTTCGGGGATTGGAATTCTTAGGTCCAAATCCCCGGAAGAAACTATTTTCTTCTTAGATAATAGTGCGTCGGCGTCGGAAAAAAAATATCATGTTACTAGCACATACTCGAAAGCTATTAACAATAAAGACAATATCTCCGAAATATGTCATTTTATAAAAGACATAAACAGTACCGATTGGACTAAGCGCATAGAAAGAAATTTTTTAGATTTTTATACTAATGACGAAAAAATGTATAAAGATTTCTGTGAAAAATTTTCCGACATATTAGTACATCACTTCGAGCCTGAAGCTGATTGTATAGATCTTTTTACAAACCAGCATGTAATCATAGCAAAAAAGTATCCTCACAATAAATTCAAATATAAAGTTTATCTTAAACCCCACAATCTAAAAACGGATATTGACAGCAAGAAACAATTTTTAGAGTGGATTGACAGTCAAAAAGATAAAATTTTAATTAGTGCTGTAGTAAAAAACTGGTTTATTAAAACAGAGTGGAATTGGGATCGAAGATATATGCTTGTTGACAACGAGCAAACTCTTTTAATGTTAAAAATGCGCAGTTCTGACGCTATTGGCAAGATCTACGAATACGTAATTAGCGATAAATAAGAGATGTCCACAGAAAGTCGCTTACTATTATCAAACATCAGCATAGAGTCTTCAGATTCTACCTTTAGCTACGGTGAAAAATCTCCAGGAGCAGGATACCATAAGGTTTCTAATCCGCTACACACAGCCACTTATCAAGTAAGAGATTTTATAGGTACAATTAAAATTCAAGCTACACTGTCTTTATATCCTAAAGAATCTGACTGGTTTGATGTGCTAGGTACAGAAGTAGGTTTAGGAGACGACAGTTCTGTTTGGACTTCTACAAAATCTGTAAACTTCACCGGAAATTTTGTGTGGATCCGTGCTGCATACAATGTACAGAACGGTACTATTGTAGAAATCCGTTATAATTACTAAGAAACTTCATTAGATAAATATAGTATCACCTTACGGACGATACTATGAGAGACCTTTTATCAAAATTAGACGCTATTCTAACTGAATCAGCATTAAAAGACAAAGAAGATTTGCAGTCTAAACGCAAAGCACTTCAAGATATTCAGCTTGATCCTAATACATCAAAGGATCCAGAGCTTAAAGCAGAATTAGCTCGTCGAAAAGCATCATTAGAAAAAGAAGCCAAAGCTAAAGGATTTAATGAAGCTGTCGACTTTGATCAAATCAGAAAAGATGCAGCAGCACACGTTAAAAAATCTATCGACAAGCAAAGCGACGATCGTATTGCAAAACTAAAAGCAGACAGAGAAAAAGGCGATGAACCATTTATGGCTCAAGTTGGCCGTAAAATTATTGGCGGTGTTAAGGGCGCAGTTAAAGGCGCTGCCAAAGGTTTTTCAGGAAAAGAAGATTTTGAAATCGGTGACGACTTTGGAATTAGCTTTTCAGAAGATTTTGAAATTGCAACAGAAATTGTTGACCTTGCAGAAGACGGTGTTATTATTTCATTAGACGAACACGCACTAGAATTATTATCTGCACAAGGTTGGACCTTTGAAGAAGGCGAATTAGTGCGTGAAGAAAAACAAAAAGGTCTAGACGGCAAAGCCTGCTGGAAAGGTTACAAGCGCATGGGCACTAAGATGAAAGGTGGCAAGCGTGTAGACAACTGCGTTAAAGTCGGTGAAGGTAAGATTCCTTTTGCAGGTGCAAAAGTTGGACAGAAAGAAGGTCCTGCCGGGCAATTAAAAGGAACAGATCCAAAAGGTTATCCAAAAGGTAAACTAGTTGGTGAAGGCTATAGTACAGAAGTTGAAGAATTTTTTGGTAAAGTTGCTCAAGAAGGCGACTACGATATGCTTTACGATGCTCAGATGGGCAAGTACGGCAAAGAAATTGAAAAGGCCGTACAAGATATGTACGACGATGTTAGTCAAGATAGCAGACTGCATCCAGACGATGACTTTGAAGAAATTTATGATCGCATGTTAGATAATATCGAATCCGACTATGGCGACAGCGATCGCGAACCAGACGATAACACAGACGATTCATATGCTCTAGCATCAGCGGGTCACGGATCGGACGAAGACTACGGTAGCTACGACGAAGACCTGGAAATGGACGAGGCAAAGTATCGTGGAAAAGAAGTTCCGCTAGGAAAGAAATTACCCGGCGATGTTAAGAAATCAAAAGTATATGTACGCAAGCCTAACGGTAAGATTGTCAAAGTAAACTTTGGCGATAAGAAAATGCGTATTAAGAAATCTAATCCTAAGAGACGTAAATCATTTAGAGCACGTCATAATTGTTCTAATCCAGGACCTCGCTGGAAAGCAAGATACTGGAGCTGCAGGAGCTGGTAATGAAATTATTAGAAATGTTTAGCCCCATTGGCGCACCACAAACTCCTGACCAAGATATAGACTGGCTTGGAGATTTAAAATTTTATGTTGACAATAACGATAAGTTATTAAATCAACATTTTTTTCCTGCTATAAAGAAACATAAAGAATACAAAGGCAATCCTAATGCGTATAAATTATACATTAGACCCTTTGAAACTTCTTTAAATCAATACTGCGAACAATTTGAAATCGACGATAAAGAAGAAAAGTTTCCTAAAGAAAAACTAATTCAGTTGGCCAAAGATTTTGCTATGCAACAGGAAAAGTTTTTAGATAAAGGCGATTATAAATGAGATTGCTAGAACTGTTTGAAGCAGATACAAAACATGTAACTTTCTGTTTTGGCAGACTAAACCCTCCTACGGTTGGGCATAAACAGTTGTTAGACACTGTTGCCAGCGAAGGCGGAGATTATAAAATATTTGTTAGTCCAACTCAAGATCCTAAAAAAAACCCTTTAGACTACTCTACTAAAATAAAATTTATTAAAGCAATACTACCAGAGTATGCAGGCGACATAGTAGAAGATGCATCGTTAAACACTCCCGTTAAAGTTGCTTCTTATCTTTACGATCAAGGTTATCGCAGTGCTACATTTGTAGCAGGCAGCGATCGTTTACCAGATATGAAAAAACTTCTAGAAATGTACAACGGAGTTGAAGGCAAGTCGCATGGATTTTATAAATTTGATCTTTTAGATTTTAAATCTAGCGGAGAAAGAGAAGACGGAGCCGAAGGTGTTGCTGGTGTGAGTGCATCGGGTGCTAGAGCCGCAGCAGCTAACGGAGACCTTGAAGCATTTAAAGAAGCAACAGGGGCAGGACAACATGCTGAAAAACTTTACAATGCTGTACGCAAAGGTATGGGCATTAATGAAGATTTAGAAGAAAGTTGCAAGTACGGACGCTATTATTGTTCAACAGATAAAAAATGGAAATGCCGCACTGGCCCAAAACAAAAGAGATCATCATGAGAGCAAAAGAATTTATACCCGCAAGTAAGCCGCGTAATTTTGTAGCTAAGAATCAAAAGACAGCTGGTGCTGGCGCACACAAAGATAAAAAGAAAGCCGAAAAGCAGGGAGACGTAAAACACAAAGGTAAAGTGTTTGACGAAGCTGCTGAACACACTAACTTCAAAGTAGGGCAACGTGCAAAATTTAAAGCTTCAAACGGAAAAGAATTTTCTGTTATAATTACTGCTACTGATTATGACGGCGATGCAGTTAAATTTAGAAATGCAGAAAACAAACCATTTCCCGACGGCGAGCTTGAGCAAGAAGTAGATCCGGGTTGGAAATTTTTAACCCCAGAACCAAGAGTCAATCCTGACTCTATTATTGCTGTATCACCAACTATGAGAAAAACCACAGAAAGAATCAGAGATCCGGAAGATTGGGACGAAGGTAATACTGAGCCTCCAAACAATTTTGCTATCTATATTAACGGTAAGAAGTGGAAAGTTTTTAAAGGTCGCGGATACTACGCAGACGACGAAAGAGAAAGAGCACACTATTATCAATTAAAAGATTGGGCTCGTAAAAAGTCAGAGGCCACTGGTAAGAAGTGGGAAGTTTCTATTACCGGCGAACCAGCTACAGAATAATGGAATTATCAGAATTAAAACGTCTTGCTGGCATAACAGAATTTAAAGGCTACCAACCGTACGGCGGTAGTAATATTAGTATTACTGGTACAGAAAAACGTGAGTTAGAGCGTAAACATAATATTAGACCCGGAACCCCAGAATGGTTTCAGTTATGGTTTAGTTTACCTTATCTAACAGGAGAAAAGCCTGTAGGGGATACAAAATGGTTGAGATAACAGAATCAGCAAAAACACGGATCATAGATCTTTTAATTGATGAAAACAATCCTAAATTATTTTTGCGTACATTTGTGCAAGGCGGAGGCTGTTCTGGTTTCCAATACGGTTTTACATTCGACGAAGCCTTAAACGATGATGACTTTGAATTTCCATTAGATGAAAAATATAAATTTGTAGTAGATGCTATGAGCATGACCTATATGAATGGTGCTACTATAGATTATAAAGAAGAACTAATGGGTAGTCAGTTTGTTATTAAAAATCCTAATGCAACAACTACCTGTGGTTGCGGGTCTAGTTTTGCCGCATGAGAGCTTACGAGTTTATAACTGAAAAGAAACGTAAACGTAAAAAGCCACGTTGGGCTGCTTACGGACCCGGACCTTACGGCGGTTACGGATACTATGCTGGTTATAGTGGAGACGGCGGCGGCGAAGCTGGTGGAGAAAGCATTGAACAAGAAGGTTGGAAAGACTGGGTAGCGGGTGCCGCTATAGGTGCTGCTGCTCTAGGAGCAAGTCCAGATGCAGAAGCCGCAAAGAAAAAAATTGCAGACAAGCCAGCAGTTGTTCAACAGGTTAGTAAAAAAGAATTAGCAAAAACTGTTACAGGAAATCCTCACGAAGTTATCCTAAAAAAGACAGCAGAAAAAGCAGGAATCAAGGGACAGGAACTAGCAGCATTTTTATCTCAAGCTGCTCACGAAACTATGGATTTCAAACACATGAAAGAAATAGGTGGCAGTTTAGACTTCAAAAAATACGACATTAGATTTGCTCCTAAAAAAGCTAAAGCCTTAGGAAATACTAAGCCGGGCGACGGTGCAAAGTATAAAGGTCGTGGATATATTCAATTAACTGGAAAATACAATTATAAAAAGGCAGGCGATGCTTTAGGGTTAGATTTAGTAAACAAACCCGAGTTAGTCGAAAAACCAGAAATTGCTGCTAAAGTAGCAGTGTGGTATTGGCAAAATAGAGTGCAAGATCGTGTTGACGATTTTAAAAATGTTAAGGACGTAACCAAGGGCATTAACCCTGGGCTAAAACATTTAGATCAAAGACAGGATAAATTTAAGACTTTCCAGGTAGCCATGAAATGAGAATCCAGGAAATTTTAGAAAATTTTGCAGACGGTAAAAAACCCGGACGTAAAGGGCTAGCAAAACGCTCAGGTGTTAACTGTAAAGCCAGTGTTAGCAGCTTACGTAAAACTGCTAAAAACTCTTCCGGTGAAAAAGCCCGTATGGCTCACTGGTGTGCCAATATGAAGAGCGGGCGAAATAAATAATAGTATGAAAATAAAAGAGCTTTTTGAAACAGCAACCGCAGGTGCAACATCAGCAGGAAACGTTTCTGTAGGCGTTGTTTATCCTAATGTTCCAGGAAAACAGCCTAAAAAGAAGAAAAACGGAACTGCTCCTAATGCCCTAGACCTAAAAGGTGCTAATTTATTAACGGGCGGCTCTTTAGTAAAAAGATAAATACATTATGAACCTTTAGGATCAAGGAAATAAAAATGGACTTTAAAGCACTTATTAGCAAAATTGAAAGCATTGACGGAAAAATTGAAACTCCGGCTGCTCCAACATTACCACAATCTGTTCAGCTAAACGAAGATGCAGAACTTCGTGTGTTAGCAGGAACTTCTTCTTATATTACAGAAGCTAAGAAAAAAGCTGAAGAAAAGAAAGAAGAAAAAGAAGTTAAAGAAGCAGAAGATAGATTGCCTGCTAAAAAGAAAGAAACTACATGGACAGATAAAAGCGGTAAGAAACACCCTGCAACACAAGTCCAAGGATCACAAAGCCGTAAAGCTGACAAAGAAGCTGAAAAAGAATCTAAGAAAGACGAAAGCATTGAGCCTAAGTTTAAGTCCAAGTTCATGAAGATGGTCGAAGCTAAAAAAGCTGAAAAGGACGAAAAGAAAAAAGAATCTAAGAAAAAGAAAATGGAAGAAGCTGCTAAGCCAGATTTCTTAGATGTTGACGGCGATGGCAACAAGAAAGAGCCAATGAAAAAAGCTGCTGCTGACAAAGGCGGTGACAAGAAAGATGGCAAGAAGGGCATGAGCGCCAAGCAAGAAAAATACTTTGGCAAGAAGAACGAGTCCGTTAAAACTTCTAAGAAAGTAGTTGCTGAAAGCGTTGAACAGCCAATGTCTTTTAAAGAAATGATGAAATTGGTTGTTGAAAGCGGCGGACAACAAGCTATTGATCCGTTAGATCAAGAATTGTTTGCTTGGGCAACTAGAGTAGCCAAAAACAAACTAGGCGAAGGAATCAAATCAGAAGTCTATGCTGGTATGGTATATGAGCGTATGGGCGGTAGATTTGAAATGTATGACGTATTGAGCGAAGACCAAAAATAATTTAACTATTTGGTAATAAAAAGCCAGTCCTTAGTTGACTGGCTTTTTTTATGAATATATAATATACTTTTGCAACAGGAGAATAACAATGGCAAAAATGTATGGTCCAGAAGAGAAAGCCAAACTAGAGCGTCTCATTAACGAAGGTTCCAACGTACTACGTGAAGTTGAAGATCTACAAGAAGGTCTTAAGGAAACTGTAAAAGCAGTTGCAGAAGAACTACAAATTAAACCATCCATTATTAATAAAGCAATTAAGATTGCACATAAAGATAACTGGAAGTCACACGAAGAAGAGTGGGACGAGATCGAAATGATTCTCGGTGTTACTAAGCGTCTACCAGAATGAATCTGTTAGCTAATGTATTCGGTGGAACTATAGCGTGGATTAAGGATGATTGGAATAGTCACCCTTTCCGTTTTATTGTTGAGTTGCTTGCTTGGGCTATCAGTATCGGCTGTTCGATCACAATGGCCCTTACAGTCCCAACTCCACCTTTGCTTATTCTTTATCCTATTTGGATCGCTGGTTGTGCTATGTATGGGTGGGCTGCTTATACTAGGAAATCATTTGGCATGTTGGCTAACTATCTGCTACTAACAACCATAGATACCATCGGCCTAATACGAATGTTATAAATAGATTTATAGATGGTAGGCGAGGCCATAAGCCGCATAGTAGGTATTTGCAAGCCACAAATTGCATAGGAGAAAAATTTGAGTTACGTTGACGCTTTCTACAATAGAGAGCAGGATATTATTCACGTCGTTGAACGAGATGACAAAGGTAAAAGACACTTTAAAGAATATCCTGCCAAACATATCTTTTACTACAAAGACGCTAAAGGTAAATTTACATCAATTTACGGCGAACCTCTAAACCGTGTAACCTGCAAAAACATTAAAGAGTTACGCAAAGAATTAGCAATACATTCAAACAAAAAACTATACGAAAGCGATATTAATCCAATATATCGCACATTAGAAGATCACTATCTTAATATCGACGCTCCAAAACTAAATGTAGCATTTTTCGATATTGAGGTAGACTTCGATCCAGAACGTGGCTATGCTTCACCAGACGATGCCTTCATGCCAATTACTGCGATTGCCGTTCATCTACAATGGTTAGATACAATGGTGTGTTTAGCGATTCCTCCTAAAACTATGAACATGGAGGAAGCTAAAAAGTCTGTTGAAGAATTTCCTAACACTATGCTGTTTGACAATGAAGCAGATATGTTAGACACTTTCCTAGATCTTATACAAGACGCAGACGTACTAAGCGGTTGGAACTCGGAAGGTTTCGATATTCCTTATACTGTTAATCGTGTTACTAAAGTTCTTAGCAAAGAGGACACACGTAGATTCTGTCTATGGAATCAATTTCCTAAAAAGCGTGAATACGAAAAGTACGGAAAGACTGCTGTTACATACGACCTAATTGGTAGAGTCCACTTAGACAGTCTTGAATTGTATCGCAAGTATACATATGAAGAACGTCATACATATCGTCTAGATGCTATCGGCGAGATGGAAATCGGCGAAAATAAGACAGTATACGAAGGTACATTGGATCAGTTATACAACAACGACTTCCGTAAGTTCATTGAATATAATAGACAAGATTGTGCCCTACTAGATAAGTTAGACAAGAAATTAAAATTCTTAGATCTTGCTAATACAATTGCACATGAAAATACTGTTCTGTTACAGACTACTATGGGTGCTGTAGCTGTTACCGAACAAGCTATTATTAATGAAGCACATCGTAGAGGTATGATTGTTCCTAATCGTCTTAAAATGGACGATCGAGGAGATACACAGGCTGCTGGTGCGTATGTTGCATATCCTAAGAAAGGCATTCACGAGTGGATTGGTTCCCTAGATATTAACTCGTTATATCCGTCAGCAATTCGCGCATTGAATATGGG
>JACCDY011064175.1_pt1 | contig 27575 bp, 19 predicted proteins | sample 7446391 | NCBI WGS metagenome assembly JACCDY01 (sample SAMN15323451, study PRJNA562643) | freshwater metagenome | isolation source: river surface water | place: USA:Blue River Watershed | collected 2017-08-18 | reverse complement strand
TACCAAAAAGACGCCATTGCTGTTATCAACCCTCAAACTGGAGCGGTAGAAGGAATACTAAATTTAGCTGATTTAAAAACAAAAATTACCCAATTACCTGACACGGATGTTCTGAATGGAATTGCTTACAATCCTAAAACTAAGACCATTTTTGTAACTGGTAAAAATTGGGATAAAATGTTTGAACTAAAAATTACAAACTAAATAGTAAGCATAAAAAAAAGGGAGCAATTAGCTCCCTTTTTTTTATATTTGAAATAGAATTATCTCAAAGAAAAACTTGTTCTTGAAACCAATTCAGCTTTGTCAAAAACATTTACTGTATAAGTTCCTTTTACAAATTTACTTCCTGCTAAATCTTCTGTAACATCAACTGTTTTGTTATCATATTTTACAATGGTTGTAAAACTGTAAGTTAATGATTTAGTTCCAAAATTTTCTACTTTCTTTTCTCCAACCACATTGTTTTCGCTATCAATAACTTGAACATAAAACATTTTAGTTCCTGATTTTGCGATTTTATTTTCAGCAATTGTAAAACTAACTTTTAAAATATCAGCTCTACTTGCTTTATCTGTTTCTATTTGTTTACCAGAACTTCTTACTTTGTAAGCAGCACCTTTAGTATTCAACACAGTTAAAATAGATCCTTTTTCAACAGTTTTAGCTAATTCTGTATTTTGAGAAGTCAATACTTCATTCGCTTTTTTAGACTCTACCAAAACAACTCTTGTACTATCACGTTGAACGGTCAAAGTCACGTTTTGTTTTTTCAAGTTATCATTTTCAGCAATCAAAACTTTCATGTTATTTTGAAGTGCAGTCAATTGAGATTTAAATTTTGAAACATCTCCATTCGATTTTTTCAAATCAGCCATTAAAGCAACTACTTTATCTCTCTCTTTAATCAATTCTTCTGACATTGTGGTATTTTCAGCAATTGCAGCATCATAAGTTGCTTTTAACGCTTGCAAATCTTTCATTACTGATTCTTTCTCAGTCAATGTAGTTTTTAATTCTGTACGAACCACTTCAGCATCTGTAGACATTTTAAAAATATAACCTAAACTGCCCAAAAGTAATAGCGCTAATACAATTACAATTGCTTTCAAATTCGAATTGCTTTTTTGATTTTCCATTTTAATAATTTATAGTTTAATTGTTTCGACAAAAATAATAATATATCGCTACCACACAACGTTTTTTGACACATTTATAGTATTTTTGGACAAACATTTTTTAACAATGGACAAACTAATTCCTTTTACAAGTACCGATTTAGGCAAAATTACCAATCATCGAAATGGTGAAATTAAATTTGGCGAAAAAATGATTACGGTACCTAAAGGAGTTGATCCATTAGAATTTCTTGCAACTTGTGACGCAAAATATGTAGTCTTCGGAATCCCAGAGGATATAGGTATTAGAGCTAATTATGGTAGACCTGGCGCTGCTTCTGCATGGAAAAGTGCTATAAAAAGTATTGCCAATATTCAGCACAACCGTTTTTGCAAAGGAAACCAAATTGTGATATTGGGAACTATTGATGTAACCAATGAGATGGCAGAAGTAACTAACTTGGATTTCAATGATATTGATGATCGCTCTAAGTTAAGTCAATTAGTGGAGGCAATAGACAAAGAGGTTTCGCATATTATTTTTCATATAATTAAATTAGGTAAAACACCGATTATTATTGGCGGTGGGCAAAATAACGCCTATGGTAATATTAAAGGAACTGCTTTAGCAAATGGCAAACCAATCAATGCAATCAACTTTGACGCCCATTCTGATTTTAGAATTTTAGAAGGCCGTCACAATGGAAATGCATTTTCATATGCCTTTGAAGAGGGATTTCTGAAAAAATATTTTGTATTTGGTTTGCATGAAAACCACGTTACCAAAAGTGTGTTGGACTCGTTTAAAAAATTAGAAGATCGTTTACAATATGTCACCTATGATAGCATTCGCATTCGAAAAGAAAAAGATTTTGAAGAAGAAATGCTTCAAGCCTCAGAATTCATAACTCAAGAACCATTTGGATTGGAAATAGATTTGGGAGCAATACCCAATATAGCCAGTAGTACTATGACACTTACTGGATTTTCAATTGAAGAATTACGCCATTTTGTTTCCTATTTTGGCCAATTTAAAAATGCCACTTATCTGCATCTATGTGAAGGCGCTCCCGAATTAGGTGAAGAAAAAAATGATCATTTAATAGGTAAAATCATTGGGCACTTAATTACTGACTTCATTAAGTCCAATAATGAAAAAATAATTCCTCAGCCAGAAGAGTTGCCAATTTAATGGATCAAAAATAATAACACTATCTTTGCAAAGTATTGCTGTACTTATTACAGCGTATTTAATACCAAAAATATGTTATTCGAAGATTTATCACTTTCAAAAAGTATTCAAAAAGCCGTCTATGAAGAAGGCTATACCCACCCTACTCCTATTCAAGAACAAGCTATACCTTTAGTTTTATCGGGTAGAGATGTAATTGGATGTGCTCAAACAGGTACAGGAAAAACAGCGGCATTTGCTATTCCAATTATTCATCAATTACACCGAATCGTTGGTTCATCTAAAAAAGCTAAGGAAATTAGGGCTTTAATTGTAACTCCAACACGTGAATTAGCTGTTCAAATAGGTCAGAATTTTGACACATATGCCAAATATACTAATCTAACTCAAATCACTCTTTTTGGTGGTGTCTCTCAAATTCCACAAGTAGATACCTTGAAAAAAGGTGTCGATGTGGTGATTGCAACTCCCGGAAGATTATTGGATTTGCACAAACAGGGTTTTATCAATTTTGATCATTTACACACCTTAGTATTGGACGAAGCCGATCAAATGTTAGATATGGGTTTTATCAATGATGTCAAGAAAATTGTGAAGCTTACGCCAAGTAACAGACAAACCTTATTATTCTCAGCAACAATGCCAATAGCGATCAGAGAATTAGCTGAGATGTTTTTAAAGGACCCGGCAAAGGTGGAAGTTTCTCCCGTTTCGTCTACCGCTGAAAAAGTAGAACAACGCATTTATTTTGTAGAAAAAACAGAGAAAAGAAACCTACTCTATCATTTAATTAACAATGAAAATCTATCGGATGTTTTAGTTTTTTCAAGAACAAAACACGGAGCTGATAATGTGGTAAAAGCCTTGCGAAAAAACAATATTGCTGCTGAAGCGATACATGGTGACAAATCACAAAACGCTAGACAACGTGTTCTAGAAGCATTTAAAAATAAAGAAGTGGGTGTGCTTGTAGCTACTGATATTGCTGCTCGTGGTATTGATATTGACCAATTGCCTTTTGTAATCAATTTTGATTTACCCAATATTCCTGAAACCTATGTTCACCGAATCGGTCGAACCGGTCGTGCCGGAAATGGCGGAATTGCGATTTCATTTTGTAGTAAAGACGAAGAGCCATACTGGAAAGACATTCAGAAATTGATCAAAGTAGATGTGCAAACCATTACAGATCATCCTTATCCTTGGCACTCTGGAAGTCCTGCAGCTATTGCAAATAAACCCAACAATTCGAATCGAAGTGGTGGTGCTCACAAATCAAGAAAATCAAACGCTTCCAAACAAAACAAAAAACGTTGGTATTAATACCAACGTTTTTTTTATGTAAAATGAATTGAAAACAGATTAATTTCCTGCTTCAATTTTGTCTTCCCATTGCCCAACTACAGATGTAGCTAATGCATTTCCTAATACATTGGTTGCCGTTCTAAACATATCACAAAAGTGATCAATTGGCAATATTAATGCAATCCCTTCAACTGGGATATCAAACATGCCACAAGTTGCAGCTACAACCACTAAACTCGCTCTTGGAACACCTGCAATTCCTTTACTAGTTAACATCAAAACAAGCAACATGGTGAATTGTGTTCCTAAATCTAAATCAATTCCATAGGCTTGCGCGATAAAAATACTAGCAAAAGTCATGTACATCATACTTCCGTCTAGATTAAATGAATATCCCAAAGGCAACATGAAGGAAACAATTTTATCCTTTACTCCAAAACGTTCTAATTCTTCTGTTAATTTTGGAAATACTGCCTCGCTACTTGTAGTTCCAAAGGCAACTATTAACGGGCTTGAAATTCTTTTTAAAAGGGTTGACATTCTTGATTTTAAGAAGATATAGCCCACTAGAATAAGAACAGCCCATAATGATGAAATTCCGATTAAAAATGATCCAAAATATTTGAAATAAGTAATCGCTAATTCTTGAAAATCACGAACGGCAAAAACACCCGCAATGGCACCAAATACGCCAATAGGCGCAAACTTCATAACATAGTTTACCATTTTTAAAACAATATGTGAAGTTTTATCAAGTGCATTTACAACTGGCTTAACTGAATCCCCAATAGCTGCTGCAGCTAATCCAAAAAAGATAGAAAAAATTACAATTTGCAAAATTTCATTAGTAGCCATAGCCTCAAAAATACTTTTGGGAACAATATGTTCAATGAAGTTTTCAAAAGATAAAGTGGTAGTTTTTGCAGTTACTTCTGAAGCGGCTGTCAAATCAACATTAGAAAGATTTAATCCAAGTCCGGGTTGCAAAATATTTACAAAAAACATTCCTAGCAATAAGGAAATAAAAGAGGCTGTAAAAAACCAACCTAAAGCTTTTCCTCCAATACGGCCAACAGCTTTGATATCTCCTAATTTAGCAATCCCTACCACTAGTGTAGTGAATACCAAAGGAGAAATTATCATTTGCACCAAACGAATAAAAACGGTTGCCAGCATTTTTATTTTGCTACTGAAAGACTGGGCAATTTCATCCGTACAATTGGTATGGATAGCAATTCCTAAAATGGCCCCCACTATCATGGCAATTAAAATTTGTCCCGTAAGTCCTGATAAAAAGGACGGCTTATTAGTAGTTTCTTTCATTTTGGTTTTGGTTTTGGTTAGCCCTGATGGAAGCGGTATCCTTTAACAGCGGAGTTCGCTGGTAAAGATATAGCGTACAGCAGGAAATAGCTCCTATTATTTTGAATAGGTTTTGTTTAACAAATGGAAATCGGCCAAAACAATGGCAGCCATTGCTTCTACAATAGGAACTGCACGAGGAACCACACAAGGATCGTGACGCCCTTTACCAGTCATTTCAGTAATATTTCCTTTATTGTCTAAAGATTCTTGTTTTTGCATAATAGTGGCAACTGGTTTGAAGGCTACTCGAAAATAAATATCCATACCGTTACTAATTCCGCCTTGGATTCCTCCAGAAAGATTCGTTTTAGTCGTTCCATCTTCGTGATACAAATCATTGTGATCGCTCCCTTTCATTTCGGCACCACAAAAACCACTTCCAAATTCAAATCCCTTAACCGCATTAATCGAAAGCATCGCTTTGCCTAATTCGGCATGGAGTTTATCAAAAACAGGTTCTCCTAATCCAACAGGTACATTTTGAATCACACAAGTTACAACGCCACCAACGGTATCGCCTTGCTTGCGAATTTCACGAATGTATTCTTCCATTTTAGCTGCTGAATCGGCATCAGGACAACGAACGGGATTGCTTTCAATTTTGGAGAAATCTAATTCTTGGTATTTCTTGTCTAAATGAATATGACCCACTGAGGATACAAAAGCATTGATTTTTATTTCGGGTAACATTTGCTTTGCAATGGCTCCTGCTACTACTCTACTTGCCGTTTCACGAGCAGAACTTCTTCCGCCTCCGCGATAATCTCTAAAACCATATTTTTGGTCGTACACATAATCGGCATGACTTGGTCTGTAATTGTCTTTTATATGAGAATAATCGTCTGACTTTTGATTGGTATTCGGTATGATAAAACCAATTGGTGTGCCCGTTGTTTTTCCTTCAAAAATACCTGAAAGAAATTGCACATCGTCTGGTTCTTTACGTTGGGTTACAATAGCGGATTGTCCTGGTTTTCTTCGAGACATCTCTAATTGAACTGCTTCTAAGTCAATCGTAATACCTGGAGGACATCCGTCAATTATTCCGCCTAAAGCTTCTCCATGTGACTCTCCAAAAGTAGTAATTCTAAATAGTGTGCCGTAGCTATTTCCTGCCATTGTAATTAGTTTTGAACAAAAGTACCATTTTAGTTTAAAGTTTAAAAATTTAAGGTTTAAAGATTTACACTACCCCATTGAATTTCGTTTTGAGAATCAAAAAACTAGATGGAATACTACTAGCTATTAAAAAAGCCACTTTTAAGTGGCTTTTTTAATATTATGAATATTTAGCAATGGCTCTTTGGTATAAATCTTCGTATAGTGGTAGAATTTTTTTAATATCAAATTGCTGGGCAGTAATTAGAGCATTTTTCTTAAACTCAGTTAATACAGCATCGTCTTTTAAAATTTTCATCGCATTTTTGGCCATGCCGTCAACATCACCTACTTCGCTTAAATAACCGGAAAAACCGTCTTTATTAACTTCAGGCAATCCGCCTGCATTACTCGATATTACTGGAACGCCACACGCCATGGCTTCAAGTGCTACCAATCCAAAACTTTCGGTTTTTGAGGGCAATAAGAATAAATCAGTTTGGCATAAAATGGTGTCAATCTCATTACTGTTGCCAAAGAAAATTACTTTATCCTGAATTCCTAATTCGCGACATAAATGCTCTGCTTTTTCTTTTTCTGGACCCTCACCCACCATCATTAATTTGGCCGGAATTTCCTTTTGAATCTTGTTGAAAATTCCAATGATATCTGGTATACGTTTGACTTTTCTAAAATTACTTATGTGCGTAATAATACGTTCCTCGTCATTGGCCATAACCGAACGTTGACAAGGAGATTTATCTTCTTTCTTGATTTTATCCAATTCAATAAAATTCGGAATGACTTGAATTTCATTTTTAATATTGAATAATTTGAGAGTATCGTCTTTCAAACTTTGCGAAACAGAAGTTACAAAATCAGACTTATTAATGCTAAAAGTAACTGCTGGTTTGTAAAATGGGTGATTCCCTACCAAAGTAATATCGGTTCCGTGAAGTGTCGTTACCATAGGGATATCAATTCCTTCGTCCTTTAGCATTTGCTTAGCCATATAGCCCGCATAAGCATGAGGGATCGCATAATGAACGTGTAAAACTTCAATTTTATACAATTTTACCATGTCTACTAATTTGCTAGACAAGGCCAATTCATAGGGTTGGTAATGGAATAATGGATATTCTGGAACGTTAACTTCGTGATAATGAACGTTCGGATTTAAGAGTGCCAAACGTACGGGTTGACTATAGGTTATAAAATGAATTTCGTGACCACGTCGAGCTAATTCAAGACCTAATTCGGTAGCCACAACTCCACTTCCACCAAATGTGGGATAACATACGATTGCAATTCTCATTGGTATAATTTAAGAATACGAATTTACAGAAATAAAGGCGGTTTCTACTTAATGCAGAAAGAAATTAATTATTATTCTTCTCTCGCTTTTTATTTAGCCATTGGTTGGCTTTTTGGGTGAGAAAAGCAGAACCGCTTCCAACCAAAGCTCCAACAAGAACATCGGAAGGATAATGAACCCCCAAATGCATACGAGAATACCCAACCGAACTTGCCCAAACAAAGGAAGGTACCACTACATACCATTTAGGAAAAGCCAAACTTAATGAAGTCGCCGTTGCAAATGCTGAAGAGGTATGACCAGAAGGCATAGAATAACTGCCTTCTACCGATAAAGGTTGAATTGATGGATGAGTTACATACGGTCTATCTCTTTTAATAATTGATTTTGATGCAATTGTAACAAAAGCAGAAGCCAAAAAAGTCTCGCCTATAAATAGTGCTTTTTGTTTTATTACTGAATCTTTTTGAATTAAACCAATAGAATACATTACCACTGGAGTGGCAATACTAAGCGGCACGGCTGTATTTGTAATTGATTTAAAAGTAGGATCAAAATCCGTATTTCTATTGACATTGATTTTTTTTAGAAGATCAATATCAAGGTTTTGAGCGCTAGCAACAAAAAAACTCATCAAGAAAAAAATAGTACAACTTAATTTATTCATTTCAACTATTTTATAATGGCTTCATTAATAATTCTTTGAATGTCTTCGCGAATGTGTTCTTTAGATAAAGTATTAATCGGATTCGTTGGATAGGTTCTATTGGACAGAAATACATACACAATTTCAGTAACTGGATCGGCCCAAGCCATTGTTCCTGTGAAACCGGTATGGCCAAAGCTTGATGAAGAAACACAACCACAAGTGGGACTATCTCCAGTCAATTGAGGTTTATCAAAACCTAAACCTCTTCGATTTCCTTCTGAACAAAAATAACAACTGTTAAAATCATCAAAGGTTTTCTCAGAAAAAAATTGTTGGTTACCATAATTCCCTTTTTGCAAATACAGCTGCATTATTTTGGCAACATCCATAGCATTTGAAAAAACACCGGCGTGACCAGCAACTCCTCCTTCCAGTGCGGCAGCCATGTCGTGCACATAACCTTGAATGGTTTGATAACGAAAATACGAATCCACTTCGGTTGGCGCTATTCGATTTTTATCCATTTTTTGCAAAGGATTATAAAGAGTGTTATTAGCACCAATAGGTTTAAAGAATTGTTCTGTTGCCAAAACATCCAGAGAAACTCCAGTAGCTTTTTCTAGATAATTACCCAAAATGATAAAGGTAAAATCACTGTATTTGTATTCTTTTTTTAAAGACAACTTACTATCTACAATCATTTTCATAATGGTATCATGATAATCATTTCGAATGAACAAACTATCGGCTACTTGTTTTGAGAATTGGGAATCGGCAATTTTTCTATAGTATTGTGCTAAGGGGTTTTCCTTAGCATCCAATGTAGCTTTGTAAAATGGAATCCAAGAAACTAAACCCGCAGAATGAGTAAGCAACTCTTTGAAATGAATATTTTTTTTATCCGAATTAGCAAATAGAGGAACCATTTCTGCTAAAGTTGTGTTCAGGTTAATCTTTTGTTGATCGTATTGTTGCATTACATTAGGAAGTGTACCCACAATCTTACTTACAGATGCGATATCAAAAATGGTTTCGTTCGTTACTTTTGTATCGGAATCATAGGTGTAATTACCGAAAGCCTTTTGATAAATAACTTTCCCTTTTCTTGCAACCAAAACTTGTATTCCAGGAGCCATTTTTTCGCGGATTGCTTTTTGTGCAATGGTTTCAATTTGAGCTAATTTTTCGGAACTCATCGCCACATTCTCGGGAGTTGTAAAACCTAATCGATTCATTTTAATAGTAGAAAGTCCCTCATTAACTTGAAACGAATCATTTATAGAAACAGGCAATTTTCCTTTAGCTTCAATTGCACCAAATACCAGTTCAGCACTAACTTCTTGCGCCACATCATTATTTTGATAGGAAACAATTAGTCCTTCAATGTCGTCAAAATTGGTTATTGGCAATAATGAATATGGTTTTGCAAAAACATCCAAAATGACGGTATTATTGATTGCAATTTTTTGAAGCCATTCCTTTTCGGTAGCTGTAAAATCATTATTCTTCCAGGGCTTGTCTGCTTTGTGATAGCCAATAATTACTGTAGAAAACTCTTTTAATTTTAGGTTCAAACTATCAATTGTAGCGGCACTAACTTCAGTAACTTCTGTGTATTTTTTTAATGTTGAAACAAATTTAGTATTGTAATCATCACCCAATTTAACATAGGCGATCTTTTGAGTATTCAGCTCTTTAATTGGTAAAATAGTACGATCATTTTTCAAAACCGTTAAGGCATTTTCATACAATCGGTATTGCAAAGCCTCATTGGCAAGCGGATTAATATCCTTGATTAGATTTGAAATTGCTATTGGTTTAAATGTGTTCAAACCAGCTTTATATTTGTATTTTAAAATCTTTTTTACCGATTGTTCCAAACGTTCTTCAGAGACGATTTTATCTTCATAGGCTTTTATAATAGTTTCTATGCCAATTGAAACGTTCTCAGAAAAAAGCAAAATATCATTACCTGCAAGAAAGGCATCTAATTCAACGTCACCTGGTTTTTTAAACTTGCTGACCCCTTTCATATTCAGAGCATCTGTAAAAATTAATCCGTCAAATTTTAACTCTTTTTGCAACAAATTAGTAACTACATTATACGAAGTTGAAGTTGGATAATTTTGGCGAAATTCTAAACTAGGAACATCCAAATGCGCTACCATAACAGAAACTAATCCTTCATCTATAATTTTATTATAAGGATACAGTTCTACTTTATTTAAATGTTCTTTAGAAAAAGAAAGTGTAGGTAAACCTAAATGAGAATCAATAGACGTATCCCCATGACCTGGAAAATGTTTTCCAGTTGAAAAGACACCTTGCTTTTGAACCCCCTTCATTAATGCAATTGCTTTTTCGGTTACATTAAATTTATTCTCACCAAAAGATCGGTTGCCAATGATTGGATTTTTAGGATTGGTATTGATGTCTAAAACGGGGGCAAAATTAAAATGAACGCCCATTCTACGACTTTCATTACCCATTAACTCTCCAACATTTTCAATAAGATTTAGGTCTTTGATAGCTCCCAAGGTCATGTTCCAAGGATAACGATAAGTAGAATCCAAGCGCATGCTCAAACCCCATTCGGCATCAATACCTACGAACAAAGGAATTTTAGATTTAGCTTGGTAGCGATTGGTCAAATTCGCTTGACGCAAAGGACCGCCTTGAAAAAAAATGACACCACCAATTTTCTGGTCTTTAATTAATTTTTCAATAGCATTTATGTGGTTACTATCTTTGTTGGAATACGCAGCAACCATAAACAGTTGACCCACTTTTTCTTGTAACGTCATTTGGTTGTATATACTATCAGCCCAATGAGTTTCGGCTTCTGAATCTTTGAAAAAGTTTTTCCTTGCTGATTTTTCTTGAGGAATATATACCTCTTCAAAATCAGAAATTTCAGGTTTATTTAGTAGAATTGGTGTAGGCGAAATAAACGTACTTTGAATAGTTCCACAATTGGAAACCATAAGAAGTAATAAAAAAGAAAGTACAATTTTAGTAAAGAACGTTTTCATCAATTGAGTATTAAAAAAAACGGCTGTGCCAACTATCTAAAGCTGGAACTTCCCAGGAGTCATTAAATTCTTCGATAGTATTGATCAAATTATTGAAAACAATCGTGTTTTCAGTAACTGCCTTATCTTTTACCATTTTTTTAAAATCAATCAAAGGTTTGTGGGCAATATGCTCGCCTAATTTGAAGGTCACATTCATTTTATCTAACAAATCAACGCTGTATTTCTTTTCTATACTTTGAATAAACTCAACCGAAGCGTCAATCGAACAACCGGTTGCATTTTGAACCTCTTGATTGACAGCCAAAATAATAAAACGATTGTATTTCAATTGGTAAGAGGATTCCAAACTTGTACCATGCGCCGCCCAGTTTTGAAGAAATGCCTGTAAAGCAGTTTCGATTTCGGACATTTCATCATCCGAAAATTTTCTATTGGATTGGTAAATCCAAATTCTAGACTCTTCGGGTAAACTTTCAAATGGAACGTACATAATACAATTGTATTGAGTTAATTAGTATACTTTTTTATAAATCTTGTGCATTAGCAATCAGTTCTGCAATATCCAGTACCTTCACTTCGCTTTCTTTTTCTTTATTTTTAATTCCATCTGTTAACATGGTATTACAAAATGGGCAACCTGCTGCAATAATATCGGGTTGTGTTTCTAGTGCATCTTCAGTTCGTTCAATATTGATTTCTTTGGAACCAGCTTCCGCATCTTTAAACATTTGAGCCCCACCCGCTCCACAACACAAACCGTTCGCTTTGGAACGTTTCATTTCAACTAATTCCACGTCTAGCTTCTGAATTAAATCTCGAGGCGCTTCGTAAATTTTATTGGCACGACCCAAATAACACGGATCGTGAAATGTGATTTTTTTGCCTTTAAATTGTCCTCCTTCAATAGTCAAACGTCCTTCATCCAATAAGGACTTTAAAAATTCGGTGTGGTGAACTACTTCATATTTTCCTCCTAATTCTGGATATTCATTTTTTAAGGTATTAAAACAATGTGGACAAGCTGTAACTATTTTCTTGGCTTCATAAGCATTAAGCACTTCGATGTTCATCATGGCTTGCATTTGGAACAAAAACTCATTCCCTGCTCTTTTAGCTGGATCACCAGTACAACTTTCTTCAGCTCCTAAAACAGCAAATGATACATTGGCACGATTCAAAATACGCACAAATGCTTTGGTTATTTTTTTTGCTCTATCGTCAAAACTACCTGCACAACCTACCCAAAACAATACTTCAGGTTGTTTTCCTTGAGCAAGCATTTCGGCCATTGTAGGTACTACTAAATTTTCGGACATGGTATCAATTTTATAATTAAGTTATTCTATTAATAATAGAAATTACTATTTATTCGTTTTTCCAATTCAATCGATCTTGTTGACTGTATTGCCATGGCGCACCATTATTTTCAATATTAGTCATCATAGAATTTAAAGCCATTGGAGCAGCACTTTGCTCCATTACAAGGTAGCGACGCATATCCATAATAATTGACAACGGACTAATACTTACAGGACATTCTTCTACGCAAGCATTACAAGAAGTACAGGCCCAAAGTTCCTCTGGAGTGATATAATCGTTTAACAAAGACTTGTTATCTGGAATAAAAATACCCTTATTGGCGTCAATGTTTTTACCCACTTCCTCCAAACGATCTCGGGTATCCATCATGATTTTTCGTGGAGATAATTTTTTACCCGTTTGATTAGCCGGACAGGAAGAAGTACAACGTCCACATTCGGTACAAGTGTAAGCATTCAACAATTGAACCCAATTCAGATCTTGTACATCGCTAGCGCCAAATTTTGCTGGTGCCGCTGCAGTTTCGGGAGCTGCTGCAAAAGGATCGGTGTTGGGATCCATCATTAATTTAACTTCGTTGGTTACTGAGGCTAAATTATCAAATTGCCCTTCCGGATTTAAATTAGCAAAATAGGTGTTTGGAAATGCTAACAGAATATGCAAGTGTTTTGAATAATATAAGTAGTTCATGAATATCAAAATTCCTATGATATGTAACCACCAAAACAATTCCGATAATAGCATCACCAGTTCATTAGACAAACCATTAAAAAGAGGTTCTATAAACTGACTTATTGGAAATGAACCTGCTTTAATAAAATGAGAAAAACCGCCTGGGACATTTTGCAAATGCAAATCAGAGGCATTCATCAATAAAAATAAAGTCATTAACACCACTTCGAAATACAGAATATAATTGGCATCTTTTTTTGGAGTTCCATTCAAATCAGAACTAGAAAAACGCTTTAATTGAATTATATTTCTTCTTGTCCAAAACACGAACACCGCCACTAAAACCAATACCGCTAAAATTTCAAATGAAGCAATTAACAGATCGTAAATACTACCCAAAAAAGCAAAAATTCTATGTGTTCCAAATAGCCCATCTATGATGATTTCAAGCAATTCAATATTAATGATCACAAAACCTACATACACTATAATATGAAAAAATCCTGCTACTGGACGCTTCACCATTTTGGATTGTCCTAAAGCAATCATAGCCATATTAGACCATCTTGCTTTTGGATTATCATTTCGATCAACAGCAATACCTAAATTGATATTACGAACTAGTTTTTTTATGTTTAAATAAAAATAACCAAATCCTAAACTCAATATAATTGCAAATACTATATTATCTAAATAGTTCATACTACTATTATTTTTCTTTAGACTTAGCTCCTTTTACGGGTCCTACAAAAACGGAATCTTGAACAGGACTTACATAAGGTTTATTTTTTTTACCAAAAACAGAAACATTGATATAACGAGTAGGAAACAATCGCACATCTTGTAACAACAATTCCATTTCTTTGGTTGTTGATTTCAATTTAGAATACAACGCATCATCTTTTAGCAACTTACCAGCTGAACCTTTACCGGCTTCTAAATCCAATAAAATGGCATCTACTTTAGCCAATGAAGTATTGAAGTTTTTGACTGTTTTTCCTAAATCGGCTTTAGAAATCGAATCGGAAATTTTAGCAAAATCAGTTGATACTTTCTTGAAATTGGTTACAACACCTTTTAAATCAGATTTATTGTCTGTCAAAATGGAATTCACATTGGCTGAAGCAGCATGGATTTCGACCATTGTTTTGCTTAACTCAGCTAAAGTAATCTTAAGATTTTCTTGAGATTTTTTGTCCAAAACACTATTAACACCTTGCAATAATTTTTCTACTTCAACTAATACCGTTTCAAATTTTGCTTGTAATGGAACTAATTTTTCTTGGATGGATGCTGTTAAACTCAGTTTCAATTCACCTGACAATTCCTGGCCATCCTCTGCCAATGTTTTATTTTTAAAATCGGGCTCAATTGCAATTTGTTTTCCACCTATAAAACCTGGCTCATACAAAACCGCCGCACTAGTACTTGAAATAGGGAAGTCAGAAGTAATTTGCAATTCAACAACTATCGAACCATCCGTCTCATTGATTTTAATATCGTTTACTTTTCCAATAGCCAAACCATTTAATGTCACTGGAGCCGATTTAACAAGCCCTTCCACATTGGTATAGGTTACATAAAAGGTTTTGTAATTAGCAAACAGCGCTTTTCCTTTTAAAAAACTGTAGCCCCAAATAAACAATACTACAGAGGCAATGACTAAAACCGCTGTTTTGATTTCTCTTGATAGTTTCAAAATTTTATTTTTTTACAAAATTAACACTAAATAATTGACTTGCCTATAATTTCAATGCTTCTTGAATACTAATTTTAATACCATTATTAAAAGCAACTAAAAACGCTGAGTTATACCCTTTCGATTTGGCCTCTTTTAACAAGTTCTTAGCTGTTTCATAATCGGATGTTTCACCATACATATAAATAAAAGACTTTTTTAAATCAACTTTACTTATGGGTTCCAAACCTTTAAAATTCTTCGCTTCCAACGCTACTTCTTTGGGACTTACACCAATTTGAACTTTATAAATTAAAGCCGTTTGCTTTTCTTTAACTGGTTCTGTTTTTTTGATGTCTTTGGTGTCAATTGCAACTTTTGGTTTCTCTTGAATCAAAGTGTCTTTAATTGGCTTAGGAGCAATTCTTTTGGATGGTTTCAATTCTTTGATTGGTAAAATTCCATCACCAAAAAACTCATTTCGATAACTGATAATGGCATTAGCAATAGCTTCCGCCATATCTTGTTGCCCTTCCTCTGATTTTAATAATTCTCCCTCCAATGGATTGGATATAAACCCCATTTCTATCAACACTCTTGGCATGTAGGCTTTGTGCAACACCATAAAAGGTGCTTGTTTTACACCACCTTGACGCAATTTTTTTCCTAATTTACCAAATTGTTCTTCAACTTTACTTGCTAAAAAAATACTGTTATCTAAAAATTCTTCTTGCATTAAGGTTAATCCCATAATTGATTCTGGCGAATTAGGATCAAAACCATCGTATTTTTGTTTGTAATCTTTCTCTTTTGTAATTACCGAGTTTTCCTTTTTGGCCACTTCCAAATTAGACGCTAATTTGTTCAAACCCATTACATAGGTCTCAGTTCCATCGGCGGCGGTATTTTTATTAGCGTTGCAATGGATAGAAACAAAAATATCCGACTTGGCACGATTGGCAATATTAGCGCGTTCAATTAAATCGATAAAAACATCGGTATCTCGTGTATAAACAATATCAATCTTATTCGTTCGCTCCAAAATTTTACCCACTTTCAATACAACTGCTAAAGCAATATTTTTTTCAATTCGGCCACTATAAACAGCGCCGTAGTCATGTGCACCATGACCGGCATCTAATGTAACTTTAAATTTAGGATTTTGAGCTGCAATTGGCATGGAAAGTACCAATAAGAAAAAGGAGTAAACACCTATTATTTTTGTATTAAAAGACATATATCTGAATGTTAATTTTAATTAAATCTAGATGGTTTTAAAATATTTATTTGACTATTTTTGCCGAAAATAATATGTAAGTTTGGCACATCAAAAAACAAACCATATTTTTACAAAAATAGCATTTAAACCTTTGCGTACAAACTTATTTCATATCGTTTTTCTAGGCTTTTTCCTAACAATTGGATTGGGTGAAATATATGGCCAAGATATCAATAAAAAAACGACTGCAATTAGCCCCGCGAGTACTATAAAAAATTCCAAAACTAATGCTGAAAAATCCCTTGAATCAGCAACTGATAGTACATCTAGTTTGGTAAAAAAAGACAGCACTACCAAGAAACAAGCCTTTTTAGACGGAAAAGTTAAATACAAAGCCAAGGATTATACGAAGATTGATCAAAAGAAAAAACACATTATTCTATATGATAATGCCGAATTGTATTATCAAGATGTTGAATTAAAATCTGGTATTATTCTTTTGGATTATGAAAAAGACGAGGTTTATGCTGGAAGAATTAAAGATTCCGCAGGAAACTACACGCAATTCCCTAATTTCAAACAAGGCGCTAATGTCGTTGAACCGGATTCAATTCGGTTTAATTTCAAAACAAAAAAAGCCATCATTTGGAATTCTCGTTCAGACCAAGGCGAATTCAAAATAAAAGCGGCACTTACCAAGAAAGAAAATGATTCGGTTTATTTTTTGAAAGGGGCCCGATTTACAACTTCTAAAGATGTAGATAATCCAGAATACTATTTTCAGACTAATAAAGTGAAATTTGTACCTGGTAAAAAAGTAGTTACTGGAGTTACAAATATGGTAATTGCCAATGTACCTACTCCGATTGCCTTACCTTTTGCTTTTTTTCCAATGTCAAAAGAAACTAGTATTTCAGGAATTTTATTACCCAGTTATAACGATTCTAATACAAGAGGTTTTTCACTTCAAAACGGAGGATATTATTTTGCTTTAAGCGACAATTATGATTTAACTGTATTAGGAGACTACTATACCGATGGAAGCTATGGGATGCGTTTTGAATCCAATTATGCCAAACGGTATAATTACCGTGGCAATGTAAATATTCGTTTTGAAAATTTAATTTCAAGCGAGCGAGGATATCCCGATTATTCCAAACAAAAAATTTATAACATCCAATGGTCTCACTCTCGAGATAGTAAAGCCAATCCAAATGCAAGTTTTTCAGCATCAGTCAATTTAGGTAGTAGTAAATATTTCAAACAGTCTATTAATCAAGTCAACATAGGTTCAAATTTGAACAATACTATGAATTCTTCGGTTTCTTATTCTAGAAACTTTGTAGGTGCAGGACCTCAGTCCAGATTATCGATAACCGCCACACATTCGCAAAATACTCAAACCGAACAAATTGACATGACATTGCCAACGCTGCAATACAGTATAGATAGGGTTTATCCTTTTGTCAAAAAAGATGGCGTAAAAAAAGGATTTTTCAAAAACATCAATTTACAATACGATTTGAGTGCGAAAAACAGTATTACTACAACCGATTCATTATTTTTTAAGCCTCAAATGTTTGAAAATGCAAAAGTAGGATTACAACACAGTATACCCTTGAGCACCAATTTCAAATTATTTAAATATTTTAGTGCTTCATCTTCCCTGAATTATAAAGAAGTTTGGTATACTAAAACCATCAATAAAAATTTTGATGCTACCCAAGGAAAAGTGGTAGATACCGAAGTAAAAGGTTTTGATGCGTTTAGGACCTATTCTTTTTCATCAAGTCTTGGAACAACAATATATGGAACATTTAATCGTGGGGCCAATAAAAAAATTCAAGCTATTAGACATGTAATGCGTCCTTCTATTTCGTATGGTTATACACCGAGTTTTGAAAAATATTACGACACCTATGCTGCTGATGGAAGCGGAACGATGATAAAGGAATACTCCCGATTTGAAGGAGGAATTTTTGGTTCACCAAGTAATTCTAATTCGAATAGTTTGGGATTTGATTTAAGCAATACTATTGAAGCTAAAGTAACCGATAGAGACAGCACCAAAACAGAAGCAAAAAAAGTGATGCTACTGAACAATTTAAATTTATCTACCAGTTATGATTTAAATGCAGATGGAGTAAAAACATTAGCTTGGTCACCAGTTCGAGTAAGTGGTGGTACCCAATTTTTTAATGATAAAATGAATGTTAATTTTGGAGCTACTCTAGATCCTTATGCCATAGACAATTCCGGTAAGAGAATTAATGTGTACAATATAGACAATGGCGGAAGTTTGTTTCGTATGACAAGCGCCAATATGACCCTGAATTATTCACTTTCAAGCTCTGACAAAGCTAAAAAAAGTGATTCGGATCAAACCAAACGAAATGGTGGTCGAGAGGATGATTTATTTGGAAAACCGAATTTAGGTAATGAGCAAAAAAGTTTGTTTGATGAAAACGAAGATAAAGGTGAAGACACCGTTTCTGAATTTTTTCATTCCAAATTACCTTGGGATATGACCTTTGCTTATTCCTTAACTTATGGAAATAATAATCGTGAAAAGAAAATAATTGGCAACTCCATTATGATTTCAATTAATGCCGATTTAACTCCAAAATGGAAGACTGGAATTTCAACTGGATATGATTTTGTTCAAAAAGGGGTGACCTACACTCAAATTCGTTTTGAAAGAGATTTGTTAAGTTGGAGAATGGATTTCAATTGGTCTCCTTTTGGAACCTATGCTAATTGGGGCTTCTTTATTGGAATCAAATCTGGCGTATTGAGCGACATCAAATGGGATAAACGAAGTACAATCATTCGATAAATTAATAATTATGAAACAAATTCTATTTACAGAAAAAGCACCTGCTCCTATTGGCCCATATAATCAAGCCGTACTTTCAGGAAATACCTTATATACTTCAGGTCAAATTGCTATCAACCCTGCAACTGGAGATCTAGTTTTAGATTCTATAGAAATAGAAACTAAGCAAGTAATGGAAAACATGAAGGCGGTATTAGAATCTGCTGGGATGACCTTTGAAAATGTAGTTAAGTCAACCATATTCATTTCTAACATGAATGACTTTGCTGCTATCAACAGCGTTTACGGCAGTTATTTTAACGAAAAAACCGCTCCAGCTCGTGAAACGGTTCAAGTGGCATGTTTGCCAAAAAATGTAAATGTAGAAATCTCTATGATTGCAGTTGCATCATAAAAAAACTCTAATAATTATTTATTAGCTACGTGATACGCGATCAATCCATCGATTGGTCGTCTTAACACGTTACCTAATTTAATTTGGTATTTTTCAAAAGTCACTTCTAATTCTTCTTTTAGGTAAAAAGCAATTGAACCTACAAAATGAACAGGAACTTCTTGGTAATTATCGTATTGTCTTATGTAATTTTTGACAAAAGATTTCATCCCTTTGTATATGATTTTTTTACAGAAAGGATCTTCTTTATGTTGGATTAAGAATTTGGCAAAAGTCGCTAGATACGCATTTGGATTAGCTTCTTTGTACAATTTGCTCTTAATGTAATCAGGTGTCATATCGTACTCTTTTTCAAATTCAACTGCCAAATGTTGCGGCATTTTATTGAAATAATACTTTCTAATTAACTCTTTTCCAAAAACATTACCACTACAATCGTCCATTATAATATAACCTAATGATTGTACTTTCTGATGCAATTCTTTGCCGTCAAAATAACTGCAATTGGATCCTGTACCTAAAATACTAACAATTGCTTTCTCTCCTTTTGGAGTAGTAGCAAATACAGCAGCATACGTATCTTCCTCAACTACAACAATAGCATTAGGAAAATAGGCTTGAAAAACTTGGGAAAGAAATAATTTCATTCGTTCAGTTCCACAACCCGCACCATAAAAGAATAAATGAGTTGCCTCATTTTTGTTTTGTAAAATATCAAAACGATCATTCAAACGTTCAATAACTTCTTCTTCATCCAGAATTTCTGGATTCAATCCTAAGGTTTGAGTAGTAAATAAAATTTTACCACTATCATCTATAGCTATCCAATCGGCTTTGGTAGAACCACTATCAACAATTAATTTCATCTTTTGGTTTTTTGGGTTTGTTTTGGTTTTTGGACTTTAATTTCCAATGCAATAAAATTAAACTTTTAATAACGTTTTGGAAATAAGTAAATAGTGAAAAAACAAAATCCCGTTACAATAACAATAACGGGATTTTATTGAAAAAGTGTGTATTATTTTAAACCTGAAATATGTACAGATAAATCAATCAATTTACTTGAATACCCGTATTCATTATCATACCAAGAAATAATTTTGAAGAAAGTAGAATTCAAACCAATTCCAGCTTTAGCATCAATAATAGAAGTTCTTGAATCAGATACGAAGTCATTAGATACCACATCATCTTCAGTAAATCCTAAGATTCCTTTCATTGTAGTTTCAGATGCTTTTTTCAATACTGCCATAATCTCAGCATACGAAGTTTCTTTTGCTAATTTTACAGTTAAATCTACTGCTGAAACGTCAACAGTTGGAACACGCATTGACATACCAGTTAATTTTCCGTTTAATGATGGAATTACAACTCCTACTGCTTTAGCAGCACCTGTAGAAGAAGGAATCATATTAACTAATGCAGAACGACCACCTCTAAAATCTTTTCTAGATGGACCATCGTTTGTCATTTGAGTTGAAGTTGTAGCGTGAACAGTTGTCATTAAACCTTCAACAATTTCGAAGTTATCGTGGATTACTTTAGCCATTGGAGCTAAACAGTTTGTAGTACAAGAAGCATTAGAAACAACTACGTCAGACGCTTTTGCAGTTTCGTGGTTCACTCCCATTACAAACATTGGAGCATCAGCTGAAGGAGCAGAAATAATTACTTTCTTTGCACCACCTTTGATATGCTCGCTTGCAGTTTCAACTGTAGTAAAGAAACCTGTACATTCAGCAACTACATCAACATCCACTTCATTCCATTTCAAATCAGCTGGATTTCTTTCAGCAGTGATACGAATGTGTCTTCCGTTTACATATAATTTACCTTCTTTCACTTCAACAGTTCCATTGAAACGTCCGTGAACTGAATCATATTTTAATAAGTAAGCCAAGTGATCAACATCCAATAAATCATTGATAGCAACTACCTCAACATTATCTCTGTTGAAAGACTCTCTAAAAACGATTCTTCCAATTCTTCCGAAACCGTTTATTCCTAATTTTACTTTTGACATTTTAATTTAATTTTAGATTTAGTTTATTTAGTGTGATTGTTATTTTGATTAGTTTTTCCAACCAAAAAATTATTTATTTTAAATGGATACAATATCAGATACTCGTAATAATTCGGTATCAATCTCTGAATGCCCTTTAATCGCTTGCTCTAATGGAGTTAAGGTAATTTTATCTTGATTAATTCCGGCCATAAAGTTGGATTTACCTTCTAGCAATGACTCTACGGCTTTTACACCAAGTCTACTCGCTAATACTCTATCAAAACAAGATGGAGAACCTCCTCTTTGCATATGACCTAAAACTGAAACTCTAACATCATATTCAGGTAAGTTTGATTCAACGTAATCTTTTAATTCAAAAACGCTTTTTCCAATTTTATCACCTTCAGCAATAACCACTATACTTGATGATTTCCCAGCTGCTTTACTCTTTTTAAGCGAGTCCAACAAACGGTCTAGTCCCATATCTTCTTCCGGGATTAGAATCTCTTCTGCTCCTGCTCCAATACCGGCATTTAATGCTATATGTCCCGCATCTCTACCCATCACCTCTACCAAGAACAAACGGTTGTGAGAACTTGCTGTATCACGAATTTTATCAATGACTTCAACTACAGTGTTTAAAGCAGTATCGTATCCTAAAGTATGGCTGGTTCCAAAAATATCGTTATCAATTGTACCTGGAATTCCAATTACAGGAAAGTCATATTCTGAGTTGAATAATAATGCCCCAGTAAAACTTCCGTCTCCACCAATAACAACAAAAGCATCGATTTCAGCTTTTACCAAATTATCGTATGCTTTTTTTCTTCCTTCGGGAGTTTTAAATTCCATAGAACGAGCCGATTTTAAAATCGTACCCCCTTTATTAATAATGTTGTTCACGCTACGAGGTCCCATTTCTTTGAAGTCACCTTCAATCATTCCTTGGTACCCTCTGTAAATACCCACACATCCAATATTATGGAACGCACAAGTTCTTACAACTGAACGAATAGCAGCATTCATTCCTGGCGAATCACCACCAGAAGTAAGAACACCTATTTTTCTTATTTTATTTGACATTATTGTTTGTATTTGGCGCTAAATTAATAAACGCGAATTAGTTTCAAAGCGATGTATTTAATAAATTATAGAACTACTTAAAATTCAAACGTTTTCGTTAATAAGTTTTAAATTAGAGAATTAAAAATACTATTTATTTAAGAAAATGTAATAATTATGTTATATAATGATAATATTTCAATTTGGACCCCTTAATCCTCTTCTGGTACTCTGCCTTCTCGATTTTGTTTGGGTTGATCCTTTGTTGATTTTTTTGAATTCGAAAATTGAATAAAATCAGGCGTCCTATCCGAATCCTGGTCTAAATACTCTGCAGGTATTGTTTGAATTACTCGTTTTTTCTTGAACATTTTTTGAATTAACTCTTTAAAAGTATCAAAATCTACTTCATAGGTAAAACCTAATCCTTGAGTATATCCAATTCCTTGGCCAATATAATTAATATCATTTTCCTTATTAAATATACGCCCATTCAATGTACCTTCTTCGTTTAATCTCCAAAGCAATTCAACATTTCCAATAAATGCTGTTTGATTGATACCCCCAAATGGAACACCAAACTTTCCATTAATTGTAACTCTCTCATTAATTTTGGAAGAAATAGACGCTTCAAAACGACCGTCTGTTTCTTTACCCAATCGCCTGTCTGCACCAACCACATTGATTCCGACATTAAATTTTTCATCTTCAGACTTGATCACATTGCCCAATAATCCTGTAGCCGTTTCAAACAAACTACCAGACAAATCACTTTGGTTCATTCCTTCAGAGCTTAAGAAACTTCCCGTTGAAAGTAAATACAAAGCTTGTGTTTGACGAACATCTTTATCGTATAGTTTGGTTTGAATTTCTGATTTTAAAACCGAACTTACGGTAGGGAAATCGATATTGAAATCGGGTTCAGGACTCATCAAATCACCTCTAATTCCAATGACTACTTCTACAGGAACTTTTTTGTTAAACGACGAATTATCAATCAATAAAGATGGATTTGCAGTTGTTTTATATACGGCTTCTAAATTTAATTGCGCTTTCAATGGATTGCCATCCCATGAAATCGACCCTCCTTTTTTGACAGAAAAACGCTTGTTGATACCTGTAGTTCTAAAGTTGTAAGTCCCTTCGTATGCTTGAAAATCGCCCCACATATTGAATTTTCCTAGAGTATTGATTTTAAACAAAAGAGAACCATTCCCTTTTCCTTTCATTCCGTGACCCGAATTTCTATCCAATATAACCTCAACCTCAGCATCAGGTGTTATATTAAAATCAAACTCTAGCTCCAATCCATTATAATCTCTTATTTTTTCTGTAATTCCTTTTTGCAAATTGAATTTTTCTTTTGCCGTAACAAAATGCAAAAATGAATTTTCACTAACACTCTCGGAATTGTTAATTGGAATTTTTATTGAAGTTCCTTTTTCAGACTTTGCATCTACAACAATTTTAAGATTGTTTGTTAATCCATTGATCGTTGCCGAACCATTGATAAACGCAGTGCCGTAGTAAGCCGCATCTTCTTTGTCTTTTGTGTCTAATGCCAAAAATCGTTTTGAAGCTACCGCTAAATCTAATTTCCAATTGGAAAAATTTTTATGCTCAATATTACCATTCAACACACCTTTGGTTCCATACTTGGAATCTGTTAATGAATTATTTCTAAATAGAAATTTTTCATCTGTAACATCCACAATGGTTCTAGATGCTAATTCATAATCAACTCCAATATAAGGAATACTCATACCTGCTTTATCCAGATACAAGCGTCCGTTAATTTCTGGCGAATTGACATTGCCTTGAATCGTAGCATTTCCTGACACTAACCCACGAATATTAGTTAAAATATCTCCTCCTACCGAGCTAAGTGTAGCCAACTTGAACTCATCAAATTTAACCCGTAAATCAAGCAAGGTTTCATTATTTTGAATGGCAAGATTTCCTCCTGCATTAAACGATTCAAAACCATTATTATTAATAGTTGAGTTAATAGCAAAATTGGACAAACTCTGATCTCCTTCAATATCAAACTGTAAAACACCAAGATCTGTTTTATTCAGTTGCAATTGATCAATAACCAAAGAGGCTGTCGGTCTATAAATCGCTTTGTCTTGCTTAAAATTAATTGCTCCATTAATGTTTCCGTCAAAAACAAACAAATCGTCCTCTGGTGTAATTTTATTTAGATTGACATCTTTAAAACTTAATTTAAGGTCTTTATAATTAGTACCTCTTAGAGCACCTTTCAATTCTATTCGTTGGTTTTCATGCGAAAGAACAATATCCTCAATAGTAAACTCTTTCAACTCTTTATCAAAAACAATTCGATTATCTTGTGTATCATTTTCGTTCAAAAACCACAAATAATCTTTGAATTTTACTTCGGACTTACTAATTCCTACTACATTCTTATTTTCTTTATCAATTGTATGGTATAAGTTCAAATTGAAATAATCTTCGCCTTTAGTTCCGCCCTTAAATTCAGTTCTAACAAACAGTGAATCTTTCATCGTCACATTAATCAAACTGAAATCTCGAATTTTATAATATTTTGATTTAATTGAATCCAGTTCAATAAAGGCATTGTATAATGGATTTTTATTGTCAATTTTTACTCGGACATTATCCAGTGTATTCTCTGAAGCGGAGATTTGTGGTGAATTAAAATTTAATTTAAACTCATTTTTATCGGAGTTGATTGTTCCACTTAGCTTTGTATTGGACCCAATAGAAACTTTTGGAAAAAGTACTTCTACAATTTTATTGTTGATTGAAAAATCAAAATTTAAAAATTGTCCTCGTTCTACTTTATTGGGTTTGTAGTTAGCATACAAACTTCCCAACGAATTTTCAATCAAATGTTGCAACTGGTTAAACTTGTATTTTCCTACAATCTTTCCTTCCACAATATCGGGCGAGTTGACTGTAATCGTGCGCTTATTATCCGAATCAAAACTTGAATTAATGGTAAAATCATCAAAATAATAGGTTGATTTTGAATTGGTATAGGTAGTCCGATTAATAAAAATAGTTCCATTTAAATTATCCGTTGAATTTCCAGATGCCTGAACAATGACATCTCCTTTTAAAATTGATTTTGGATCCTTAGTGAATTGTAACTGATTTAAATTGGCATTGTCAATTGCAATATTAAAATCAAAGCGATTCTCTTTTTTAGACCAATCCATCAATCCATCAAAAGTCATGTTCAAGTTAGGATCAGCCACCGAAATTTTCCCTTGGTAAATGGGCATTTTAAAATTTCCATTCACTTCAATATTGGAATAGGAATACTTTTTAAAATCTAATTGGGAGAGGGAGCCACTAATTTTAGTATTTAAATATTTCTCGGTAAAGCCAATTCCATCAATACTTAGATTAGCGCTTATTTTTCCCAAATCTTTTTCAGATACAAAAGTGCCTAAATCAAATTGATCTAAAACTACTTTACCCACATAAGAGGCTTTATCAATAAAATCAATTGAATGCATTACAAAATTGGATTTCACATTTCCTAAAGCGGTGCGCATTGTAAAATCAGCTTCAATAAATTTAGTGGTCAATTCCGTTTTTCCAACCAAATTAAATTGCCCTAATTTTTTTAAATTCGAAGGCAATGTCTTACCCAACACATTGGGCAATAAACTTATTAGATCATTATAGCTAGACGAAAGAGTGCTAAACTTTCCTTTCATATAAAATTCCTTTCCTTTATCGGGAAACAAATTTTTAAATCGGATAGCACCAATCATTTTGCTTTTATTCGAACTTACTAAATTTATTTGGCTGACTTTTAAATTATTTAATGGCCCTAGTGCATTGGCTTTCAAATAAAAAAATTGATTTTTACCCAATTCTTTGTAAAAACAACGAATATCGTTCGTAGCCAAAGCAGAAGAGGCTAATTGTACATCAAATTGCACTTTATTATTGAAATCGGCAAAATCTTCGATTGCATAATTCAAAGCAACATTGGCCTTAATTTCAGAATTTTCTTTGGTCAAGGCCTCTAATTTGGTTAGTTTCAATTGTTTTTTAGTATAACTAAATAAACCACTAAGCCTTTTAACATAGATCCCACGATGATCTAAAAATGACATTTTCAGAATTGAAGTAGTAACATCGGGGCCATACAATTTAAAATCGGATAGCTGAATGTTCAATTTGGTAAAATCGACATCTTTGGGTACAACTCGATTTTCATCGGTCAAAATAAAATGTCCTTTGGTAATTTTAGCTTCTTTGGCAGTCAATAAAAAATGTTTATCCGTAGCTGTTGTATCTTGCCCAAAAGCATTAATAAACACATCTAAGTTAGTTAGCTTTTCTTTTTTGTAGGTTTTTAGATTGAATAACACACCATCCAAATGCAATTCGCTAAAAATCAAATCACCATCCAGTAATTTCTTTCCATCCAAAATGGAAGTCTTAATCCGATTACTGTAGATTAAAGTATCTTGATGATGATCTCTAATCAATACATTTTTGAATTTTACTCCGCCAAAAGGAGAAATAGCCACCTCGTCTATGCTAATATCTGTTCCAAAGTCGTCATTAATCGAAGTCATAACGTATTTCGCAATGCTAGTTTGCACCACTGGCAAGCTGAGTGCAATACCTAGAATCAGCAAAAACAGGAGGAATCCTATTAGCGAATACGATACTATTTTTTTGACGTTTTTGATACGGCTACTAATTTAATTCTTTGAAAGTCTAATTTGCTCACGCAAAGGAGACGCTTTAAATAAAAATTCTTTAATTTTGGCAAGGCTGAAAAATAGATACAGCACGCCAAATATAATTTAAAATTCGCGCTTTTTTATGCAAAATTCCGAGGTTTTTATTCTTGCCATCGAAAGTTCGTGTGACGATACCGCTGCAGCCGTTTTACATAACGATAAAGTGCTCTCAAATGTTGTTGCTAATCAATTGATTCACAATCAATATGGTGGTGTTGTTCCTGAATTAGCTTCTAGAGCGCACCAACAAAATATAGTTCCTGTTATTGATGCTGCACTGCGAAAAGCGAATATACAAAAAGAACAACTGTCAGCTATTGCATTCACTCAAGGACCCGGATTAATGGGATCGTTGCTAGTAGGAAGTTCTTTTGCAAAATCGTTGGCATTAGCATTGCAAATTCCATTAATCGCAGTCAATCATATGCACGCTCATATTTTAGCGCATTTCATTGACGAAGAAGGATATGACAAACCCGAGTTTCCTTTTTTAGCCTTAACCATTAGTGGAGGGCATACTCAAATTGTTCGTGTCGATGGCTTTTTTGATATGAC
>JACCDY010649237.1_pt1 | contig 27593 bp, 33 predicted proteins | sample 7446391 | NCBI WGS metagenome assembly JACCDY01 (sample SAMN15323451, study PRJNA562643) | freshwater metagenome | isolation source: river surface water | place: USA:Blue River Watershed | collected 2017-08-18 | reverse complement strand
TGGATTTGAGCCGGCTGCAAGTTTTGTTCTTGCGCATTGTTATATAATTAGTCGTCGTGCAGCTCAAATATTCTATGATGAAGCATTTCCAATTACTGGACATATTGATCTCTATATGTCGACTCAATGTGCTTTGCATAAATTGAAACTCTATTGTTCAAAGACTTTAGCGGCTCCTCAATTTCAACAGGGATCTGATATTGTAACTAAGTCTCGATGTTTCATTTGTGATGTACCAACTGATTATGAGAAATCAATGGCTCTTATTAATAATTGGGACTTAAAGCTGGCAAGGACGAGTGAAATACTATTAGGGGTAGTTATATTTGCATATCTCTCACACCAAGCATTTGCTTATTTGCGTAAAGGTACTAATTGATTATATCGTAAGGACAATTAGGAGAAAATGATGATAAGTCAAGGACAGAATGCGTTGTTACCAGATTCAACTCGTGCTAATCGTAAGCCGCGCACGCTCCGGTATGAGATAAGTTCATATGATCGTAATTTTACCACTGAGCACAGTCATAGATTCCGTTGGCGTCTTCCAAATGCAGTCCGTGAAGTCTGTGAAGTTAGTTTAGTTGGTGGATCAATCCCACAACCAGTGACGAATATTTTTAGTCAATCAAGTCAAGTGCATAATTACAGTTATAATAAGTTTACTGTAGATATTGGTGGGACTCAATATAATCTTACAATCCCTAATGGTAATTACACGGCATCTACATTAGCTGCAGCCTTACAAACAGCTCTTAATGCATTACCACCGTTTACTACTTTTGTTTGTGCTGTAAATTCTCTTACTGGTGGTATAACTATTACTGCTTCTGCTGGTGACTTCTCTTTCCTTTTTGGAACAGGGGGATATGTTGATACAGTGGATGCAAGTACAGGGGCAGTTTTAAAAATGAATAGTCCCGCACTTCTCTTCGGTTTTCTTCCTGGAGTTGATGTCACAAGTACTGGAGGCGTTCTTGCAAGTCCTAATTCTATGGACGTCAATATGTTGACAAATCGTATTTATGTGTACTTCAACTATGACACAAGTCAGGATTTAATTGCATATGATCGCGGCCTTGGTCGTAGACAGCCATCAGCAATAGTTTATATGGATTCAATAACAAATGATAGGAAGTATTTGAATAAGGAGACATTTGTTCCCCTAATTGTCGCTAAGCCTGCGCCTATATCACGTATAAATGCATTGCAACTCAGTTTCGAAGATTTCTTTGGCAATCCAGTGGACTTTGGTGGACGTGAAGTGTCGCTGGCTATTGAAATTGTTACATTGGAGGCTTAAAAATATCACCTATTAATAAAAAAATTGATTTGTGTAGCTATTCCATAATAACTATTAGAAGTAAGGAGTAAGAAGCCAAGATGAACGTTGAAGCATTTAAGATTACGTCCACAAGCACTTTTGTGAAGATCCGCGGGCTTGATGCCGATGCGCCTCACATTCCTCTCAGTATTATTGCAGTCATTGATGTCAGTGGCTCGATGCACGGAGAGCGACTTGATTACGTAAAGAACTCTCTGAATCACATGGTTCCCATGATGACCGCAGAGGATTCGTTCTCACTAATTACATTTAGCGATTTTGCAACTGTTCACTGTGAAAATATCACTCTGGATGCTGCTGGTATTACAACGGTACAGGATACCGTTAATCGTCTACACACTATTAGCTCTACAAATATGGGCGCTGCATTGATTGCAGCTCGCGACATTGTTGGGCGCACACCTTGTAATAAGAAGGTGTGTATTCTCCTACTGACGGATGGCCATGTAAATGCTGGCATCCGTGAGCCGGATTCCCTGAATACTCTTGCAAATAGTATTCGGGATGTGAGTCGTCCTGCCCCTCTTGGGGCAGAGATGGCTCCTACATCAATTTCCATCTTTGCGGTGGGATATGGTGCAGATCATAATTTCACTCTCCTGCAGTCATTTGCGCGGGATGGTGGTGGTTCTTACCAGGTCGTCAACACTTTGGAGCAGGTAGCTTCGGTGTTCGGTGATATGCTGGGTGGAATGCAAACAATTGTAGCACAGAACGCGGAGATCATTATGCCAGCAACGGCTAAGGGGATTACCGGTCTGCGTATCACCAGTGATACTGGTGGACAGAAGGTCCAGTTTGGAGATATCTATGCTGGAGCCCAGAACGCACTCATTATTGATAATATGCCTGTTGCCGTGGATAACGCAGCTCAGAGCATCAATTATCGGTACTTTGATGTGCAGACAGCGACGATGATCATTGGATCATGTCCAATCTCTCTGGAGTCAAGTCCAGAGATTATTCGAGAGGGATCCCTATTCATGCTGAAGCAGCAGATGGCGACTCTCATGAATCGTATTGCAACGGGAGTAATTCCGCATGCCGATCTCCGAAATGAGATTCAGGCAGCAATCGACCAACTGCGACCTCATGCGGCAGAGCCGTGGGTCGCTGCCATGATTACTAACTTTGAGCGGCAGATCCGTCTCATTGAGTGTCAGGGCGTAGCGCATGCAAGCCGAGGAATCTCGGGTATTGCTGCAAATAACGCCGCGGTGCTGGCGTTTAATCGGGGTGTGGCTATGATGTCACAGGATCCTGATAACTTGAATGCACACACATCCGCTGACATGTTTAGTACACCCGCGCAACAGATGCGCTCGGGTGGTATGGTCCGCGGAGTCTCTGGTCCTGCAGTTCCCTACCCTAATGTGGGTGGTGGAGCTGGAGGCGATCCTGTTCCTGCTGTTGCTTACCCTAATTTGGGTAGGCCTGGTGGTGGACTTCTACGCTCTGGCCTCTCGGGAGGCATGGCGACACTCGATCCTTTCGGATCAACTCCTGTCCAATTGAGTCGACAGGTTGCGGGTGATATTGTACCCCCTATGCCACCTCCTATGCCCCCGATTGGTCGGGCAATGGCGGTGATTATTCCGCCCCCTCCTACACTTGAAGAGTTGGAGGCGGAGAATGAAAATCCTGAGCCTGGCTATTTGACGCCACGTGATCAGATTCGAACTATTGATCCATCAAATCCGCCACCGGCGCCCCTGCGTAATAATGAAACGGGAGAACCATCTCCTAAGCGCACGCGACTCTATTTTGGCGAGTAATATATTGTATGAATCATTATAATGTTTAATAATTGAGATTTTTTTTACCTATAAAATTTGACATCTCTAAAAGTGGCTTAAATGAAGTATATAATTTTCTTATAGACTATGACATCAACAAACTCAAAGATTCTTTTCATTAGTGATGGAGTTGGTTCTGTTGAACTGCTTGAAACCTTTGGATCTGATCTAACTGTTGTAAATGCTGCTCGTGTATCCTTTGCCAAAGAGAGTACTGAAATGTGCGTGGCGGATGAGAAGCTAATCAATTATTTGGCGAAGAATGATCATATTACACCATTCTTCCACCCTCAGATTCGTTTCCGTATCAAGATGCCAATTTTCGTTGCTCGTGAATGGTTCCGTCATCAAATCGGTCTTGCACGTAATGAAGTTAGTCGTCGTTATGTAGACTTTGAGCCTGAGTGTTGGTCTCCTGCAGATGGTTTGAGGGCTCGTGATCCCAAGCTAAAACAAGGATCGAAAGACACATTGATCGAAGATAATGCTCTATGGACTGAACGTATTGCCTCTTATACCAAGGATACAATCAATTTCTACAAGGAGCTGCTTGCAGCACAGGTAGCCCCTGAACTTGCTCGTACTGTTTTGCCACAGTCAATGTACACTGAATTTATTGAAACAGGTTCACTAAGTGCGTATGCCCGTATTTGTGGTCTACGTCTTGATCCTCATGCACAAAAAGAGATTCGTGAATATGCTGCTCTGGTCTCGACACTTATGGAGCGTGCCTTCCCTGTTAGTTGGAAGGCATTGACGAATCGTTGGACTCCAGCACCAGTACCAGCACCAGCACCAGCACTATTGGCTACAAATGAGATTGTAACTACATCTGAAGTATCACGTCAAATTACTATTGAGGGTGAATCCCTAAGAGTGACTGTTCCTCAGGAACCCATAATGACAATTAATCCGGTTACTCTTAAGAAGAAGGAAGATGATGTACCGTGTTATACTCAATGGGGTTGTTAATAAAAACTGAACGAATTATAATTAATATATAATAATAAACATCAATCTAAATGTCATTTAGTTCAGGACTTTTACTTTTAACAACAGGATTTCTTATGGGAATAACATTGACTTTATTGAATGTTATTAAACCTCAAATTGACGGACAAGATCGTTCTCATAAAACCAGTTTTGTTGAAATAGGAACTCGTCGCGATCGCGATTCCCTCGGCGACACCCGAGCTGCGCCTCGCGATGAAAAATCAAAATAGTCGTAACATATAGAAGTATGTTACGAAGATTTTTTAATTCAATCTTAACGGCTTTCGTATCTTTCTTCATTCCTAAAAGTCGTAGTAAATCACAACCAAAAATAGAAATAGATATTATGAAACCATTTGAGGATGCAGCTTTCCAAAAACAACAAAAAAACTGGTTCGACGTTGAACTTTCAGAGGTAGTTCAGGGTACTATTAATTATAAAATTTGAAAAATATATTTGTCAATTGTAAACATTACAAATATGGATTACTATCCTGTACCATCACCTGTAGAAGGCCAATTGTGTACTCCAAATTATGTTGCAGATACGAAGTTGGATTATTTAATTAAAATGAGTCATCATTTCAAAGTACCTATTGAACATTTACCTCATCATCTTGGTCCTAATTATTGGTTAACAATTGTATATCATGCAATTATTGCTGGTGATTTAATTGAAATGGATCGTATTATGTTTAATCATGGAATTCCTGTTGATATACCATTATATAAGAATTTAACTCCAATATGGTTTGCATGTCTATATGGTCATTTCCATATAGTTCAGAATCTATTATTGAAAAAAGCGAATGTAAATATATATGATCGCGATATTAAGATGAGTTGTTTAGATATGGCTATATCCAGGAAATTTAAAAAATGTGCCTATCTATTGTTGGCATATGGTGCAAAAACATTTAATAGACTTGCACCTGTTTTGGATGAAGAAGCTGCAGCTATTGAAAAAACATAACTATCTTTGTATCATTCAAAATATCGTCCCATACAATAATTTTTTCGTGAAAGTGTATAGCCATCTGGACTCATAATTGTATACCAACCATGACGTTTACCAAAGCAATAATCAGAAATATTATATATCTGACCATTAGGATAATATTTCATTTGTGTACCGTGTCTATATCCATCCCTAAATGTTAGATAATGCATTAATATACCTGTTGGATAAAATTGTTTATATGGTCCATTCAAAAGATCATTAGCAAACATACATTCCATAATAATATATCCAAATGGACTGTAATGAATCAGGCTACCATGTAACATACCCTTATCATTGACATTAAATATCAGTAAACCACCTATTGAACTTCTACATGAATATGTATGTAGAAGTGGCTTGAGTGGCTGTATATCCATTATTAGACTCTCTTTATCGTACCTTCAAAAATCAAATTTTGCTTGCACCTACAATTGTTGATATATATTATATATCAGCAGTTGTATCTCTTGCAAGATACGCAGTCAGCATTTCGTTCTAAAAATTTCAGTCATAAATTTTGCGAAGGGAATTTGCTGTAAGCTGACTTAATAACCATTGAAATTCAATGATCCGCGGTAATTTATTTGTATTATGCTGCATGAATACTTCAGAACGACCGAGCTTTGCTCAGGCGAACTCCTTTACAGTATTCCTTCTTATTTAATGTCTCTACTTCCGTAAAAACAGGTTTTATCTTTCGACCACTCACCTATCTCAGAGAAGTATCGACCAAGCCCAGCGTACCCCGTTAGGCGTACCATGGTTGCCAGATCAGACAAGTGTGCACCCTCTCTAATCACTTGCCTAATTGTAAATACATAGTTAGCTACGCCATACAGATACAATTAGGATATTGTACAATATTGGTTGCAGGATCCCTTGGTAAAAAAAAAGAGGAATTTTTTCATTATAATTGCTGCATGGATCCTATTTTACTATTCTTATGATCACTTTAAACCCTGATCAGGGGTACAGGATTCTATTTTGGACATTGGAAATTACTATTGGTATTTCGTTCGATCGAAGATTGCTGTTAGAATCCTATTCCCTAATTGTTATCAAAGCTTTAAGCCGTGTTAGTTGCATTAAATGCCTCACGTACAGCATTGTATCGCTCTGCATCGAGTGCGACCCTCATCACCTTATAAGGTGTACTGACCTCAAGAGATCCAGAAGCCAATACTTTTAGGATCGACGGGCTCCATCCACTAACAGTCACCACACCCTCAGTATCAGCCTTCGCATGATAGTCCTTAAAGGAAGCCTGTAGATTCCAAATAATGATTCGTGGGACCTTGTAACCAGCAGCAGACCATTTAGCTTTAATCTCATCTAAATGGAATTTCCCGTTAGATGCAGCATCCCAACCCATATCAGTGAGAACAAGAAGATCTTCAGGACCTTCTTCCGCCGGTAAACCGGCAGCCACCATCTTAGTCAGAATAAGATCAAGTGCCGCCTCAAAGTTAGTTGAACCACCCCAAGGGGCTCCCTGAAGCATGTTGATCTTATCCTTCAATGAACCACACTTTGAGAGATTGACCCAAGATGGCGTCGTATGGAATGTCATAACATGATCCTTGAAAGCTGCACAGTTCACCTCAGAGACCAAGATACCAAGAGCAATAGAGATATCCATAGGAAGACCAGCCATTGACCCAGAAACATCTGAAAGAACAACACAACGTTTTAGACCAGCAGAGGCCGTCCTGATCGCGGACCATTGAGCCTCCAGTAAAGAGACTTCTTCATCAGACGCACGAGCCAGCTTCGTTGTCACATTATGAGGGAACACAGTATTACCACCCTTAACAGTAGCCTCACCACGAGCCACCGCTGCCATATGTGAGACAAAATTCTCTGCACATTTAATACGATCAGGTGACTCGGATCTCTGCTTCTTACCCTTAACTGTCTGATTGAAGAACGCTGCCTTATTCTTATTAAGACAGATACCAGGAACAGAACCAGGCTTAATCTCAGCCCAAGTGTGACCACACATATCAATCTCAACAGTCTTCAGATACTTGTTAAGTTCAACAATCTTCTTACGATATTGAGTCATCAGGTATGCACGTTCCGCCTTAGGCTTATCAAGTGTTGATCCAGCGATCATGTAAGCAACGTCCTTGTCAGCAGACTTCTCACGAGGCAACCACTTACCAAGAAGAGAGACTGGCTTTTTCTCTGCCATCGCCTTCATGTCTTCATTCATCTGATCATGAATCATCTTCAGCAAAAACTTGTTCTCGGAATGAGCATGACGCTTCAGAAGATGGATAATATCCAACCATGAACCGTACTCAGGAATAAGCTTCAACATAGCCCTGCATTCATCAGCAGGACGGAGACCGCAAATAATGTATAGCATTTGGTAAAATAGCTGACGTTCACCCTTTCCACCGCGGACATCACGAGCCTGGAAAGTTAAGAGCCACGCATCTAAGGGATTTGTCTTCACAATCTCACCTAAATGTTTGACCAAGAAAGAGTATTCTGTTCCACGAACACCAGAAGTGAAGAGAACAACTCTTGAGTCCCCAACACCATCGTCAGTATAAACAAGGGATCCATTCACACCTTGTTTAGTTTGGTTCATAGCCTGTAGAAATGCAGAAGATGCAGGTGCGGCCATTTAGTCAATTATATAATTAATGTTTACGAGTTTTAGGTGCTTTGCGAGCCTTCCTTTTATAGGAGCAATTACGTCCTCTGCGTCCCCCTTTATATTTAGTATACGCAGGATCAGCATTAAATTCTAATTTAGCACGTGTCAATAACATCGAAAAATAACGTTGACTATCATCACGATCGGCAACAGCAATATACTTTTTAAAGATGCTCCAATAAGAACGATTCAACATATATAAGACGCCATCCAAAATATGTTTAGCAGCAGCTGCATTTGGACTATTAGCAGCTGCATGATGGAATGCATACGCCGTAGTTAATAGCACACGTAATTGATTAACATCATAATTACAATCACGTATTCCTAATGTTTCACGTTGATATTGAATTAAATCAACAATCTCTCTTATATATGTTCTTAATGCTGTATCGATAAAATATTGTACAAAAACAAAATAACGAGTAGGACTAAATGATCTATAAATAGTGTCGTTTTCAGAAAATAATATAATTGGTGTATCTGGTATTTCTGGAAATTCGAAAACAGAAGCCATATCTATTAATTTGTAATATTTATTCATTTGTGTATAGCAGAAAAAATTTGAAAAATATAATACCCTATTAAGTATATCAAATAAGATGGAATTCGAACAGCAGATTGGGCAATATAATATGGTGCAACAAGTGTATGAATGGTGTGAAAATAATCGTGAGTTAATTATGGAATGTGTCAAGCATATTGTATATACTCCTTGTCCTTCGCCTTGTCCATCGCCTTCCCTAACTCCTTGCTCTACTCAACAGACTGTTAAGCAGTATCAGAAAAGAAGTGGACCAATTAAAGCCACTGAACATGAACGGGCAGTATCAAGAGCATATTATATTGCTAATAGAGAAGCTATCCTCGAAAAACGACGAATTTATCATCTTAAGATAAAGCGTTATCAAAAAAATTTGAAAAATAAGGATCGTCCAATGAAATCTTAATAATGGAATTCAAGTCCTGCAATCAGGACTTATATACAGCCCAGCTATGCTCGGATGAATTCAAAGTAGGCCAAGAAGTAGGACTTTTAAAGCAGAAATATATTGGTCCGCAAACTGGGACAATTATGACAATTACAGATGATAAGAAATATCATGTATTATGTCGTGCAATTTTCCCACATCAATGGGTTGTCTATATTTGTGAGGCCCGTGAATTATTGGCACCGTCGAAGAAATCATCCTATAAGTGGGAGAATCTATATGAACTATATTCTTATGGACATATTTACAAACAATCAGAAGATTCATTTTATTTGAGAGAAGCAATTTCAGTTGATGGACTCCAAGTTATTGGTTCTCATCAAACTAAAAATTAATTGCCAGAAAAATTTGAATTTTTTTTAGGTCATTTTAAAACCAACCTAAATTATGAGTAAACTGCTCAAACATCAGACTCAAGGAGTTGAATGGATGTTAGAGCGTGAAGCAACAGCCGAGGGCGAAGCCCAAGGAGGCATCTTAGCCGACGAGGCAGGTCTTGGTAAAAAGATTCAGATGATTACAACTATGATGAAGAATCCTCTAAAACGTACATTGATTATTACGCCATATTCTTCCCTAAATATCTGGGCAGAATCTCTAAATGTGATTCAATTAAATACAGAGAGCGCATGGAATTCATTGAAGATTCCATCAGATGAAACCACATATTATCTTGTTAATTATCAAAAAATAAATAGACGTCAACGTCTATTGGATGTAGTTTGGGATAGAATTGTCTTCGATGATGCAAGAATTCTTAAAAATCCTGCAAACAAAATCTTCGCCGCCGCTTCCAAACTTTTAGGGAAGATTCGATGGCTCATAATCTCTGAGAAACCGGCAAATCTTCTGCCATTCTTCTCTCTTCTAAAAGTCGATCCTCGTGATGATCTCGTTCTGAGTAGATCATTGTACCGAATCCAAGGAGGTCCTCCAAAACCTGATATCTTCAAAATTGAATTACAAGATTCCGCCAATAAAATGGACGTCCTTAAAAATATCTCCCTAAAAGTCGCTAAACCAGCCGTTATTTATTGTTATAATATTCATGAAGTACATAATGTTCATGCATATTTGGCAGAGCAAGGAATAAGTGATTTATATACATGTTATAAAGATTGTGTCGATCAATTGAATGATGCAATAAGTAATCCTAATGCAACCCTAATTGTCTGTACTCGAGGAATTTTACAAAGATTGAAACTTCATATGTTTAAGACTATATTCTTTGTAAATTCGAAGATTAGTGATTATATGTTGGAACGATTAATAAGATGTGTTATATGTTTTGGAACGAAAGATATTGTTAAAGTATTCATTATGGCATGAAAAAAAAACTGAAAACGTGTTTTTTCATTACAATTAGTGGGGAAGTGATCAGAAAGTATCAGAAAGTACCCACTGTGTTAGAAGTTACATTCAGCCACAGTATAATCAAGCTGAATTCCAGGAAGATGTCAATGCCTACCCGTCAAGATACGGGCGTGGGCGTTCAAGATGCACGTGAGGTGCATGAGGCGGATGAAAGGATGGATCATGAAGCTGGCGCTTGCGCTGGCGGTATTGGTGGTGTAAACAGGGAAGTGCCGCAGTTGGACCTCAGTGACGTGAATGTTGCTAAGGCAATGCTGCTGGCATACCGCGATGAGACTGCAACCCTATTTGGGGTTCGTTTCATCGAGGCTCTAGAAGATGATGAGTTGCGTCAACTCGCCCGTCTGTCAGTGAACTGGCAGGCAGGTGACTTTGAGCAGTTCGCGGATTATACAATCGCGTTGGAGGAAGTCACTGGTATTGAACATACTGGTGAGCTGACTGATCGCGGTCGTCGTGCTCTCGCACTCCTCCAGGAGTGTGAGATAGTCGACGATGACAAGGAGATGAGTGCTCGCATTCGTTTCCTCCTTAAGTGGGGCTTTGAGCCGGCGATCTTTATGATGCCGGTAAACAAGCTCGTGGTCGCAGAGCCCTTCACAAACAAGTACGGTTTCGATCGTTTCAGGTTTGTGACGGACATGTATTATGACCCGCATTACTTTAGTCATGATGAGATGACTGGTAAGGTGAACATGTGGTACGATGAAGAGGACGGAAAGCACCTCTCTCGTTACACGTGGGACCGTGCCATGCCATCCTTCTGTACCCTCAAGGCCGAATGCAGGTGTTCCCTGTGTTTGCGCTGCAACAAAACCGACGAGACGCGGCGCCGTTTCCCTCAGGCAATGAGGGAGCGGTTCCGCCGTTGGGCATTGTCTGCAGCCGAGCACAGGTGGAACCAGAATCGGAAGCGGGGGAATGATAACAAGGCTGCGGGTGAAACCAACCATGTGATCTTTGGCAGGAATGCAGATCACTGGCTGGTGCGCCACGACATGCGGTCCCATGAGGACAAGGAGGAAATTTATGAGTCGTACGCCGAAAGGCGCTGTTCGTCAATGTATTTCGCGGGCCGCTATGTGCGGACTCCCTTCTGGCGCACACGGACGATCCGTGTAAGCGGATTCCCTGCAAACATTGCTCTCTACGAGATCCAGGCCATCGTTGGCCAGGTAACGGGCGTCATTGACGTTCGTCGCCCGGTCGACGCCGCTGGTAAGCCAGCCTCCTTTGTGGAGGTGGTTGTACCTGGGAGGTTTAGATTTAGACAGATGTATCAGGTGCTCAACATTTTGAGGAGCAGCCCGATCGTCATTAGGGGACATGCCTTGCAGTTCCTGGCCGACAATGAAGAGTCGGTTCCAGTGCAAGGACCTGCCGCGCAGACGCGTGGGGGTGCAGGTGGTCCAGACCAGGGTGGTTGGACTGCAGTAGGCGGTGGCGGAGGAGGTCATCGTGGAGGCGGTGCATCAGGAGGTGGCCGCACAAGCGGTGGCGGAGGAGGCCATCGTAGTAGCGGTGGGGGTGGTGGTCCTCGGCGTCGTTATTAATAAAAAAATCACCAATGTTTGTATATATCGAAAAAAAATAAAAGCGAAAAAATATATAGCGAACATTTAGGGCTGGGATCAATGCGTAGCGATCTCTGAAATACATGCGAAGGATGGGGCATGTATTTTTTGTTTAATACTCGAAAAATTTGAATTTTTTTATTTCCCTATAGAAACATTAAAAAGATAAAAACAGATGAGTATTAATTCGTATGCTACGTCGATTCTAAGTGCAATTGATTTTGTGAATGATTGGCGTTTTGTTAATGTTGAGAGTGATTTTGCCGAACTATGTGAACATAATCTAATTGAATATTTGAAGTTGCTGATTTCAATTTATCATTCTGAACAAACTATTGAAACTACTGACGACCTTTTGAAAAAAGTTAATGAACAAAAAGAAGAACTATTAGGTACGAATGCATTGGGAGAATTCTCCGAAGTCATACTTGCAGAAGCTCTTTATTATTATAGGTTAATGCTTATCCCTGATAGGGCTATGCATAAACTTATTCATATGTTGAGTCTATATCGATCAGGTCAACATCTAAAAGTTATTACAAAAATAAATTCCCTCATTATGTTTAATGTCTGTACCTATGGTGCAGGCACTGCAGAAGATAAACCTCTATTTAGTCTAAGTGTATACGATGGTATCACTAATGAACAACGAGACTTGGAAGTAAGTATTGCTTTCCTGTTGAGAAATATCAATGATCTACATTTGACGTTGGCTGAACCATTGTTTAATCACCCTCTTCATACACTATTAATGGATGAAGATGAATCCCTAGACGACAGCCAAACTGCGTCTCGCGAAGAAAAAGAAGCTACTGCAGCCACTCCTGAACCAGAACTATGCACTGTAGAAGAAAATAATGAAAAAGAAGTTGAGAAACTATTTACTACAACTGAAACATTTATATTTATTACATCTATTATTACAATTCTAATTGTCGCTGCTTATCTAATTAAGCATATTAGTGTTACTAATCCTATTATTACAAAATAAATATAGTTTAAAAAATTGATATTTTTTTCTTACCCTTATAAAATAATAAAAATAGAAGAATGTCTATCGTAAGTCTTGTGAATTCGCATATTCATGCAACAGATTATAAATATGTTATAACATATAAAGTACCTGGTGTAAAAACCACAATTCGTGCTACTACAGTTCCAATGCCTGTTAATGGTAATAGATATACATCAATTTATTCAATGTATCCACATGGAAGTAAGACAAGTTATAATTTTGAAGTCTTATTGTCAATCTTGAATAAATATAAGGCTCTTATGAAATCAAATAATACTGAAGAAAATTCTAAGCAATATGCTAAATGTATTGAAGAAATTGAAGATAGTCCTATTGGTCTATTTATCAATCATAATAAAGAATTACCATTAGTATATGTTGGTGTACAATCAGTTAGTGTAACTGAGAAAACATTATTTGAAGGCCCAATGATAATTAAAGAACTATATAATAAAATTCAAGATACATTCAATGAACTATTTAAATTTACACAAACTGTAAGTGCAGCTCCTGTGGTCAAAGCATCCGCTGCATCTACAGTTGCAGACACAATAGTAGCAGCCGTTACATCGGCTGTAACAGCTGTAGTAGCTGCAGTAGTTCCTGAAAAACCTGCAGTAGCTCCTGCAGTTACAGCCGATGTAATAGCTGCTACGAAGAAACCAAGAGCCAAGAAGGAAGATGATTTCAGTCTGTATGAAGAGAATTCTGCTGATTTTGATCCAACGAAATGGCAAAAACCCGTTACTGATTTCGAAGCAACTAAGCCTGTCCTGGAAGAAGAAATTAAAACTCTGGAGGCAGCACTTGCTGCCAACTTTGATATAGTTACAAGCAATCGTCTCAAGAAGAGACAAAGAATGCTTGCTCAATATCCAACCACTCTCGCAACCCTAAAAGCAAATGCAACCTCAAAACAAAACTATTATACCGATGGCTTGCAATCAAACTATAAGACAGATCAAGCATCTATAATTGTAGATCTAAATATTGAGTATTTCACCCCAGGTGGTCATACACGTTTAACTGAAAATTTCAATAATACAATTAGAATTGCTCATTTGGCACGTAACCCGGCTCTGTTCCTAAAAGTAGAAACAATTGTAAAGGATTGCCGAAAGAAGGTGAATCGTCTTCGTATCAATAAAGAAGAGAAGTTGACTTGGGTACAAAATCTGGAAACAGTATTTGAAGCTCTAAAGGCTGAAGTGAAGAAGTCGAAGTACTATGTAAATATTCCTGAAGACAATTAGATAAGATGAAACGCAGAACCCGTAAAGGAGGGGCGTATATAGGTCAGGGAGCTTCAGGATGTGGTTTTTTTCCTGGATTTAGATGTAAAGATGACCGCTTTAGAGAGAAAAGTATTTTTACAAAATTAATGACAACAGAAGGTGCTGAACATGAACTTGAAATTGTTAAACATATTAAGAAAATTGATCCTGATATGAAATATTCAATTTATCCTTATAAGATGTGTTTTCCAAATGAAGATGATATCGAAGAATTAATGAAAGAAGGTCTTCCTAAATGTTCTCTTTCAGATATACAATTAGATAATCCCCTAACTGTTAAATTAGGATTTCAAAGTAAATCATTAGCATTATTACAACAAAAATATGGTGGTATTTCCCTTGAATCAATTATTCAATTGGCTCGTAATCAAAATATTAATGTTCCTACAGCATATAAATGGTTATATCAGATTTCGAATCTTTTTAAAGGTTTAGCTCATTATCATAATAATGATGTTGTTCATCTTGATTGCAAACCAGATAATATTGTAATCAATAATACAACATCATATTTTATTGATTTCGGTTTATCAGTTGAATTGAAAAAGTATGAACCAGGTAATAAAATATTTGATATGGAATTTCCTTTTTATTCTAAGAAATTATATGAATTTTATCCATTTGATTCGATTTATATCAAAAAATGGAAAACATTATTCAATGAGAGTGGGCAAATGACTATAAATAAACAAGCTCTTCATAATTATTGGAAACAATTAAAAGATTTCCCATATATACCTGTACAATTATATACAGGAGAATATTATGAAGGCGAGTTTATTCCTTTTAGTGATGAACGTGAATTCTATGAAATGTATGAAAATATTTTTAATAATCTTTTGAAGTTGAATGATGGAAACAAGAAGATGCTGAAGAAGACAATTAGAGATTATATGATAAAACAGGTTGATGTATATTCATTAGGATTTAGCTTATGTAAATTGACTTATGCATTAAGCAAGAAGGTATTGAATGCAGATGGTAAGGTGGTAAAGGCAAAGGCTTATACTGCTACATCTTCTCTACGTGATGATATCGTAGAAGAATTATATCAATTGGGTATTAAAATGATGTTACCTGATCCATTAGCACGTCTTTCAAGTCAAGCAGCATTACAACAATATATCATGATTCTAAAGATGATACCTCTATCTAAAAGTTCGCCAACAAGTTCCAATAAAATCATTGAAACTCTGGAAAAGAGTTCTGATGGATTCGATCCATATTTAATTTTACAATCCCTTCTTGACATTTAAAGAAAAAAATAAAAAATTGATCCCATAACAAAAGAAAATTGATAATAGATTGTTCTGTTGTTGAAATCAACCGTAATATAAATTATATAAAATGTCCTATTGTGAGAGCGATATGAGCTTTAGTTCTGATGTCAGTTCTGAGAGCAATGAATATCTCCACTCAGATAGTGAATTATCTGAGGACGAAAAGATGGAGTTCGCACGGTCAAAGAAGAAAATGCAGGATCCTGAGCATCAAGAGGAGATTAAAAAAGACGTTCATGCTGCAAAACAAAATAAAATAAACAATCTTGATGTAGGTATGTCATATAGTGGCATGCGTACTTTGGCGCTATTTAATCATACAACTGATTTGGCGCATTGGGTTAGTAAACAAAATAGCATAAATGATTTTGAATCTTGGCTATCTGTGCCAAGAAGTAGTCGTGTACCATATACACCATTTACAATGCTTGGTGGTTATGGTTCACTAAAAGGAATGACTTTCAATTATAAGTCTCTTCTTGTTAAGAATCTGGCAATTAAGACAACTGGTTTCCAACTTCGTGAGATCTTCTCACGATATGGTTTTGTCCGTGATGTCTATATTCCTGTAAATCACACTACAGGCGAAAAATGTAATTACGCCTTTATTGAGATTCATCCAATTGTTGATATTGATAAAATATTACACGACATGAGCCAATTTAGTATACTTAATGGACGCAGTATGCATGTTCAAATCGCCATTTCAGGTCGACGTAGTGCAACTGAGATGAAAGAACGTTATACTACTACTTCAGATTACTATTCTACTGGTCAATTCTATAAGACGGCTGAACGATTCCGTTTCCTGTAATCTAAATAAAATTGAAGATTAATATATAGTAGATTTTTTCTTATAGATAAAATGTCGATCGAGGAATTAGATCTTGATATTGATTTCAGCAAGAAGAAAAAGAAGAAGGCGAAAGCTGCTATTGCTTCAATTGAAGATTCTATTGTAAGCACTGAAACAGCAATTGCATATAATGATGCTATGGCCCAAGCTTTACATGCAAAAGCTATTTCAGCGGATGCTCATGCAATTGCATTAGAAGCACATGCTGTTGCAATGGTTGCTGAAGCTGTTGCACAGAAGTATGAAGAAACCGCTTCTGCTCTAAATGAAGATTTGGAAGAATTACAATTAAAGAAGAAAAAGAAGAAACGAGCCTTGCTGAAGGAATTTCCTGAAGAAATGGTCGCTGAGACGGTGCCAGATGATGATCCTGATCCAACATACGATCAAATGCTTTCACGCATTTACGATAAAATGCATGCCGATCGTCCCTCTCTAATTGGCGATGCTGTTATGAAACGTATTAAACCACCTTCTCTATCTCGTTTAGGAACTAAGAAGACATGCTGGACTAATTTCAGTGATTATGAAGTCAGTCTCAATCGATCAAGTGATCACTTACAAAGCTTTGTGCTATCAGAATTAGGTACAACTGGTTCAATTGACGGGGATAATCAACTTATTTTGAAGACAAAAATTATGGCGAAGAATGCAGAAAATCTTCTTCGTAAATATATTGAAGAATATGTTCGTTGTAGGAACTGTAAAGGAATTGAAACTGATCTTGTAAAAGATTCAACAAGTCGTCTTCATTTCATTCAATGCAAACGCTGTCTTGCAAGTCGTTCTGTAGCCGCTATTAAAGCTGGTTATCAGGCAACTACTAAGGAAGATCGTAAAGCTGCCCGTGAATAATGTGTTAATATAACATTTAATATATCTATAAATAATATAAATGGCACAGATTTTTAATGATATTTTAACTTCTGAACAACTTGATTATATTAATAATCTCCCTGAAGTAGCAACTGCTCTGCAACAGATTACCAATGGCTCACCTGTTGCATATTTTTCTGTTCAATTAACTGCTGACATTAAGGAAACTCTTCAAAATAGACTTGGACTCGATTTATCCGCTGTTACAAATATCCCTATGAGATGGATCAAAGGTGATACGGCACCACATATAGATAGAGGCGCATCATATTTCCTTAATACATACCTCATGTATCTCACTAATAGTCCTGGTACATTCAATATTCAGGAAAACTCATATTCTATTAGCGCCAACACTGCATTTATTTTTAATGAAGGATTAGAACACGATACTATAAATACTGGTAGTGAGCCTCGTCTCCTTCTTGGTCCTATGAATGAATTAGCACAACCAGTAGGCGCTTCAGTATATTATTATCCTACATTGGCTGACGCAATTGCTCAAGGTGGTAATTATTATGGGTTTGTTTATTCATACACGGTAGGGGATGGTGGACCATATCCTTCTACTCCTCCTCCTGTTGGTGGATATACAAGTTGGAGAATTGCCCCTGGAAGTTCTGGTTCATCACCACAAAATGTAGCATATTCTAACGGCGCTCAATTAAATCCAGCTGGTACCTATAATCTATATCCAGCTGCGCCATGTTTCTTAGAAGGCTCTACAATTCTCTGCCAAGTAGATGGAGTTGAAAAATATGTTGCAGTTGAACACCTCAAGAAAGGAACACTTGTTAAAACAAGTTTAGATGGATATAAACCAGTTGTCTTGGTTGGAAAGGGAAGTATTCACAATCCTGGAAACGACGAACGAACTGAGAATCGTCTCTATAAGTGTTCTCCTTCTGCATATCCTGAACTAACTGAAGATTTATATATTACTGGATGTCATTCTATTCTCGAATTCCCAATTACAGAGAAACAGAAAGAAGATACTATTAAACATCTTGGACGCCTGTTTGTGACTGATAAGAAATACAGACTTATGGCATGTGTGGATGATCGCGCCGAGCCTTGGAACTCTGAAGGAACATATCCTATCTGGCATTTTGCTCTTGAGCATGCAGATGAAAACATGAACTATGGAGTATATGCTAATGGTGGATTACTCGTAGAAACATGTTCTATTAAGTTCTTAAAAAATAAATCCAATATGGATCTTATATAACCTCTAATTGTCGGTCAAAATAAACGACTCCATCTGAAGTCCATTGCACGGCAATTCCATAAATTTCAACACCTGCTTCCCGCGCCTCTAATACAGCATTTCTATATGTTGTATCAAGGTCCGATATTTTTATTGTATCACAGTCAGTGCGTTGTGTCAAATAGATCATAATGCATCGTTCTCCTGTCTTCCGTTCAATAATTGTCTTCAATGTCTGAACATGTTTCAGAGCCCTTTCACTAACTGTCCCTTCTTGACGGCGATCACCATGAGGGAAGATCGCCATTTTCTTCGCAGTCTGAACACTTCCTAAAAGTCCTAAGAATCGTTCACGCAAACTTGGTCGACAATCAACGATATCTGCAATTGGAACATTCTTCACTTCTATATATACTGGATGACCACAATCAGTTGCCGCGAAATCAAATCTACAATCTTCTACTGTCACTTCTGCTTTCAGACCTGTCAAACCTTGTAAAATCAATCCTCGTGTAATTATATTCGATACAATTACATTAGAGATTGTTGGATGAATTCCTATAATTGATCCTGTTTCTTCATCGAAGCCACAATAAACAACATATTTACTTACACCGTCTCCTGCTCTCGGACTCACTAAGATTCGACGACCTGTTGAAACAATTCCATGACAACCAAGAGCAGGTGTATGTGCTATGGCCTCGATTCCATTAATCATAATATCCGCCAAATAAGGCGACTTTGGGGACCGTGCAGGCCGACTTAAAACAGTCGCCTCTAATAGTCCTCCGCGTAATCTATAAACTTCTGTAGCCATTATTTATTCAATACATTTAATAGTTGCCTAATTATTTCAAATTTTTCATGCTATCTTTTCAAGATATAGGAATAATAGTCCAAGATGTTTCATAAATATCTTGCCAGTCTTGTGGTCCACGTGGGCCAAACCAGCGACTTGGTGCAATAACATTTAGAGCAGAGGCTAAATATGCTCCCCACCAACTAAAAGTTGAATTAGCGATAATGAAATTACGAGATTGAGTCATTAAATATAATGTGTCAATATCGTTTTCATCGAAGATAAGAGTGTCTTCATCTTTTAGGAAGTCTAATTCAGACGAACTCCAGAAAGAGTTATCATCACTGATTAAGACAAATAGGGGCTTTCCTGTAACCTCTGTCTTAATTGTCTCTATTCCAAGTTGATAATAGCTACCTGGTAATGGTCCATGAACAAGTTTATTCCATTCACTCGCTAAGTAATCACCACGACGTGCATGAACAATAACGACATTAGGATCAAAAATAGATGGTCCATATTTTGCGATTAGACGTTCTTTAATGTCTGCAGGCCATGACAAGAGTTCTCCAATAGTCTTTGATCCATTGAAATGTTTTGAACTCTGGAAGTATCCATCCATAATAAAATCGGATTCCATGGATCGAATTGGTTTATAAGAGAATCCAATTTCATGATAAATAGGACATGACATGGGAAGAGAAGGACGAACAAGTGGTGCAAAATGTTTCAGTAGACTGTCCCAATAATATGTTTTGCGATTACCGTCACAGTTGACTAATTCAAGTTCTTTATTGTGTTCAGTACAATAACTCATAGCTGTTGCAATCTGGAATAGTTGGTTTCCAAGTCCACCATAGACTTTTAAGGTACATTTCCCAGAAGTATTTGCCATATTTTCTAAATGTCATACAATAAAAATATTTAGATTGCTCGCCAAATTAATAATATGTATCACTAAAAGTCGCGCTATCACCTGAAGAATATCCAGAGTCTGAATCTTCTTCTCTAAAGGCAAATGGATCATATGACATTACTTTTCCATGTGTCGGCGATCTACCTTGTCCAATTTCCTTTAAACCCTCAGCTAAAATAGTTGGAATACCAGACATATACAATAATTCTTTTTCGCCATTGTCTAATAGTTGTAGTGTAATTATATCATTATATTCAAATACAACTTGTAGTTGATATGTTGGTGTTTTGAAGATAATTGTTTCTTCAGCATCATCATTAATTTCAAATTTTGGATATTTACCTGTATCATAATGTAATGTTATTATATGGTTTAATTCATTATTTCTAATTTGCATAAATGAATCACGAATGTGCAGTGACCATTTCTCGAAAGTACCTGAATAGAATTTAAGCATCTTCTTCCCTAAAAGTCGTTGTTGGATTTTCGGCTCTATCATTTTTTTCTGGTTGGTCTGAATGGACCGAGCGAATAACCCTAAAAGTCACTGTGAATTCACCTGTACGACGTATCTCATCAAATATATGACGTATAAACGATCGAATCATTTCAATAACTTTATCACAGAAGGCAAGACATTTATAGGGAATATTTATCATACGGGTCATGAAGTCAACTACGACAAGTGCAATGAATGAAATATCTAACATCCGGACTATTGGACTTATAGAAAAATAATCCTGCGATAATACAGAATCAAATGTCCGTATCTCTTTACTCTAATGGTCAACTCGCGAACAATACTCGTGGTTCTTGGATTGCTACTGCACCCTTCAATAACGATTTCTTCTCCTACACCACTTCGGTAAATCCTACAACTTTCCAGACAACTGGAACTTTGGGAGCAGTTACCGGCGCGACCGCATTAAATTGCCCAGCTCTTCGCGTTCTCCGTGAAAATGGTAAAAAATTATATCCTTCAGCTCATAATGGTGTAAGCACTTACATGATTGGTGTATTCGATCCTGTTTCTTTCCTCTCCGGTTTCATTGATCCTAATAGTAGTATCTTTGCTGTGTATAACACTAATAAGCCGGCATCTCTTGATACAACAAACCTTGCGTTTGCAGGTGGTATCAATCCTAATGGTGGTAGTTCTGATCTTGCTCCTCCTATTGTAACTGCTGGTTCAGTAAGTGCTAGTGGACAGATCCGTTCAGGAACTGCAATACTACCACCACAGTTGTTAAGTGCTAACGATAGTATTGCTGTCGATAATACTACAAATCCTGGTCAGAACTTCACAATTAGTGTTACAAATGGGGGGGCTGTTACAGGTATTAATTTTGATTTTGCCAATCCTGGATTTATTGGTGATTTAATTCGTATTATTGTTACTAATGGTAGTGCAAATACTATTACTTTAGCGGATGGTACTAATTCAAGAGTTCCTCCTTCTCCTGCTACTGCAATTGTATTGGCAGCAAGTAAGGTATCTATTTTAACATTTATAAGCAATGGTACTTACTTTTATTTAGAAAGTTTTACTACTAACATGTCTCCTACCTAAAAATTTGACACTTCAAAAACATACCTCTAAAAGTCCAGGATAAAGGACATTTAGAGAGATGGACGTTAATGTAGCGAATCATTTCATTAATAGTACACATGTACCAAATGTAATAATTTATACATTCATTGTAGCAATTATTGCATTATTGTTTGCATTGGTTGTAACAAGTGATAGTATTGATGAAAAAGAAGATTGTTTTAGTGAAGATGTGCAGGCGAAGATTGCAACCTTTAATGGAGAAGAGGCGGAGCCATCAAAGGAGCAGATTGCCGAGATTTATGAAGAGATTGAAGCCAAAGATACAGACAGTGATGATACATCAGAAGGAGAGGGTCTACCAGATGTACTTCTAATTGTTCGTGCAAAGTATCGCGATGCAGAGGATCTACTTGCAAATAAATCAAATCAACAGATTGAAGTTCAAGAAGTAAAATTCTTGGACTTCTATCCATCCCTATATACAAATATTCCGCAGAATCTTAAAAAAATTCGCAGGAATAGTTTGTAATTCCGTGTGCTGTCTCTTGGGCCTAACGGCCCGTTGAGCCAAAGCCACCATCACCGCGTTCCGTATTTTTTTCAACAGATCCAACGACAATTACAGGCCCTCGCAAGTCAGGCATGCAAATCTGGAATAATCGATCACCTGCTTTAATAGTATACGCTTCATTTGAAAGGTTATCAACTTTAGCCATAATATGTCCTCGATAGCCAGCATCAATAATTCCAACAGAATTTGATAGTCGTAGAGGTGTCTTACTAATTGACGACCGAGGATACAAATAGTATGAACCATAGTCACCATTATCCAATGAACGACAGCAAATGATTTCGAAATCAATTGTTGTTCCGTGACTATTAGGAGGGATGACAAGATCATGAGGACAGAAGAGATCGACACCAGAGTCTCCTGGTTTAGGACACAGAGTGCCATATTTGATAGCCAGCTCTCCGTTCCCACAGCAATCGATAACAAATACATCTCGATCAGACATTTCTGCAAAATATTCTCTAATTGTCTTTTTGGCACTAATACATTGTCAAATTTTGCGAACGTCAAAAGCTAAAAAAAATGATAAATAAAATGTGTGATTAAGTATATACAAAACTCGGATGAATAGACAAATTATTCCGAAGCATAAACAAAATATTTTCGGTGCTATCTTTCGTGCCAAGAAAACTGGTCGTTATCTACTTGTTCTTGGTCGCGAAGCCATGAAGTGGTCATTCCCTAAAGGTCATACGAACTATAAGGATGAATCTCATTTTGATTGTTTGTTCCGTGAAGTGTTTGAAGAAACAGGATTTATTGATATTCCAACTCCTCTCCGTTGCACTCATCTAAGAGTAGGTATTTACTTTGAGTGTGATGTTGAAGATGAATTTGAAGTGCATCCCATTGACACGAAAGAAATAGTTGAAGGTAAATGGGTTACTAAGGAAGAGGCTGTAAAATTGTCAACAAACATTGATACAACATTCTTCTTCCGCTCTCTAAATCGAGCAGCAGTTACTGCCATACCAGAATATCCCGTGATTCCCCTACCTGATCGACAATTAGATAAGGAATCAAGTGAAAATAAAATAGTTGAATCTAACTGATTGTAGAGTTAGGAAAATTTGAATTATTTTTCGTCCTTAACAAACCCTTATAAAGATTAATGACTTCAAGAGAAATGGAATTAACAGATGAAGGATGTCATTTATGTAAGATCCATGCGTCGGCAGGTCGTTCAATGCTGTCGGCCGACCATAAATGTGCAGATCATATGCATTATCATGCGGCGGCAATGAGTTCAAGTGCTGCTACAGCATATAAGGCGTCTTTAGAATTGATCTTTGCACATGTAGCGGATATTCATACGTTAATGTTGAAAATTATTGCGGAAAAATATGGACATTCAGTTGAAGATATGATAGAGACAGTTAGGGAAAATGAAGAATGGAAATCAATTTATCTTCATCCAACGTTGAAGACATTGACATATTTTCCTATTCCTGAGTCACCGTTACCTGGTACAAAAATGATTGTGAAGCGGAAGACGAAGAAATAGGATAATAGTTCTAATAAAAATTGATGTCTTTTACCCCTCTAATTTTTTGATAAGAAATACAACCTTATAATGCTCAGAGCCAATATAGATGATATTGTGAAAAATAGTCCTTATGGAGAACCTGTTGGATCATTTCTATTAGGTTTCTCTTCAACAATAATTGGATTTGGCAGTTTATTCCTACTTATATTAATTCTATATGACTATTATAGATTTAATAAAAATAGTCTATTAAGTCGTTTCAAACAATTTCTATTGAATGAATCAGAGTTTGTATTACCATTATATAAAAAGCAGAAAGAAGTAGATGAAAATAAAAAGATTGATACTGAGGTAACTGCAAAACCTGACTTAACGGCTTTTGTCATTCCTGCTCTAAATGTGGAACAAGTAGGATTGCCTATGAGTCCATTGTCATCAGGATTAAAAAGACGAACTATTTCAATGAATAGTTTTGGATCTGGTACTTCTGCATCAGCTCCAATGGCAACACCAACACGTATATTTACACCATTTATGCATGAATCGAAAGATAAAGAGCCAATTGTAGTTTAGCCTGGAGTTGAAGTGGATATAATTTTTTTAGCAGGACTGCGTTTCTTTTTAGGCGGTGCAGCTGCAGCTGTTGCAGGTGAATCAATAATGACTATTTGCGAATCATCCATTTCGGTAGCTCGTTCTGGTTCAACTAAAGTTTCATTAATTATGGCATCGGCAGCTATTACACCAGTCTCTCCTAAAAGTATTCCAATCATAAGTCCATATTCTGTCCCACAACTTTTTAGCATTTCAATTGAATCATCATACATTTTCATAACAGTCTTTTTATCACGACCTACTTTTAGGGTGAGATCTCGTAAATGTCTATTCATACTTTGAGCATGAATCATGGCAGAATCAATTCTTGCACGTAGACCATCAGCATCACCACCTCCTTCACTTTCTTCAACATCACGCAAAGCCCTGTATTTGATGAAGGCATCAAATACTTGTTTCAATAGTAAGAAGACGAAGTCAGAATCCAGTTCATTGAAAGCACTGATATAGATGAGAAGTTGTCCAGTATCATCTTTCCATTCTTGATGAATTATTCGGCCACGCATAAATCCTCCAAGATGTGCATTAAGAGCGACGAAGACACCAATACCAGTATCATTTCGATGTTCTTCGAGATCACGACGAAATTTCTTAATGTCTTCTCCAGGAACTGCTGATTCATGATTTTTAATTTCAAAACGGACACAGCAACCATTATAGTCCATTTTGAAATCACAAGCCCGCGCTTCATCTGCGATTCTTTCGAGGCTCCAACCGCATGCAGCTTCTGCTGCTGCTGCAAAACCATCTTCACCTGCACGTCCCCTTCTAACAGATGATTTGAGAATGGATTCACGAGCCATTAATTTATCCTGAGCTTCGCGAACCTGTTCTTTGGCTGCTGTTAATTCTTCTTTTAGGAATGTAGTCATACGATCCTGTTCTTCTTTAATGCCTGCAAGTCGACGAGTCCAATCTTCATCCAATCGTCTTCGAATATCTTCTTCTACTGTCCTTCCACTTGATCGCAATACTTCTAATTGTCCTTTAGTAGCCGCTGCTTCACCTGCAGTTTCTCGAAGACGGCGTTCGAGTGTATCAATCTCACGCCGAAAACGAGCAACTTCTGCACTATGTTCTTCACCCAAAGTCTTCCTAATTGTCTCTTCAATTGATGTTCCAACATCTTTTGCCATTTGACGATTGAAAGCATCGTGTTCCCTCTTCATGAATGTATCGAAGAATCCAAGGAATTCTTGTACTTCAATTACAGTACCATTCATTAAAATGTTTGGTATTGTAAATGAATCCTGAAGACATAGCGACAATTCAATATGTCCTTCATTAAATGATGGTCTAATACCAATAAGACTTTTCATTTACTTACATATATACTATAAAATAACTTTATGTTGAACAAGTATCAAAATTTGATGGTTATAAAGACGCAAACGACAATTAGGAATGTTTTACTTCATACTTCTAAGTGTCGTTCTCTTGCCACTAACATTGGCAAAAGCGGTTAATCAATGTATGACAACGTATTATGCATCGATGATTACAAATGATATTAAATTAATTCAACCATCGTTTGGTCCAGGCGAACAAGTAGAAATTAAATTTAATATTTACAATAAAAATAATACAATTACAGCAGGATTTATTCATTATACAATTATGGTTGATGATGAAGAGTATGCACCACAGGTTGATGATTTGTGTTCTTCTATTAATTGTCCGATTAATATGGGAAAAAATGAGGTCGCTCTGAAATTCAATATGCCATCATATTTGAAGCCAATTCATTTATATGTTGAATTAATGGATTATGGAGGTCGTACATTCTCATGTTTTAGGATTAGGACGCCGCAGAGTTTCTGGTCATGGTTGGTTAATTTAGTAAGTCCAAGTCCTGTAGAACCGGTTCAAAATGTTCGTAAAATGTTGCGTGGTACAATCGATTATACTGAGTCTGAGTATAATATTACTTTTACGAATCAAACTGTAACATTTGGCCCAACAGCGGGGATGCGACCAAGATCAAGTGCATCACCTTCACCGTCAAATATTTTACCACAACCAATTTTCCTAACAAAGAATACAACTATCTAAAAGTCTCCAGCAAATATTATGTAATAATGGATCATTTTTTGAAGGATGAGCTTTCTAAATTATTGATGAAGTATTCATATAAGACGATTGACGAATCTCTTCGTGTAATAGTCAATGAAATGAAGTCACGGTTTGATGGTGATTATGCTGTGATAAATATGACAGGATCTGAAGAGCCCAAGGATACAGTAATTCCTATAGATGAGCAAATGTCACTTGATATGCAACTGTTAGGTGTTAAAACAATGAAGATATCTGAGCCGAAGAAGCGTATAGTGAAGAAGCCATTGAATGCAAAAGCTGCTGGATCCGGCTAATAAAATCTAATGATTAAAAAGAAAATGGCGCTCCTATTAGCATCACTTGCATGTATGAGCGATATTACTCGACAAGCTACTGAATATTGGTATATGATCAAATATCCTCAGGGATTCAAGTATTCTTATGGTGAACATAATTCCCCACTAAAGGATAGTGTATATGATTTGCAGGATACGGATCGTGGTTCTGTAACATGGACGATGGAACAATTATGGACATTGACGAATATATCGTATGTGATTTATAATGATGAAAGTCCCCGTAATAGTTCATATAATCCTGCATATGGACATACGAAGGGAATTATAGCAACAGATGGGAATCAGGGATTTTGGTTACAGCATTCAACTCCTAAGTGGCCTTTGGGACCTACGTATACGCCATCATATGAGGGACTAACATCGAATGGTTTTGATTATGGTCAACATTTTTTTTGTTTAACATTATCGAATGATGAGATTGAGCGTCTTGCTGGACATTTAGAGTTGAATCGTCCAAATATTCAAGATTTGCAAATAGGTCCAGAAGCAGGAGATAATATGACATCTCTTGCTACTGGTCATTATAGTACAGTTCCAGTATGTGAAACAATTGTATTAAGAACTGATTCACATGATTGGACTGTATTTGCCAAAACAAAACAATGGTATAATGAGTTATATAGTGCATGTATTGAGCCGGCATTGAATCAACCATTAGAGGTGGAATCATGGATTCGTGGATCTGCGTGTAAACCGACAGCTTCAGTGCATGATATTGAGGCTGTTAATTTTAATAACCATTCATGGTCAGAATATAATGATCATAGTAAATGGGCTGTTGGTACGAGATCAGTATGTTTTTCAGATATAAATCGAATGACGACGCAGGCATCGCGTGGGGGTGGAGCAATATGTGTGGAGGATGAGCAGATATATGAGGATTTTTCTTCTGCGGTAGTTAAATCAAATTAATTCACGAACAAAGCAGATTCCATGTTTTGCATGTTCATGAAGATGATTGGTCCA
>JACCDY010784667.1_pt1 | contig 27599 bp, 26 predicted proteins | sample 7446391 | NCBI WGS metagenome assembly JACCDY01 (sample SAMN15323451, study PRJNA562643) | freshwater metagenome | isolation source: river surface water | place: USA:Blue River Watershed | collected 2017-08-18 | reverse complement strand
TCCAGCTCTGCGGCGGCGCGTGCCGCCATCTCATCACGAGTCCATGCCATCTGTCGCTCCCTGCTTACTGTGCACGAACCGTGCGTTGTTCAATGCGCTTCTCCGGGCTCGCGTTGACCACGATCCGATGCACGAAAATGCCGGGCAGGTGCACGGCATCGGGATCGATGTCACCGACGCCGACCAGCTCCTCGACTTCGACGATGGTGATCTTGCCGGCCATCGCGACGTTCGGATTGAAGTTGCGCGAGGTCTTGCGGAACACGAGGTTGCCAGTCGGATCCGCCTTCCAGGCCTTGACCAGCGACACGTCCGATACCAGCGAGCGTTCCATCACGTACTGCTCGCCGTCGAACACGCGCACTTCCTTGCCTTCGGCCACGATGGTGCCGACACCGGTCTTGGTATAGAAGGCCGGGATGCCGGCGCCGCCGGCGCGCAGCTTTTCAGCCAGCGTGCCTTGGGGCGTGAATTCCAGCTCGAGTTCGCCGGCCAGGTACTGGCGCTCGAACTCCTTGTTCTCGCCGACGTAGGACGAGACCATTTTCCGGATCTGGCGCGTGCTCAGCAGCTGGCCGAGGCCGAAGCCGTCGACACCGGCGTTGTTCGAGATCGCGGTCAGGCCCTTGACACCCGAATCGCGCAGCGCGGCGATCAGGGCTTCGGGGATGCCGCACAGGCCAAAGCCGCCAACCGCAATGGTCTGGCCATCTTTGACGACGCCTGCCAGCGCGCTGGCTGCGTCCGGATACACTTTTTTCATGGGTCTCCTCGGTTAAACTGTCGGCAGATTCTGCCCAGCGGGCAAGGATAAGAGCGAAAAACCCGTCCCGCAATACCGTAAAAGTACGAGCAGCGGCCCGCAGCGGCGGACCTTGAGACAAATCCAAACAGCCACCTGACTGCCCCCTGACCGCATGAGCCAGGCCAAGCCCGCCCTTTCGGGCGTCGATTTCGAGAGCATCTTCCGCCACGCACCGGTCGGCCTGTGCGTGTCGCAGCAGCGCGTAATCACAGCCTGCAACGCGGCGCTGGCTGGCATCTTTGGCTATGACACTGACCAATTGTGCGGGCAGTCGTTCTCCATCCTTTATCCGTCGCCCGATGAATTCGAGCGCACCGGCGCGCGCATCGCCCCCATCCTGAACCGACACGGCCACTATTCCGACGAGCGCATCATGAAGCGCGCCAGCGGCGAACTGTTCTGGTGCCACGTGACCGGCCGCTCGCTGGAGCGCGGCGACCCGCATGCGTCGGGCATCTGGACCTTCGAAGACCTCGCCAGCAGGCGACCGGTGACCGCCGAACTCAGCGCACGCGAACGCGAAGTGGCGGCCTTGCTGGTGGAAGGACTGACCAGCAAGGAAATCGGTCGCCAGCTGGACCTGAGCCCGCGCACGGTCGAGATGCACCGCGCTCGGCTGATGAAGAAGTTTTCGGCGGGGACGGCCGGCGAGCTGGTGAACCGGCTGCTGGGTGGCCAGCTGGGCTGACGGACCGGGTGGACAACTTCTGCAAGCGATCAGCAGATCGCTTGCAGGCCCTTGTCGCGGATGACGTTCAGTAGCCGCAATGCCGGACCGCCCGGCTGCTTGATGCCACGCTCCCAGTCCGAGACCAGGTTCTTCGACACATTCAGGTAACGCGCGAATACAGGCTGCGATACGTTCTCGCGTGCGCGCAAAGCCCTGATTTCTTCAGCCGGCATCGGCAGGACCGGCGCAAGGCAAGCTTCATCGGTAAAACCAGAGCGCCGCATGAACCGCACGAACCAGGCATGCTTGTATGCCCGCATTCAAGGCTCACCAATCCCATGTGTCACACTTAGCGTGACACAAAAGAATTTTCACAGCCTGCTGTTATTTGATCCACTTCCCCTCCCCCGCGCCTTCGACACGTCGAGCGGCCGGGTAAGAAAATCAGGAAACGACAATGATCGGCATGGTTGCCGCAGGGGAGACATGTTTGTTTCTGGCTAGCCGTGATCCCTGCTGCGCAAAGTACGCCCAACAGGATTCGGGGCGTGTTGTCCGGAGGGTGCCTAGTCAGCGGGGAGAAACCGGCGTCATCAATTTGACGCGCATGTCGTCCGGCAAGGGTTGAGATTTTTCAACGCGCTGGTCGACCCACACTACCTTGGAGCCACCTTCGGCGCTGACGATGTCGGGCGCATCGACCCGACGAATTTCGTGCAAGGTCTGGAAGCTGGAACGGCCGAAGTCGCCGACGAAGGTCGTGACCTCGATATCGCCCGGATAGCGCAACTGCTTCAGGAAGGTGCCGTGTGCATTGATGATCACGGGGCCGATACCGACCGGGTCCGGCGGACAGCCCAGTGCCTCGAACCACGCAATGCGCGCCTGTTCGAGGTAGCGGAAGTACACCGTATTGTTCACATGCCCCATCGCATCCATGTCGCCCCAGCGGATCGGCATGCGCATGCGATGAACGAGTAAGTAATGATCGGGAATGGCCATCGTCACTCAGGCGCGCATTCAACGCGCCGCTGTGGACACAGCGGCGCGCCTCACAAGCGCAGCGATTGCGGGATAAGAAAGCGCGATCAGAACGCAGCCATGCCGTCGTCGGCGGTCATGATCGCGCCATTGATGAAGCGCGACTCATCCGACGACAGCAACAGCAGCAGGCCGTCAAGGTCTTCCGGCTTGCCGACGCGCTTGCGCGGCAGCACGTCGATCAGCTTCTTGCCGCCTTCGCTGGCGAAGTAGTCGCGGTTGATCTCGGTCTCGATGTAACCCGGGCAGATCGCGTTGACGTTGATGCCGTATCGGCCCCACTCCAGCGCCATCGCCTTCGTCATCTGCACGGCAGCCGCCTTGCTCATGCAATAGACGCCAATTTGCGACAGCACGCGCAGGCCGGCGACGGAGGCGATATTGATGATGCGGAACTGGCGCGACGGCTCGGCCTTGGAGCGCAGGATCATGCGCTTGGCCACTTCCTGGGCGACGAAGAAGCTGCCCTTGGTGTTGGTGTCGAACACGAAGTCATAGTCTTCGGGCGTCACGTCAACCAGCTTGCCGGTGGTGGACACCCCCGAATTGTTGACCAGGATGTCGATCGGGCCGGCTTCGGTCTCGGCATGCGCGATCGCGGCCTTGATGCTGGCATGATCGGTCACGTCCAACGTCACCAGTCGCGCGGCGCCGCCGGCGGACTCGATCTCGGCGCGCAATTCCTTCAGGCGATCGGTGCGGCGCGCTGCCAGCACCACGGTCGCGCCCGCATCCGCGAGCACCTTGGCGAAGCGCGCACCCAGACCGCTGGACGCACCGGTGACCAGCGCCACCTTGCCCTTGAAATTCACTTCAATTCCCACAAAGCCCCCCTTAAACCGGTATTGTCAAAATATGACCGCTATCATTACATGAAAGAGGCCATTCCTGCCGGAGCGGAATCGCCCTTGCGCGCAAGGCTGGCCGGTTAAGGGAAGACGCTGGATCCCGGCATGCGCCGGGAAGACCTGCCACCGACGATAGCTCTTGATGTGTCGTCCCGGCGCATGCCGGGACCCCGCGCCTTTCGATGGGCTTGCGAAAGTTTTTCGCTGAACTGACCGGCACTACCCGTGCGCAGGGCTTTCAGACTGCTTCGCCGTGCCGACTGGCGCTGGCAGCCAAAATCCCCGACAATCCGGGCAACCCGCACCGATGCCGCGTATCGATATTGAACTTACAGGCGACACGACAACAATGACAAGCCCCAGCCAGAACCCCGCATTTCTCGAGCAATACGGTCCGCGCGAAGCGATGGACTATGACGTCGTCATCATCGGCGCCGGCCCGGCCGGCCTGTCGGCCGCAATCCGCCTGAAGCAACTGGCCAATGAAAAAGGCCAGGAGATCAACGTCTGCGTACTCGAAAAAGGCAGCGAGCCCGGCGCGCACATCCTGTCGGGCGCCGTGATGGATCCGCGCGCCATGACGGAGCTGTTCCCGGACTGGAAAGCACAAGGCGCACCGCTGAACACTGCGGTCTCGGAAGACCGGTTCATGTTCCTGACCGAGACCGGCGCCGTCACCACGCCGAACTGGATGCTGCCGAACTGCTTCCAGAACCACGGCAACTACGTGGTCTCGCTCGGCAATGTGGTGCGCTGGCTGGCGCAGCAGGCCGAAGGCCTTGGCGTCGAGATCTTCCCCGGCTTTGCCGCAGCCGAAGTGCTGTACGACGAGCAGGGCAAGGTCGCCGGCGTCGCCACCGGCAACATGGGCGTCGACAAGAACGGCCAACCGACTGCCGAATTCCAGCTCGGCATGGAACTGCGCGCGAAGTACACGCTGTTTGCCGAAGGCGCCCGCGGCCACCTCGGCAAGCAACTGATCGCCAACTACAAGCTTGACGCCGGCAAGGACCCGCAGGTCTACGGCATCGGCATCAAGGAACTGTGGGAAATCGATCCGGCCAAGCACCAGCCGGGCCTTGTGATTCATACCGCCGGCTGGCCACTGGATGCGGAGACCTATGGCGGCTCCTTCCTGTACCACCTCGAGAACAACCAGGTCGCGGTCGGCTACGTGGTTGGCCTGTCGTATGCGAACCCTTACCTGTCTCCATTCGAGGAATTCCAGCGCTATAAAACGCATCCGTCGATTCGCACCTTCTTCGAGGGCGGCAAGCGCCTGTCCTACGGCGCACGCGCCATCACCGCCGGTGGCTTGCAGTCGCTGCCCAAGCTGGCCTTTCCGGGCGGCGCGCTGATCGGTTGCGACGCCGGCATGCTGAATGCGAGCCGCATCAAGGGTAGCCATGCGGCGATGAAGTCCGGCATGATGGCCGCCGAAGCAGCCTTCGATGCAGTCGGCGCCGGTCGTGCGCAGGACGAGCTGGCAGCCTACGAAAAAGCGTTTGAAGCCTCTTGGCTGCGCGACGAGCTGCACGTGGCGCGCAACTTCAAGCCATGGATGAGCAAAGGCCTCTACCTCGGCACGCTGATGGTCGGCATCGATCAGGTACTGTTCCGTGGCAAGGCGCCATGGACGCTGCATCACACGCATGCGGATCATGAATGCCTGAAGCCGGCCGCCGAGTGCCAGCCCATCCTGTATCCGAAGCCGGACAATGTGCTGACCTTCGACCGCCTGTCGTCGGTGTTCATCTCCAACACCAACCACAACGAGCATCAGCCCGCGCACCTGACGCTGAAAAATGCCGGTGTGCCGGTCGAACTGAACCTCGCAAAATTTGCGGGCCCCGAGTCGCGCTACTGCCCGGCCGGCGTGTACGAATTCGTCGACGAGGGTGGCAAGGAAAAACTGCAGATCAATGCGCAGAACTGCGTGCATTGCAAGACTTGCGACATCAAGGACCCGACGCAGAACATCGTCTGGGTCACGCCGGAAGGCGGCGGCGGACCGAACTACCCGAACATGTGATGGGCACTTCCGGCGCAGGCGGCAAACAGGACATGTCCTCGACAGCGCAAGACGCCGAGCATGCCCGCGAGGTGGGCGCTGGCGATACCCAGGCGCGTCCGTCGCCCGTCAGCTTTGCCACCGCGTTTTGGTACTGGCTGAAGCTGGGCTTCGTCAGCTTCGGCGGACCGACCGGCCAGATTGCACTGATGCACACCGATCTGGTCGAAAACAAACGCTGGATCTCCGAGCACCGCTTCCTGCATGCGCTGAACTACTGCATGCTGCTGCCCGGCCCGGAAGCGATGCAGCTGGCGACGTACATCGGCTGGCTGATGCACCGGACGGCCGGCGGCATCATGGCCGGCGCGCTGTTCGTGCTGCCATCGCTGCTGATCCTCATCCTGCTATCGTGGATTTACCTTGCCTTCGGTGATGTGCCGATTGTGGCCGGCGTCCTGTACGGCATCAAGCCGGCGGTGGTCGCCATCGTGCTGGCCGCGGCGGTGCGCATCGGTAGCCGCAGCCTGAAAAACCGCTGGTTGTTGCTGATCGCCGCAACATCCTTCCTGTTGATCATGCTGCCGCAACTGCCCTTCCCGCTGATCATCGGCATGGCCGCGCTGGCCGGTGCCGTCGGTGGCAGGCTCGCACCCGCGCTGTTCGTCCCCGGCGGCGGCCATGGCACCCGCCGGACCAGCTACGGCCCGGCACTCATTGACGACGACACGCCGCCGGCGCATGCCGCGTTCAGCTGGCACCGCCTGCTGCGCACCGCCATCATCGGTATCGTCATCGCTGCGACTTCGCTCGCGCTGCTCGCGCTGGCGCTGGGTGAGCACAACCCGCTGGTGCAGATGGGCTGGTTCTTCACCAAGGCCGCGCTGCTGACCTTTGGTGGCGCGTATGCGGTGCTGCCCTATGTGTACCAGGGCGCGGTCGAGCACTTTGGCTGGCTGACCGGACCGCAAATGATCGACGGCCTCGCGCTCGGCGAAACCACGCCGGGCCCGCTGATCATGATCGTCAGCTTCGTGGGTTTCGTCGGTGGCTGGACCAAGGAGGTGTTCGGACCGATGGCCTTGTTCTGGTCCGGCTGTGCCGGTGCGGTGGTGGCCAGCTTTTTCACCTTCCTGCCATCCTTCGTATTCATTCTGGCCGGCGGGCCGCTGGTCGAAGCCAGTCGTGGCGACATCCGCCTGACTGCGCCGCTGACGGCGATTACGGCTGCCGTGGTGGGCGTGATCGTCAGCCTCGCCGCGTTCTTTGCCGTGCATGTCTTTCACCTCGCCGAAGTGCCGGCGCGCTGGGACTGGATCGCGATGGCCATCACCGCCATCGCTGCCGTGGCGCTGATGCGTTACAAGGCCGGCACCATACGCGTGATCGCCGCCTGTGCCGTTGTTGGCCTCGTGGTATCTTATCTGCCTCTGAAAACCCCGATTTGACCAAGGCTTCGGGGCCCGATCCCTCGTGCTCCCTGTGCAGCAACCATGACCGAACGCATCATCCCCGTCGCCGACCTGCGCTATCTGCAAGCCGTCCCGCATATTCCCGACACCCTGCTGCCGGCCACCGGCCTGCTGTCGGACAAACTGGGCCGCCCGCTGCGCGACCTGCGCATCTCGGTCACCGACCGCTGCAATTTCCGCTGCGTTTACTGCATGCCGAAGGAAATCTTCGACAAGGATTACCAGTTCCTGCCGCACGGCCTGCTGCTGTCCTTCGAAGAAATCACGCGCGTGGCGAAAATTTTCGTCGCGCATGGCGTCGAGAAGCTGCGCCTGACCGGCGGCGAGCCGCTGCTGCGCAAGCACATCGAGACGTTGATCGAGATGCTGTCCAGGCTGCGCACGTCCGAGGGCAAGCCACTCGACCTGACGATGACGACCAACGGCTCGCTGCTGGCGAAAAAGGCGCAGGCCCTGAAGGATGCCGGCCTGCAGCGCATCACCGTGTCACTCGATTCGCTGGATGAAGCAACTTTCCAGAAAATGAATGACGTCGACTTCCCGGTGGCCGATGTGCTGCACGGGATCGAGGTCGCGCACAACGTCGGACTGGGCCCGATCAAGGTCAACATGGTGGTCAAGAAAGGCGTGAACGACCAGGAGATCGTGCCGATGGCGCGCCACTTCAAGGGCACGCCGGTGATCCTGCGTTTCATCGAATACATGGATGTCGGCGCGTCCAACGGCTGGAAGATGGATGAAGTCGTGCCCTCGGCCGAAGTCGTGCGTCGCATCAGCGAGCAGCTGCCGCTGGAAGAAGTCGAGCCGAACTACACCGGCGAAACCGCCGAGCGCTGGCGCTACCAGGATGGCAGCGGCGAGATCGGCGTGATCTCCAGCGTCACGCAGGCCTTCTGCAGCGACTGCAACCGCGCGCGCCTGTCGACCGAAGGCAAGCTGTTCACCTGCCTGTTCGCGACCGGCGGGCATGACCTGCGCGCGCTGCTGCGCGGTGGCCACAGCGATGAACAGATCACGGCGGCGATCTCCCACCTGTGGGCGCTGCGTGACGATCGTTACTCCGAACTGCGGACCGCCAATACCGATGGCCTGGCGCGTCCGGTGCGCAAGGTCGAGATGTCGTATATCGGCGGATGAGCCCGGACTCCCTGCAAGCCAGCGCGCGCAGCGTTGCCGGCTACGACCCGGACCACCTGCCCGTCCCGCTCGCGCAACAACTGGTGCGCGATGCGATCACCCCGATCACTGACACTGAAACACTGCCGCTGAAACAGGCGCTGGGCCGTATCCTCGCGGCCGACCTGGTGTCGCCGATCGCCGTCCCCTCGCATGACAACTCGGCGATGGATGGTTACGCGCTGCGCGGCAGCGACTTGTCCGCATCGCCGGTGACGCTGAAACTCGTCGGCAAGGCCTTTGCCGGCCACCCTTACCGGAATGATGTCCAGCCCGGCGAATGCGTGCGCATCATGACCGGCGCCGTGATACCGCGCGGCTGCGACAGCGTGATCCCGCACGAGCTGGTCATCGATGCCAGCGATACCGCTGTCACCATCCCGCCCGACAGCATCCGCGCTGGTGACAACCGACGACTCGCCGGCGAGGATTTGCCAGCCGGCTCCATCGCCTTGCCCAACGGTCGGCTGCTGACACCGTCTGACATCGGCATGGTGGCATCGCTCGGCATCGGCGAAATCACGGTGATGCGCAAGCTGCGCGTCGCCTTCTTTTCAACCGGTGATGAACTGCGTTCGGTCGGCCAGCCCCTCGACGAGGGCTGCGTCTATGACAGCAATCGCTACACCTTGCACGGCATGTTGCTGCGCGCCGGCTGCGAACCGATCGACATGGGCGTGGTGCGCGATGACCCGGCCTCGCTGGAAGCCGCGCTGCGCGACGCGTGCCGGCAGGCCGATGCGATCATCACCACCGGTGGCGTGTCGGCAGGCGATGCCGATTTCACGCGCGAAATGATGGCGCGCCTCGGCGACGTGCTGTTCTGGAAAATCGCAATGCGCCCGGGACGGCCGATGGCCTTCGGACGCATCGCCGTCGATGGCAAGCAGGCGATGCTGTTCGGCCTGCCCGGCAATCCGGTCGCGGTGATGGCGAGCTTCTATTTCTTTGCGCGCGATGCGCTGGCCCTGATGGCCGGCGGCGCGCCGCAGCGGCTGCTGACCATGCGTTTGCCCTGCGAGGAAGCGATACGCAAGAAGCCGGGCCGCACCGAATTCCAGCGCGGCATCGTGTCGGTCGACGCGTCGGGCAAACCAACGGTACGTATCACGGGCGCGCAGGGCTCGGGCATCCTGAGCTCGATGTCGGAAGCCAATGGCATGATCGTGCTGCACCATGAGCACGGCGACTTGCCGGCAGGCTCGCTGGTAGATGTGATTCCCTTTGACGGACTCATCTGAGTTTCCGTCCCTCCCGTCCTTCGACCTAGCCTGCCATCAGGCGATTACACCATGGCTCCCGGCTGGCGCAGCAACATTCCATCAAGGCGATTCGTTCGCTGTTGACGCTGGCGCTGGCGACAGTGCGGCCGTTGATGTAACCATCTGCAGCGGCCTTTTTTACATTCAATCCGGCTTGTTCCGCATCCAGTCAGCTGTCCTGAAGAACGCGTTCAGCAGCACATCCTGCTTCTGCTCATCGAAGCCCATGTCGCGCATCGCCAGCACCATGCAGGTCAGCCATTCGTCGCGCGCCTGGCTGCCGATCGCAAACGGCAAATGACGCGCGCGCAGGAAGGCATTGCCATAGCGCGGCGTATACAGGTCGGGGCCGCCGGTCCAGCCCGATAGAAAGTGATACAGCTTGTCGCGTGATCCGTCGAGCGAGGCCGGATGCATGGCGCGCAGCTCGCCAAACTCGGGCTCGAGATCCATCAGGTCATAGAAGCGGTCGACCAGTTCGCGCAACTTCTCGTCGCCACCCACCAGCTGGTACAGCGTGTTTTCATTCGTTTCCATGCACTGATGATAGCGCAGGCGGCACCCCGTCCGGCTGCACGCCGCCTCGGCCTGATCAGATTGAGGCGCCGCAATCGCGCGCACTTCGAACCTATCACCACAGTCGAAGCTCTCGCCGCCCGTCGTCTTGTCGCGAGCGGCGATGGCCCACGACAAGGCATGGCCCCACGGAGCGCACGCAGGCATGGTCGAACTGACACGAATGGCAGAGCCGCCCGCCTTGCCGGCGCTCTTGGTCAAGGAGGTCTTCGACCGATTTTTCGCGCTGGCTGTGCTGCTGATGCTTTCGCCGCTGCTGCTGGCGCTGGCGCTGGCAATCAGGCTCACTTCCGAGGGCCCGGTACTGTTCCGGCAGCTGCGCATCGGGCGAGACGGCCGGCCCTTCCATGTCTACAAATTCCGCAGCATGCGGCTGCATGCCGAGCAGGACGGCAGGCTAACCCAGGCCACGCGCGATGATCCGCGCATCACGCCACTCGGCCGCTTAATGCGCCGTACCAGCCTCGACGAGCTGCCGCAATTCCTGAACGTGCTGCGCGGCGAGATGTCCGTCGTCGGGCCGAGGCCGCATGCACTAGAACATCATGATCTGTATCTGCGCCGCCTGCCGGGCTATCTGTATCGACACGGCATGAAGCCTGGCATCACCGGCTGGGCGCAGATCCATGGCTGTCGCGGCGAGACCGACAGCGACGACAAGATGGCGCAGCGCGTAGCGCTCGATCTGCACTACATCGGTCACTGGTCGCTGGGGATGGACCTGAAGATCGTCTGCTGGACCGCGCTGCACGGCTGGACCGACCATCATGCCTACTGATCCGCTGCGCTGCCGTCCGGCCTGGCTGCTGGCGCTGGCCTGCTTCTTCGTGCTGATGCTGGCGCTCGGCAACGTGCCGGGCGAGGCACAAGTGCTGTCAGCGCGTTACGGGGACAAGCTGTTGCACGCACTGGCTTATGGCTTCATGGCCCTGCTCTGCCATCGCGCATTGCCGTCATCCACCATCCGGCGACTGCTGGCGACGATCGCTGTCATCGCAATGCTTGGTCTGCTCGACGAGAGCCTGCAATCGCTTCTGCCTTACCGCAACGCGTCACTGCTGGACTGGTGTTTTGATATCGGTGCAGCCGCCATGGTGGCCGTGCTGCTCGCATTGCATGCCCACTTCTTTCTGGCTGTCCGAACTCATGCGTAAAAAAATCAGCAAAGCGGTTTTTCCTGTCGCTGGCCTTGGCACCCGCTTTCTGCCGGCGACCAAGGCACAGCCCAAGGAAATGCTGCCCATCGTCGACAAGCCGCTGGTGCAGTATGCGGTCGAAGAAGCGATCGCGGCCGGCATCACCGAATTGATCTTTGTCACGGGTCGCAACAAGCGTGCTATCGAAGATCATTTCGACAAGGCTTACGAACTCGAGGCCGAATTGCAGGCTCGGAACAAGGATGCGCTGCTGCAGGCCATACGCCAGATCAAGCCGGACAACGTGCAATGCTTCTACGTGCGGCAGGCCGAAGCGCTCGGGCTCGGTCATGCGGTGATGTGCGCGGAGCGATTGCTGCAGGACGAGCCGTTCGCCGTGCTGCTGGCCGATGACCTGATCGAAGCTGAGGTGCCGGTGCTGAAGCAGATGGCTGAACTGCACGCGCACTATGGCAGCAGCCTGATCGGCGTCGAAACGATACCGGTCGAGCAAAGCCGTGCGTACGGCATCGTCGAAGGCCATCCGGTGGCGGACCGGTTGCTGAAGCTGCATGGGATCGTCGAAAAGCCGGCCCCCGACGATGCGCCGTCCAACATGGGGGTCGTCGGCCGCTACATCCTGACGCCGGCAATCTTCCGGCACCTGCATGCACTCGCGCCGGGCGCCGGCGGTGAATTGCAGTTGACCGACGCCATCGCTCAGCTGATGAAATCCGAAGCGCTGCTGTCTTACCAGTTCATCGGAAGGCGCCACGACTGCGGTAGCAAGCAAGGCTACCTGCAGGCGACCGTGGAGTTCGCGCTGCGCCATCCGGAGGTCAGAGAGGAATTCCGTGCCTTCCTGCGCCGGCTGCCGTTACCAGCGCCATTGAATGCCGGGGCCGCCATGCAGCCGACCTCCGCCGAGCCGGTCGCCGGCCCAGCCGCGCAGCCACGGCACGGGCCGCCCGCCGCCCATGTCCCGCTCGAGGTATGCAGCGGGAACAGTGCGCGCGATGTGCGCGTGGCCCGGCACGGATCCTGACCGCGTCCATCCAAGATGGGACAAACCCTGCTTGTCACCGGCGCGACCGGCTACATCGGCTCGCACACCTGCGTCTGCCTGCTGCAGGCCGGCTGGCGCGTGGTCGCCATCGACAATTTCAGCAACAGCTCGCCCGCGGTGGTGTCGCGCATCGAGCAACTGGCTGAGCGCGAGATGCGCTTCCATGTGCTGGACGTGCGCGACCACGGTGCGCTGCTGCGGCTGTTGCAGCAGGAAGCCGTGTCGGCCGTGATCCACTTTGCCGGCCTGAAGGCGGTCGGCGAATCGGTGGCGCGGCCGCTCGACTATGTGGACAACAACGTCTGTGGCAGCGTGTCGCTGCTGCGCGCCTTGCATCTGTCGGGCGTGCGCAAGCTGGTGTTCAGTTCGTCGGCGACGGTGTACGGCGATCCGGCCAGCGTGCCCATCACCGAATCGTCGCCGCTGTCCGTCACCAATCCGTATGGCCGCAGCAAGCTGATGGTCGAGCAAGTACTGGATGACCTCGCACAATCAGACCCGGAATGGCGGGTCGCGACGCTGCGCTACTTCAACCCGGCCGGTGCCCACCCCAGTGGCTTGCTGGGCGAAGACCCGCGCGGCATGCCGAACAACCTGATGCCCTGCATCGCCCGGGTCGCCGTCGGCCGGCTGCCTGCGCTATCGGTCTATGGCGATGACTGGCCCACGCCCGACGGCACCGGCGTGCGTGACTACATCCATGTGATGGATCTGGCGCAAGGTCACCTGGCGGCGCTGGAACGCCTGTACGCGCATGCGGGCAACTTCACGGTCAACCTGGGCACTGGCCAGGGCGTCAGCGTGCTGCAGGCGGTCGCGGCATACGAGCGGGCCTGTGGCCACCGTATCCCGCTGCGCATCGCCGACCGCCGTGCCGGCGATGTCGCCAGTTGTTATGCATCAGCGGCACGCGCACAGGCATTGCTGGACTGGCGCGCGCAGCACTCGCTGGACGAGATGTGTGCCGACCACTGGCGCTGGCAGCACAGGCATCCGCACGGCTACGCCGGGCATTGACCGATTCGCACCGGCGCGCATTGGCATGCGCGCGCGCAAATGGCTGTCATCTGCGCTGGCGACAATGGATGCGCTCTTTGACGGGCCAGCCTGCCACTTACACAACCGAAGACACCCACCGACCTGACGATGATTCCCACCGAACCCCTGCTGCCTTGTGCGGGCCGCACCGCCCTCGTGACCGGCATCACCGGCCAGGACGGCGCGTATCTCGCTGAACTATTGCTGGCCAAGGGCTATCAAGTGCACGGCATCAAGCGCCGCGGGTCGCAATTGAACACCGGGCGAATCGACCACCTGTATCAGGACCCGCACGAAGCCGGCCGTCGCTTCATCCTGCACCACGGCGACATGACCGATACCGCATCGCTGATACGAGTGATCCAGCAAGTGCAACCGCATGAAATTTACAATCTCGCCGCACAGAGCCATGTTGCCGTGTCTTTCGAAGAGCCGGAATACACCGCGAATTCGGATGCGCTGGGTACGCTGCGCTTGCTGGAGGCCGTGCGTATCCTGGGATTGACAGGCCGCGTGCGCTTCTATCAGGCATCGACGTCGGAGTTGTACGGCAAGGTACAGGAGACGCCGCAACGGGAAAGCACGCCCTTTTATCCGCGCAGCCCGTACGCGGCCGCCAAGCTGTATGCGTACTGGATCACGGTGAATTACCGCGAAGCGTATGGCATGCATGCCAGCAATGGCATCCTGTTCAACCATGAATCGCCTTTGCGCGGCGAAACCTTCGTCACGCGCAAGATCACGCGCGCGCTGGCACGCATCGCGCTCGGCCAGCAGGAATGCCTGTACCTCGGCAACCTGTCGTCGCTGCGTGACTGGGGCCATGCGCGCGACTATGTGCAGATGCAGTGGCTGATGCTGCAGCAGTCCGCGCCAGACGATTACGTGATCGCCACCGGACGTCAGGCCAGCGTGCGGGATTTCGTCGATTTCGCTGCGGCCCGGCTGGGCATGCAACTGGACTGGCGCGGGTTCGGCGTGGCCGAGGTCGCGCTCGTGGCGGACGCCGGCGATCATGAAGGCGTGACGCCGGGACAGGTGATCGTGCGCGTCGATCCGCGCTATTTCCGTCCCACCGAAGTCGAGCAGTTGCTGGGCGACGCCAGCAAGGCACGCGACAGACTGGGTTGGGAGCCCGTCACCACACTGGCGGAGCTGGTAGCCGAGATGGTCGATGCCGATCTCGCCGCTGCGCGCAAGTACGCGCTGGTGCGCAATCATGGCTACCAGGCCCATGCCCACCATGAATAAGCGCAGCGTGGAACGCATCTTCGTTGCCGGTCATCGCGGCATGGTCGGCAGCGCGCTGGTGCGGGCGTTGCGCGAGCGCGGCGAATGCCAACTGGTGCTGCGCAGCCACGACGAACTGGACCTGACCGACATGGCGCAGGTCGACGCCTTCTTTGCGAAGAATGCGATCGACACCGTCTACCTGGCTGCCGCACGTGTCGGCGGCATCCATGCCAACAACAGCTATCCGGCCGAATTCATCCAGCAGAACCTGATGATCGCGGCCAATGTCATCCATTGCGCATGGAAGTACCGCGCCGAACAACTACTGTATCTGGGTTCATCCTGCATCTATCCGCGCGCCGCGCCGCAACCGATGCGCGAAGACTACCTGCTGGGCGGACCGCTGGAGCCGACCAATGAGCCCTATGCGGTCGCCAAGATCGCCGGCATCAAGATGTGCGAAAGCTATAACCGCCAGTTCGGCACCGATTTCCGCAGCATCATGCCAACCAACCTGTACGGACCCGGCGACAACTTCCATCTGGAAGACAGCCATGTCGTGCCCGGCCTGATACGACGCTGCCATGATGCATGGATGGCAGATGCGCCAGAAGTCCGGATCTGGGGCAGCGGGCAGGCGATGCGCGAATTCCTGCACGTGGACGACCTCGCCGACGCCTGCGTGCTGGTGATGCAGCAGCCGCGCTCGACGATCGCAGCGCTGGTCGCACCGCAGTGTTCGCACCTGAACTGCGGCAGCGGCGAGGAAATCCGGATCGCCACGTTGGCAGCGATGGTGGCCGACGCGGTCGGCTACGAAGGGCAGCTTGCGTTCGACCCCGGCAAGCCTGACGGCACGCCGCGCAAGCTGATTGACTCGACGCGCCTGCGCAGCCTGGGCTGGACCCCGCGCATACCGCTGCGCGACGGACTGCAGCGCACGGTCAGGCATTTCCTTGCCGCGCACAGCGCCGACCGCGCCAACCTCGCCTGCCGCGGCAAGGATGAGCGGCCGCGGCTGCGCCGCTGAAGCGGCGGGGAACGTCGATGCGCTTGCTCGCCTGGATCGCCCTGGTCTTTGTGACCTTGCTGACGCTGTTCTCGTCGTCGACCTGGGGCCAGCTGCAGGAGGAAAACACGCTGTATGCGCGCGGCACCGGATGGTTTTATTTTTCGCTGATGAACATCGCGTTGTGGCTGGCGGCAGGCGCGGCCATGCTGACGATGCTCGCGCGCCAGCCACTGTCGACGGTGCGCACGCCGGCATCGCCCTTCCCGCTCTTCCTGGGCGCCTTCGGCTTCCTGCTGTTCGCCCATGTCGTCGTCGGCGTCGCGAGCGGGCAAGCCTTGCTGGCGATCCTGTCCTACACCGGCTTGCTGAACGTCCTCAACATGGCACTGTTCGCGCTGCTGTTGCTGGTGGCGCTGGCCGGCGAGGCCGGACCCCGGCGGCTGCTGGCGACCCTCGTCGCGCTGGCAGCGTTGCGCGCTGTCTTCGGCCTCGTTCGTTATGCGTGGTTCGGCGGCGATAGCGCGAACCCCTATCGCAACTTCGAAGGCCTGAACATCCGACTGGTCTATTTCGACATCGGGGACAACTACATCGCCGCGCTGGCGGCCTTCTGCATCGCGTGGCTGCTGCTGATGCCTGGCGTGCGCCTGAAGCCATGGCGGCGCAGCTGGCTGCTGGCCTTGCTGGCACTGGAAGTGGCTACGGTCGCGCTGTCATTCCGGCGTTCGTCGCTGCTGGGGCTGGTGCTGATGTGCGCGGTCTTGCTGTGGCGATTGCCTTGGCAGCGGCGCGTGGCATTCGGTGGCCTCGGCACGCTGGCGGCTGCCGCGGCGGCGACGGTACTGCTGCGCGAGCGCCTGCAAGCGGGTGACGTCACCGTGCCCGGCGGCGGCTTTCTCGCTTCGCTGCTGTATGACGTCGGACCACAACGCGCGACCGAAGTCAGCCGCTTCTATGAGCTGGAAGCGGCAGCGCACAGCCTGCAGGGCAGCTGGCTGTTCGGTCTCGGCAGCTGGGGCAGCTTTCGCGGCAACGAAGAGGCGCTTGGCTATCACTTCGGCAAGTTCGATTTCGTGCACAGCGGCTTCGGCCACCTGATGCTGAAGTCCGGCATCGCCGGGCTGCTGCTGTTTGTCACGCTGCTGGCCGCCGTCGTCATCCACTATGTGCGTACCCGACCCGCGCTGCGTGGCAATGCGGCGCTGCTCGCCGATGCCGGCATCGCCAGCCTGCTGTTCTGGCTGCCGACGCTGCTGGTCGGCACGCCCGTGATCGAGTTCCGCACGATGTTGCTACTGGGGATGACACTGGCCATGCCCTATCTCGCGCACCGGCAGCCCGCGAGCCGGTGGCCTGCGCCGTATGGCGGGCCGGCGGTGCACGCGGTCGCGCCGCAAGCGAGGCCGCATGCTGCTCCGTAACTCGGCCTGGAATTTCGCCGGGCTGGCACTGCCGGCACTGGTGGCGCTGGGCACGGTGCCCTGGCTGATCCATGGCCTGGGACTGGAGGGGTTCGGCATCGTCACGCTGATCACCTCCATCGTCGGCTACTTCGGCATCCTCGACATCAACCTGTCGTCCGGCGCCATCAAGTACCTGGCCGAGCACCAAGCCACCGGCGACCAGCGCCGCTTCGCACAGACCTTCTGGTTCGGCCTGCTGTTCCATGCGGCGCTGGGACTAGTCGGAGGCTTGCTGCTGGCCGGCTTTGCGGGTGTCATCCTGGATCGATTCTTCGCGGTGTCGGCCGCATTGCGTGCCGATGCAGAGGCGGCGCTGCAACTGGCGGCGCTCGGCTTCGCGCTGAGCCAGTTGCTCGGCTACCTGCTGGCCGTACCGCAAGCCCTGCAGCGCTATGACGTCTCGGCACGCGGCGAAGCGGCCTTCGGCATCGTCGTCAATATCCTGTCGGCCATCGTTGCATGCAGCGGCGGCGGCATCGCCGGCGTGGTGCTGGCGCGCGTCGCGGTGTCGGCTGGCAACGTCCTGTGGCTGGGATGGCAATTGTCGCGCCTGCAGTCGCAGCTGAACGCGCCGCTGTCACCCTGCATGCCGAGCCGCGACGTGTGTGTCGCGTTGATGCGCTTTTCGAGTTTCAGCTATCTTTCGCGGCTGGCAGCGATGCTGCACCAGCATGCAGACAAGCTCATCATCGGCGCGCTGGCCGGACCCGTCGCGCTGGCCTTCTATACCGTGCCCGTGCAATTGGCCGGGCGCATCCTTGGCCTGACCTACCGGCTGGCGAGTGTCATCTACCCACGCGTGTCCGAACTGGCTGCCACCGGCCGGCAGGCACAACTGCAACGCCTGTACCTCGATGCGACACGGCTGCTGACTTACCTGAACTTCGCGGTGCTGGCCGTGATCGCGCTGGCCGGCGCCGCCTTCCTCGAACGATGGGTCGGCGCCGCGTTCGTCGTCGCCGGCTACCCGGTACTGCTGCTGGTGACGCTGTCCCTGCTGGCCGATTCACTGACAACGCTGCCTTCGCTGGTCAACGACGGCCTCGGCCACCCACAGGTGTCGGGGCGTTTCGCGTTCGCGCGCGGCCTGGCCGGCGTGCCGCTGGTGTGGGTCGGCACGCTGACGGGCGGCATCGAAGGCGCAGCGCTTGCGCACTTGCTGGCGTCGCTGGTGATGAGCGCCTGGTTTCTGGCGTGGGTGCACGGGCGCACGGTGCCGGTCACATTGGCGCGTGTCGCCACGCGATGCTGGCGCCCCGCGCTGCTGGCAGGCCTCGGTACGGCACTGGCCGTGCTGCCGCTGAAGTGGCTGATCGCGCAGCACTGGCCGGGACTGGGCGGGCTGCTCGCCTTGCTGGCCGTGTCAGGCACCGCCTTGTCGCTGGCCGGCATCGCTTTCGTTCTCCATGCCGGCGAACGCGCCATGCTCAGGGCCCGGATCTCGACCCGGCTGGGAGTCACGCTGTCGCCGATGAAGGCGCGCTGGTTGCGCCATGCTGCACGAACGCGCTGAAGCGAGGACAGTCAATGGGGAAAAGAAAGGACACCATGCGCATCTTGCTCGTCAGCGAAGATTTGCCGTCGCCGGCGATGGGGGGACTGGCTCGCCATGTGCTGCTGCTGGCCCGGGCACTCAAGGCGGATGGCCATCAGGTCGACCTGATGGGCAATGACGATGTCGCCCCCGACGAGGCCGGCATCGATTTCGATTTCGACGGGCGCTTCTTCGGCGACCTGCACGGCCAATTCTCCGGCTGGAAGGAAATCCGGTTCGGTCTCTTCGTGCCATTCAAACGCAGTGTGCTCGCCCGCCGTTTTGCGCGCGCGATCCTGCGCCGCGCCGGCAACTACGACGCGATTCATTACCACGGCCACCTGCCCAATATCGCGAAGCACATACCGGCCCGCATCAACTTCATCCAAACCCGGCATGACCAGGGCAGCGAGTGCCTGGTCCACACGCGCTACAAGCGCGGCGCCATCTGCCATGACCTGGCACCGGAAGCCTGTGCGGAGTGCCGCACCTGGAACCCCAACCTGCTGCAACGAAAAGTGTCGGCCCTGGCGGTTACGCGTTTTCGCAATGAAGTCCGCTGCGGCTTCGAACGCCACAAGACCGTGTTTGTGTCCGACTTCCTGCAACAGAACCTGAGCCGCTGTTTGGGCCGCCGCCGCTGGGGCGTGACGGTGCACAACTTCATCGACACCGAAGCGCTGCGCTGGCTGGCGCCGGCAACGACTTTGCCACCGACGCCGCTGCGCGTCTTCATTGCCGCCAAGCTGTATCCGGCCAAGGGCGTCGCGCACTTCCTCGAGGCCTTGCAAGCACGTGCCTCGGCAACCGCGCTCGGGCAGCTGCAAATCGAAGTGGCCGGCGACGGCAGTGATCAGGTTCACCTGCGCAAGCGTTTCCCCGGCGTGTATTTTCATGGCTGGCAAGACGCAGGCGACACGCTGCGGCTGGCGGCGCATGCGCATGCGCTGGTGGTGCCGTCGGTCTGTGAAGAAGCGTGTGCATCGACGGTGCTCGAAGGTCTGGCACTGGGCAAGACCGTGCTCGCGCTGCAGCTGGGAGGAACCCCCGAACTGGCCGACTACGCCAAAGGCCCCGACCAGTTGCGGCTGTACACAACGATGGATGCGCTGGTCGATGCCCTGCTCGCATTTCGTCCGCGCCCGGACTACACCGGCGCGGCGCCACGCAGGGCCGACCCGGCGCAGGGCGCAGGGCAATTGCTCGCGCTGTACCGAATGCCAGCCGGCCCGGTAGGCCTGCAATAAGAGGCCATGGGGCTGCCATGATGAACGCGCCGCGGTTTTCCATCATCACCTGCACGCTCAACAGCCTGCCCTGGCTGGATGCGTGCATCGCCTCAGTGCTGAAGCAGCGTGACGTCTCGTATGAACTGGTATTCGTGGACGGCGGCTCGACCGACGGCAGCCTCGAGCGGATCAGTGCGCTGGGCGACGGCAGTCACCGGCTGACCGTGTTGCGCGACGTGCGCGGCGGTATCGCGCCGGCCATGAATGCGGGCCTGGCGGCAGCCCGCGGGCAGATCGTCGCCCACCTGCACTCGGATGATTTCTACCTGCATGACGATGTGCTGGCGACCGTGGCCCGCGCCTTCGATGCCAGCGGCTGCCGCTGGCTGTTCGGACGCACCCTGCGCGCCATTGGCGAGCGACTGGAACCCGAAGGCTGGCGTGCGCCACCCTACAGCCGCGCCCGGCTGTTGCACGGGAATTTCATCCCGCACCCGGCGACCTTCGTCGACAGGCAGCTGATGCTGGACGCCGGCGGCTTCGATCAGCGATGGCGCTATGCGATGGATTACGACTTGTGGCTGCGCCTGTCGCGCATGGCCGAGCCGCTGCAACTGGCGCTGCCGCTGGCGGCGTTCCGCGAGCATGGTGGCAGCCTGTCGACACGCGAACGCCGCCGCGCAATGCGCGAAGACCTGAGCGTGCGGCTGGCGCATGCCGGGCCGAATCCAGTCGCACGTCTTGCCCATGTCGCACGCCACATTGCGCGTCACGTCGTGCGCGACGCGCTGCGACGCGGGCGCGACCCTTTGACCCCGGAAGGAGGCTTGCATGCGTGACTTTTCCCTGGTGCTGGCGACGGTCGGCCGCACGATCGAACTGAACCGGTTGTTCGATTCGCTGCTGGCGCAGACCTTCCATGATTTCGAAGTCATCGTCGTCGACCAGAACCGGGATGACCGGCTGCAGCCGATACTGCACCGCGCACGCTGCCTGGGACTGGCGCTGCGCCACCTGCGTCATCACCCGCCCAACCTCGCGCTGGCGCGCAATACCGGCATTGCCGCGGCCAGCGGCAGGTGGCTGGGCTTCCCGGACGATGACTGCTGGTACGAGCCGCCCACGCTGGAACGCGTGATCCTGCGCAGCCGGCGGCGTGACCGGCCGCAAGGGGTGGTGGTGCGCTGGGTCGAACAGCAAGACCCGTCGCCGCCGGGCTTGCTGAGCTGGCCGCGGTCGGCGCGCTTTCGTGATTTTCCAGTGTCGTCGATCACCTTGTTCCTGCAACGCGAGCTGGCAGCACGGATCGGCGGATTTGACGGACGGCTCGGGGTCGGCCAGTGGTTCGGCGCGGGTGAAGAGACCGACCTGGTGCTGCGCGCGCTGCGCGACGGCGCCGTGATCGCGCATGAGCCGACGGCCACCGTCCACCACCGCGTCGATGCGCCGCAACGCATAGCCAGCAAGGTCGCGCGGCTGTCGGCACGGCAGCGCGCGCGCGGCACCGGCGCGATGTACGCCAAGCACAAGCTGCCCGCGTGGGTGATCGTGCGCGGCCTGCTGTCGCCGCTGGCGAAGCCGCTGGCGCGCGGCGCGCTGCATGAATTTCCCCACGGGCTGGCCATCACGCGCGGCCGCCTCGATGGCTGGCTGCGTTGGCGCCTGCTGCACGCGCGCAGCGACCTGCAGGCATCGCTGCTGCCCGCCGGCGACAGCGCCCGGCAAGCCATGAATGCCGAGGCACGCTGATGCGCGCCGTACTGGTCACGAACCTGCCACCGCCGTATCGGGTGCCGATCTTCAACCGGCTGGCCAGCCAGCCCGGGCTGGACTTCCAGGCCGTGTTCTGCGCGACACGCGAACCGAACCGCGCATGGGACTTGCCACCGATGGCATTCATCCACCATACGCTGCGCGAGCGTTACCTGACTTTCCATGGCCGCTACATCCACCACAATCCGGACATCCTGCCGCTGTTGCAGCGCCTGCAGCCGGACGTGGTCATCACCGACGGCTTCAACCCGACCCACTTGTATGCATTCCTCTGGGCCCGCTGGCGCCAACGCGCGCATGTGGCCATGACTGATGGCACGGACCGGTCCGAGCGCAGCCTGACCTTGCTGCACCAGCTCGCGCGTCGATGGGTATTCCGGCGTTCACAGGCCTTCATCGCCGCCAGCGACGGCGGCCAGCGCCTGTTCCGCGCGTACGGCGTCGACCGGGCACGCTGCACGTATTCATGGCTGTGCGTCGACAACGCCGCCTTTGCACCGCCCCCGGGCGCAGCCCGCCCTTACGACCTGATGTTCTGCGGCCGTCTCGAAGCGGCCAAGGATCCGCTGTTTGCGCTGGCCGTCGCGCACGAGACGGCACGCCGGCTGCAGCGGCGTGTGCGCCTGCTGGTGGTGGGCGCCGGCAGCCTCGAGGGCAAGTTGCGGGAGGCGGCGCGCGACACCGTCGCAACGGTCGACCTGCATTGCCACGGCTTCGCATCGCAATCGGAACTGCCGGCGCTGTACCAGTCAGCCCGCGTGTTTCTGTTTCCCACGCATGGCGATGTGTGGGGCATCGTCGCCAATGAAGCCTGTGCCGCCGGACTGCCGGTACTGGTGACGCCGCAGGCCGGCGTGGCCGGCGAGCTGGTGATCGAGGGACGCAACGGCCACGTGCGCGAACCGGTCGTGGAGGACTGGGCGACCTGTGCGGTGCGGCTGCTGACGGATGAAGGACTATGGCGCGCGTGCAGCCGCCACGGATTGCAGCGCGTGCAGCGCTATGCCTTCGACAGTGCCGCGCAAGGCATCGTCGACGCCTGCCACATTGCCACCGGCGCGCAAGGCATTGCGGCCGACGATGTCCAGCCACGGCAGCTGCCGCCGGATGCACCGCCGAAAGCGCGCGGGAACCTGCCGCGCGACAAGCCGGCCGCGCCGACATCGCGGACTGCGCGGCCGCCGCCGGAAATCCGGGCGACCCATCCTTCGCCGCAGCCGATGCGACGCCGACAGCACAGCGACGAAGGCAGCCTGTCGTGAACGCGCTGCGCTTCACGCTGTCGGTCGATGACGGCCATCCGCTCGACCTGAAGCTGGCCGACTTGCTGGACCGCCATGACTTGCCCGCCACTTTTTACGTGCCGATGGAAAATTGCGAGGGATCGCCGGTGATGTCAGCACCACAGCTGCGGACGCTGGCCTCGCGCTTTGAAATCGGCTCGCACACTGCCGAGCACCGCTTCCTCGCGCAGCTGAGCCGGGCGGCAGCATGGCGACAGGTGCGCGATGGCAAGGCAGCGCTGGAAGATGTGCTGGGCCAGCCCGTGCGAGGCTTCTGCTATCCCGGAGGACGCTACCGGCGCGAACATGTGGCGCTGGTGCGCGCCGCTGGCTTCATGCATGCGCGCACCACACAGAACCTGCGCACCGACTGCGGCCAGGCCTATGAAATGCCAACCACTTTGCAGTTCTATCCGCACCCGCGCAGCGTCTTGTTCAGGAACTTCCTGTCGCAGCGTCATTGGCAGCTGAGGCGGCCTGCGCTGGCGACGGCCATGGCCGAGCATGACTGGCTGGGCCGGCTGTATGCGCTGCTGTCGCATGCGGGCCGACAGGGTTCGCTATTCCACCTGTGGCTGCACACGGCCGACATCGACAGGTTACGACTGTGGCAGGTGCTGGACGACTTCCTGGCTTGTGTCGCGCGCCGCGTGCCACGCGTACGACGCGTCACCAACGGCCAGCTGCACGGGGAAACGTGACACGATACGGTCCCCTGCAGGGCTCCCGTGCCTCACGCTTGGCCCGCCGTGCCGCTCCGCTTGCGGCGCCGTGGGTGACTACGCCGTTCGATGCTGACCTCGTCGCCCCTTTCAATGGCCCCTGCGACGAAGCTTGCTGGTCGCCGGACTGACCCGCATCGCGTAGCCCCGAAGGCTGCCGTTCGCCCTTCCACACCATCAGGAAATAGTGCGACTTGAAACCGGCCAGACGCACATGGCCAAGCTTCCACAGCGGTCGCCCGGGCAGCACGTCCACCATGGTCTTGATGGCCAGTGCATCCAGCAATTCGACATCCCGCTCCGGACGCAGCCAGCGTGCCAGCGGATGCCAGCGGTTCGCGGTGGACACGAAGATGCCGCGCCGTGCCACCCGCAGCAATTCACGCAGCAGCCGCACTTGCCGTTCATGGCTGCCGCAGGTTTCGATCAGCTCGTGGCAGGCGACCCAGTCGAAGGCATGGTCGTCATACGGCAGCCGCGCGTGCGCGCGCAGCGGCAGCTCGTCGAGGCTTTCGAGTTCCATCCGGGTCTGCGCGGGATCGTCGCCGGCAAATTCATTGAAGGCCTCCTCGAGGCGTTGCCTGCATTGCTGCAGCGCGCGCGTGATCAGGTCCATCGCCCTCCTGGGTTCCACGACATCGGTAGGCATTGATCTTGCCGCGCCCGCGCAGGCCGCGCCTTGCGGGCGCTCAGCATGAATCCTGACGCATTGCGTTCCAATCAAGGGATGAATGACGCACCCAACGCCGACTCCCGGGCCGATGTTGCGAGCCTGTTCGGCACACGCATCGACGCACTTTCCTGGGAGCTGGCGCTCGTCCGCATCCTGCGCTGGGCCGATGCGCGCGAGTCGCGCATGGTATGCCTTTGCAATGTCCATTCGCTGGTGTCGGCCGGCGCGGATGCGGGCCTGCGCAGCGCGCTGCAAGCATCGGACATGAATGCGCCCGACGGTGCGCCCGTCGCATGGATGATGCGACGACTGGGCTGGCCCGAACAGCAACGCCTGCCGGGCCCCGACCTGATGGCAAAGCTGCTGCTCGAGGCCGCGCGGCTGCGGTTGCCGGTCTTCCTGCTGGGTGCCACCGCACCGACACTGGCACTGCTGGCGGAACGGCTGCGGACAACCCTGCCAGGCCTGCCGCTGGCGGGCACGCTGTCGCCACCCTTCAGGCCGCTGGATGACGACGACAATGCGCTGATCGCGGCCAGCATCGCCGGCTCCGGCGCAAGGCTGGTGCTGGTCGGGCTGGGTTGCCCGAAACAGGAAAAATGGATGGCGGCGCAACGCGGCCGAATCCCCGCCGTGATGGTGGGTGTGGGCGCGGCCTTCGATTATCACGCCGGCACGCTGAGCCGCGCCCCCGCCAGCTGGCAGCGCAACGGTTTCGAATGGCTGTACCGTCTGCTGCACGAGCCGGCGCGGCTGGCGGGTCGCTACATGCTGACCAATACCCTATTCCTGCTCGCGCTGCCGTTTGAATGGTGGCGCCGGCCGCGTGCCTGAGGCCCGCAAGGTGCGCGCATCGCCGTCACCGAACCACTGCCGCCACTGGCCGGGACTGACCAGGCCGCGCCCTTCGACCTCGGCCATCGCCGTCGGCAGCGGTTGGTAGACATTGCGTTCGAAGTCTGCGAAGCGTGCCACGTGCGCACTGCCATGCCGGCTCCACAGGCGAAACACCGGCACTGAGGCGGCACCACTGAAACGATTGCCTGTCACCCGATTGGCCTCGATGGCCGCGAAGGCGGCGGTCTCGTTGAACAGGATGTGTTCGCGCCGGCTGTCGTCGAAGCGGTTGCCTTCGATGCGGTTGTCAAAGCCATTGTGGAGCTGCATGCCGGACGGGTTGCCCGACAGCTCATTGTCCTGCACCAGCACGTCGTTGGCAAAGTCGTCGAGGTAAATGCCGTAGGCCGGATGGCCGCCAAGCGCGCGGACCTGGTTGTGGGCGATGACTACATCCAGCGGCGCGCGGTCGCGCGCGAAGGTATAGATGCCACCGCAATCGGACAGGCGCAGACAGGCACGCTCAATCACGTTGCCGGTCACGCGCGCATGGCGGAACACGCGGATGCCGATGTAGCCCGCATCGCTGATGCGGTTGTTGCTGATGGTTTGCCCGCTGGCCAGCTCGAACACGATGGCGCCGCGCGAGCGCCTGGGCATGCCCAGCATGCCGGCATGGTCGATGCGGGAGTCGGCAATGCGCACGTCGCGCGCGTCGTCGTTGGCGCGAATGCCGTGCCGCACGGTGCCGTCGACCTGCACGCGCACGATGTCGGTTCCGGACCCGGCGACGATGGCGGCTTCGATGCAGTTGACAATGCGGGTATCGCTGACTTGCATGCGCTGGCTGCCGGCGCCGTTGATGCCGATGCCGGCCGCGCGCACCACGATGCCGGCGATGCGAATGTCTTGCGCGTCATTGACGGCGACCGCCGGTGCCGCCGTCGACGCGCGAATGCGCGCGCCCGGCGCGTCGCCTTGCGCCATCTTCAGGAACAGCATGCCGTCCTGCCATGCCCATTCGCCGGGGGTATCCATCATCCAGCGTTTTCCCTCGACATAGAAATCGGTCTCCGGCAACAGGCCGAAGCCTTCGTCATCCCCCGCTGCCAGCACCATGGTGTCATCCGCGATGGCTGCGATCCGCCTTTCCTGTATCAGCCAGTCGGCCGCGCGCCAGACCACGGTTGCGCCCGCGAGATCCGTCGATGGCAGCGACGCGCGCAGCCGCCCGTGACCGACCCGTGAACCCTTGAGCCAGACGGTAGATGAATTCGGATGATGGGCCAGCGGCAGGTAGCGACCGTCGAGTTCCAGCAGGGCCGGCGCAAAGGGCATGTCGGTGATCCAGCTGCCCGGCGCCTTCGGATCGCGTCGCCAGCCTTCAACGGGACGGGCCGGCGTGACCACGGCCGGACCGCAGTCGCCGACGGTCTTGACGGTAACGTTGCGGCGCTGCTCGAGGTGCAGCGTTCCCGCGTAGGTTCGACCGCAGTCGAGTGCGATCGTGTCGCCGTCATGCACGCCGGCAGGCATGGGCAGGTCGGGAAGACCTGCGTCCGGTACGAGCTGCGATGGCTGGGACGAGCCCGTACGCACATCGCTGCGGGATCGCGCAGGCGCTTCGCCGGTGAATACCATGGCAAGCAATGATGCACATAGCATCCACCACCCCAATGAACCGGTGATGCTCACCGCTATCTGCGCCGCCCGCCCTGCACGATCCGCTGCCATCGCCGGCCTCCCTCATCGTGCAACGATGATGCGCGCCTGCTGCCGTGATGCCTTGGTGATCCGCAAAAAAAAGCCAGCATGAAGCTGGCTTGAAAAACCGCCCGCGCGGGCAGGCGGTTCGTGCTGATGGTTGACGGCGTAAAGGAAGCCGGCCCGATCAGCGCTGTTTCCAGGCGCGCACGTAATTGATCTCGTAAGAATTCGTGCTGCCGGTCGGGGTGGTGCTGTCCGGCTGGCCGCTTGCGCTGCCGTACCAGAGGTCGAGCATGATGTACATCGGATCGGCCATGGTAACGTTCAGCGTGTAGACCTCGCGACCATCGAAGTAGAAGGTCTGGCGGGTCGGTTCCCACTTGATCGCATACTTGTGGAAGCCGGCCGACAGGTCAGCAGTGGCCATGGTCTTGGTGCCGGCAAGGCGACCAGCATCCAGCCAGATGGTCGATGCATACGCGGTCGGGTGCAGGTTTGCATCAGACCAGCCGGTAGCGGGACCGCCACCGGCATAGGCTTCCATGATGTCGATCTCGGGGCGGCGGCTGCCGATATGGTTGAACAACCAGAAGGCCGGCCAGGTGCCTTTGCCGATCGGCAGCTTCGCTTCGATTTCGAAGAAGCCATAAGTCTGGTAGTACTTGCCGTCGGTGTCGATGGTACGGTTGAAGAACTTGCCGGTCGCATCGCGCGCAGGCCAGATCTTCAGGCTGCCATTGGACACCGCATAGTTCTTGGTTGCGCTGCCTGCCTCATACCAGATCGCGTCGTTCCACTTCGCAGTATTCCACGCGTTGAACTCTTCCTGGAAAGTCATCGCCCAGCTGGTGCCGGTCTGACCATACGGCGTCGGTGCGGTCGTGGTGGTGCCGGTGGTGGTGCCGGTGGTGGTGCCGGTGGTGGTGCCCGTGGTGGTGCCCGTCGCGGTGCCCGTGGCCGTGCCGGTGCCGGTGCTGGTGGTGGTGCTGGTTGAGCTGCTCGCGGTGGTGGCCGCGGTGGTGCCCGTCGCGG
>JACCDY011287726.1_pt1 | contig 27620 bp, 34 predicted proteins | sample 7446391 | NCBI WGS metagenome assembly JACCDY01 (sample SAMN15323451, study PRJNA562643) | freshwater metagenome | isolation source: river surface water | place: USA:Blue River Watershed | collected 2017-08-18 | reverse complement strand
GTATGAGTCTTATAAAGACTCTCGCCGGGGCTTAGGGGAAAAATCCCGCGATGTGGGGTTTACCTGGTTATGTGCGGCGTGTGCAGTTTGTGTTTGGATGTTTTATCCCTCATCGGTGGTTGGGTTTGGCAGTCGTAAAGAGGAATTGGTAGACAATGGGAACAATGATCCTGATTCGATTTTCTGGAAAATCCGCACATTCATCGATCACCTTCCCACCGACTTCCTTCCGACCAACCACACTGCGGGGCGTAAGTGGGGCGAGGTTCCGAACGTGGCAAACGGCTCCGTCATTAAAGGCGAAATCGGTGATGAGATTGGTCGCGGCGGTCGGGCCGGGTTGTATTTCGTGGACGAGTTTGCACATCTAATCCACCCAGAAATGGCAGAGTCAGCGCTTTCAGCCACCACCAATTGCCGCATTTATATCTCAACGGTTAATGGAATTGGGAACCTGTTTTACCGTTTACGGCAGTTTTTGCCAAGCAATCAAATTTTCATATTCGATTGGAAAGACGACCCCCGAAAGAGACAGAATCCAGATTTACCTGCGGAAGAAGAACCCTGGTATAAAAAGCAAAAGTTGGAATTGTTACCAACCACCCTTGCCTCACAGGTTGATAGGAATTACGCAGCAGCCATTTCCAATACTTTTGTTAATCAAGAGAAACTTGGTGAAGCAGTTGCTAGGCCGCCAGGAAGTATAATTCAGCCGGATAAAACTCCTTGGAGAATAGGCGTAGACGCCGCAGGTCTCGGTAATGATGAAACCGTAATTTGGGCTAGGCGAGGAAGGCTATCAATTGAGCCTGAAACTTATCGTAAGTTAGATGGTGTGCAGTTAGCTACTATTATTGAGTATAAAGCTAAACGCTTACTAAACACAGGGCCATTAGAAATTATTGCGATAGAGCGAGATGGCCCCGGTGGGTCTGCTGCTGACCAGCTAAAGTATGGAATGTTTAGGGATATAGTACGGGCTGTTCATACAGGCGCAAAGCTGGCGGACGGAAAGCACTACAATTTACGAGCGTTTTTGCATACGCAGGCACAAGAATATATAGAAGATTTGGAAATTTCAATTCCTAATAATCCTACATTTATAACTCAAGCTACTGCTATTCAATACAATTATAAAGGTGGGCTGCTTCTTGTTGAGTCAAAAGACGAATACAGGGCAAGATTTTCAACTGGACGATCCAGAGCTGAAAAGAGTGCCTCACGTTCACCGGACCATTGGGACGCTTTTGTGCTAACCTTTGTGCCGACACGAGCAAGACCTATTCAGTCATGTAATAATTCAGATTTGGGCTTAATTCAAAAAAGTGATGGCTGGCGTCCACTTGATACGGTACTGGGTTATTAGCTGCGTATGTACAAATACTAATGTTGACAAACATGCGCATACTTGATATTCTGGTTTGGCTAATCCAGCCAAGGTGGAAAAATGAGCCATGCAGACGAATTGCTGTTTTCACAAGAACGAGCCTACCCGCGAAACATCACACTCTCAAAATCTTTTTGGGAGCTTGCTCGACAATTTGGACATGGAAACGCGAGCAAGGGTATTAGAGCAGCCCTGTATGAAAAATCCATTAGTGATAGCAGAAGGAATATACGGAAAGGTGATGCAGAAGAAGCTGATGAGCTGTAGTTATTTTAATGCACCGCGCAATCTGAAGTGCTGCAAGCCTGACGAACACTTGCACGCAGACCGCCTGACCCCAAAAGAATGGGGCGGATGGTGGGCGCGCATTGAGACGCCTAACGCTCAGCATAACCGGCCCGCTTCAGCGGGTCCGGGTTGATGCGCCAGTTGGGCGCGGGAGGTGAGAGATGAGGACATACGTTGTTTGGTGCCCGGACCTGGGCCAGGAGCAGGAAGACGGCGCGACGATCCCGGCGACTGACCCCGCCGATGCGGCAGAAGGGTGGGCGGAATGGCACGACCGCAGCAGTGCAGAATATCGGATTGCCAGCGGGCGCGAGGAGATCGTGATAGTCCGCGACGTGGAGACCGGCGAGCAGCGCGAATGGATTGTGCGCGGCGAGGCGATGCCGTACTACACGGCGCAGCCTGGGGAGTCCGCGACGATCCGGGCGCAGGTGGCGCCGGGTCGGTGGGAGGATGTACCTAGACGTAGCGAGGCAAACAAATGAAATGGCAGCCGATTGAGACCGCACCCACAGACGGCACACGCATCTTGCTACGCGGCAGGAACGGCAAGATTGCTGATGGACACTATGGGCAGCCGGATGGGTTTGCAAACCCTAAGCGGTTTGTTTGGCCGTACATCAATGCAACCCCGACACATTGGGCTCCGCTCGCGTTGATTGCTGCCGCGGCGGAATTGCTCGCGGCGGCAATAAGGGTGAACGCATTGAGCATCCAGACCGATGCGCACAAGGAATTGCGTGCCGCCATCGCCAACGCAACCGGTGATGACGATGCTGCGCCCGAATGCACCTGCGCGGCGAGGCACGCGCGGTGACCGGCAAACTGGCGATGCGGCAGATCAACGGCGCCCTGGTGCCGGCGGATCGGTATTCAGCGGAGGCCCTCAAGGCGCGCAAGCTCGGGCCGGGCGACGTGGTGTTTGCGGTGCTGCGGAAACCACGCAACCCGAAACACCATCGTCTAGCGCACGCGCTCGGTCAATTGCTGGTGGAAAACCTCGACGAATTCGCCGAACTCGACGCCCACAGCGTTCTGAAGCGCGTGCAATTGGAGGCTGACATAGCCTGCGACCAGATGGCGATCAACCTTGACCCAGGAGTTGTTCGAGGTGGTGCTGACCGTGAGAGCGTGGGCAATTTATTCGTACTAAAGCTCGTGGGCAAGGTAAACTAGGGCCTATGGGCTAGGATAATGGACACGGGTATACAGTAATTTCACTTTCATGCTCTCAGCAAGCAATTAGAGTGCTTCAAAGCCATTTAGTTTTATTATGGTTTATAGGGCGTCTACCTGGAACTCATGAGCAAATGGATCATATTTCAGGTAATAGGGCAGATGACCGTCCTGATAATTTGCGATTAGTCTCAAATACTATTAACAGTAGAAATAGGGAAATGCAAAGTAATAATACGTCTGGTGTCACTGGTGTATTGTGGTATGCACGCGATGGAAACTGGCAGTCTCGTATTCAAGTAGATGGTAAAATGATCCATCTGGGTTATTTTTCTACTCGGGAAGATGCGACAATTGCTCGCCAGTATTATATCAGTACTCATCCCGAATTAGGTTTTACTGCTCGGCATGGATTATAGATATGAGACAAACACTGTACTGGCTGTTGGCATTCGCCGAGGTGGATTATTGCGAAGCTTATTGGGATTACTGCAATGCCTCCGATGTGTTTTGGCTGACAATAAGGAATCTTAAAGATGACTGATGAATCCCCTATAGACCGTGCGGAGTGGTTAAAATCCCTCAAATACGGCGACGTTGTGATGTTTAACCAAACGGGTAAAGTAGCTAAGCCGATGAAAATTAGAATTATCGATGACTTGCGAATTTGCCTAATAGACGCGAATAATCCAAAAGGCGATTTAGCTACGGGTGAGGTTGTATTTCGTGACTTTGGCGAAGGCCCGTTTGGCGAAACCATAACCCCGGTAATAAGCGAATGAGTATTAAGGTAGATAAAAAGATTACAGATTGCAGCGTAAAAGTTGCAACCACGCCCCGCGTACATGAGAATCTTATTCGTCCTGAAAAGTTAAGTGGAGAGACGTATAAGATAAAAACTCCTCTTTCCGAACACGCCCTGTATGTAACGATCAACAACGTAGTGCTGGACGGCGGGGCAGCACAGCCCTTTGAGATATTTATCAACTCAAAAGCAATGGAGCATTTTCAATGGATCGTCGCCTTAACCCGTGTTATCTCGGCGGTTTTTCGTAAGGGTGGTGATGTTGCGTTTTTAATTGAAGAATTGCACTCTGTATTCGATCCCAAAGGTGGGTATTTTAAAAAAGGTGGTAAATACATGCCCTCGCTGGTCGCGGAAATTGGCGAAGTGATTGAACAGCATCTAACCAACCTAGGGCTGTATGAAAGGGATAACTCGTTGGCAGTTGCAGCCCAAGAGATGATTAAAGAAAAGTCCCCTAAAACGGGACAATTATGTGATAAATGCGGCGATTACTCGCTGGTTCTGATGGATAACTGTCTTACCTGCACCTCGTGTGGTGCGAGTAAGTGTGGCTAATTGGAGAGTTGTAATGGCATCCCAAATTATGCAGTACTTTGAATATCATCACCTTCCGCCGTATTTGCAAGAGGTTTCGCGACCAATTGGCGAACTTGCAAAAGCTATGGATGACACTTTACCGGATTGTGCAGAGAAGTCGGCAGGCTTACGCAAATTGTTAGAGGCAAAGGACTGTTTAGTACGAGCTGTTTTAACCGCAAAATAGGGGATACCCGTGGAATTACCTGACAACGAAAACCTTACCGCCCTCGTTACAACGCTTTGCGATGAGAGAAAACGAGCAATTACGTCTCGTAAAGAGTACGATTTTATCTGGAAAGCTGCCAGAGATCAATACAAGGGGCGAGATGCTGCCACAAAGGTAAGTGAGTACGAAAAAGGAGAATTGCTGGATTCATCGTTACAACGCCACAAAGGCGACACCAGCGCCGACCGCTCTACCGTGTTGCCAAATATCACCCGTCCGTATACAAACGCAGGCACGGCGAGGGTGGCGGATATTTTGTTGCCTACGGGAAAGATGCCGTTTGCTCTTAAAGCAACTCCTGTAAGCGATTTGCAAACGGTGTTAGGCGTGGTCGGCAAATATCCTGCTATTATGCAGAATGTATTAAACTTGCTACCAGAGGTTGCTAACAAAATACAAGACTCTGAAGCTGCAAAGAATGCGATTGCAAAGGCAGAGCAAATTATCACGGATTGGCTCAAAGAATCTGACTGGGCGGGTGTTACCCGGCGGCAGTTGGTAGAATCAGGGGTTGTTGGGACTGGCGTTATTAAAGGCCCGTTTCCGAAAGAGCGTAGTATAAGCGATGATACTAATAAGATTCTTGCCTTTCTTCCACTCGTCGCCGACGAATTAACGGCGGAGATGCTGGTAAAGGAATTGGAGTCAATGCTGTTTTACACCCCGCGCATTGAATGTATTAAGGTGGAAAACTGCTACCCCGACCCGGACTGTGGAACAGATATTCAAAACGGCAAGTTCTTCTTCGAGAAGATTCCTGAGGTAAACCGCCGGGCTTTGCAAGAGATGGCGAAAGACCCCAATTATAACGCCGACGCCATCAAAATGGCATTGGACGAGGGGCCGATGGATGAATCCTCTAACGCACATAAGGATTCAAAAAAGCCCTATACCCTGTGGATACGAACGGGGGCGGTTGACTGGAAAGCAAACTGGGAAGATAAATCGTTAGACTTTTGCGTTATAACGATGGTTAACGATAGGATTATTAAGATTGCGCCTTACCCGTTGGAACAAAAACGCTTTCCGTATAGGATGCTTTGTTGGGAGCCAAGAGATAACTCTTGGACGGGAATTGGAATCCCGGAGCAAATGGAAACTGCTCAACGTGGCCTTACCGCTACAACCCGCGCACTGATGGATAACATGGGGTATAGTGTTGGACCGCAAGTGCTGGAACTGGATGGTATTATCGAACCCATCGACGGCGAGGATACCAAGCTCCGGCCATATAAGAGGTGGAAAGTCCGTAGCGCCCTGCCCGGCGTAGATGCGATGCAGGAAGCCAAAAGTGCAATGGCGTTCTTGGAGTTTCCCAACTACCTTGATGCGATTATGCCGGTTATTCGGTGGTGGCTAGAGATGGCTGAAAACACCACCGGGCTAAGCCTGCTGTTGCAGGGGCAAGCTGTTACAGACGCGGTAGGCGTTTCGCAGCAATTAATGAATAATTCCACCACCAACCTCCGGCTTATTGTAAAAGAATGGGACGATAAGGTTTGCAAGCCGTTAATGGAAGATTTTTACGAGTGGGTACAGCTCTACGGCCCCGATGACGCGCAGGGAGACGCTGTTGTAGAGGCATTAGGATCCACTAGCCTAATTGTTAAGGAGTTGCAGCAGCAGGCGTTGTTGCAAATTTCGCAACAGGTGTTGCAACCTGTTTATGGCATTTCACCGAAGAAGTGGATGAGTATTTATTTGGAAGGGTTCCAAATTGACGCCGAAACACTGGCGATGACTGAGGAAGAACGGCAGCAATTAGAGGCAGCGGCTGCGCAACCCGATCCCAAAGTGTTGGCAGCGCAGATTGAAGCCCAAGCCGAAGTGTATAAGGCTGATTTGCGAAAGGAGGTTGATACTCTAAAGCTGGCGTTGGAAGCGCAGTTTAAGCGGTTGTCGTTGGAACAAGCACAGGCCGAAGCGCAGCTGCAAGCCGGAACGAAGATTGTTGAAAAGGAAATGGCCAACCAGCAAAAGCCGGCGGAAGGGACTGCAAAACCTGCCCCGGCGCCGAAAGAGCCAGAGCCTATTGACGTAGACGCAGCTCTTGCCACTTTGGGCTTGCAATGAAAGAAGCATTACTAAAAATCAATAACACCTGGTATATTGATGCTGTGCAATTTTTGCACGTTTTAAATGAACGTGCTAGGCTTGTCACAGAGCGCATTGCTGTTCCAGGTGTTGATTTACCTACCACTGAGGGTCTGCGGGGCCGGCGTGGTGAACTAACAACCCTGATTCAGCAACTAACGGAAACTATAAATGAACACTGACGAAAACATTGAAGGACTTGAAAACCCTGATGGCGGTAGCGTCTCTGGTGAGGTTACTCCAGAGGAAACGGCTGCTTACCTGCGAGATTTGACGGAAGACGACGTTTATTCCCGGCTGCAGCGAGTGCAGGAATTTCCTGACCACATTAACGGACTGGAGTCGAGGTTTAATGGAAATTTTGCACAGTTGCAGGAAAGGTTAACGGGATTAGAGAAGTCTCTTGGGTCAAGGACTGCCTTTGATAGTAGTAAGCTGCAAAAGGTTTTGCAGGATTACGACCCAAAGCTGGCGGAGGTTTTAATTCCAGCGCTTGCTGAGGCAATTAACGTCTCGCCGCTTGATGAAAACACCCTCCGCCCGCACCTGGATCCAATTTCAGCGAAGCTGACGGAGGCGTTCGGGCAGCAATTGGTGCTGTCACAATATCCCCCTGAGGTGCTGGAAGAAATAATCCCGCCGATTAAAGGTGGAAAGTTTGTGCCAGAGGGAGAGCGGCACAAGAATTTTATCGAATGGTATTCCCAACAGGGCTACCAAACCCAACAGTCACTATTGACTTTTGGCGCTCCTTACGTCAACGCACTTCGCAAGTTCGAGGCGTGGGAGCAGAGCAAAAAACAGGACAAGGCGAGAAGTGCTGGTAATAAGACTAATCGCTTGGCTCAGGGGCAAATCCCGACAAGCCAGACTCGACGTACTGGAGCAGCGGCAACGCCACAAGATGCGTTTCTGGCTGCGTTTGAAGAAATTGCCTCAGAGAGTAAATAAACATGGCCGGTCAATTATACGCAACGCAAGCTGGGCGTAACGAAAAATACAAGGGACGAATCTTGGCGAAAGCCCAGAAAAAGGAAATGCTTACCAAATTGGGTTCGATGGAGCCGTTTCCGCAGAATGTTTCGCAAACTATCGAGTGGATGCGGTTTTTGCCTTATGGCGGCGTCGATAATGAGTGGATGGCGGCGGGCGGAGATACTGCGTTTATTAACAAGCACCTGATCCAAGAGGGTGTTACTCCTTCGCCGGACTCGATTTCGTGGACGACGTTTTCAACTACGCTGCAAGAGATTGGTTGCTTGTATTCGTACAGCAACCGGCTGCGGTACTTGCACGAAGAGGGTGTGGAAATTCCTCGGGAGATGGAAGACCAAGCTGCGGCCAGGTTGGCGTTGTGCCGTGAGATGATGGTCTATGGTGAATTGAAATCCTGCACTAACCTGTTTTATGGTGGAACTGGTACTTCTGTTGGTACGGTAAACGGCCCGCCGACCAAGGTAATGTTTCAGAATATTTCCCGTGCGCTATTGGGAAAACATGCTACTACCGTAAACCAAATGCTGAAGTCTGGCCCGATGTACGGTATGCAATCTGTTAATGCCTCGTGGCCGGTTTACTGCCATACGGACATGGAAAAGACCTTTGAGAACATTAGCGGGTTTACCAAGGTGCAGGATTATGGTAGTAATGCGCTGCTGGACCCGGAGTTTGAAATTGGCGCTCTTGGGCGATTTCGGATTATTATTAATCCGCTTTTGACGTACCAGCCCGGAGCTGGTGCAGCGGTTGGTAGTGCTGTTGTTGGATTTACTCCGAAGGGTGGAACCAATATCGATGTGTACCCGCTAATTATCATCGGGCGCGGCATGGGTGGTGGTGACGCGTTTGGGCAGGTTCCGCTACGCGGATTTGATAGTGTTAAAGCGGATCACTTCCCGCCCAGCGAGCGTTCCAAGATTGATCCACTGGGACAACGGGGTTATGTTGCAGCCTGTACGTGGCAAGCCCAAGCTGTTTTGAATGACGCTTGGATGGCAGTTGCTTACGTCGGCACCGAGGCGTAATATCTGCAGGGGACTTCAAGGCATAGTTTTCAAGGCTGTGCCTTGCTTTTTACTCGATTAAAAGGTAATTTATAATGGCTAATTTGCTTAATCTTGCCAAATACAGCGACATTCAAGAGTGCCGTAAGTATGCTTATGGTACTCGCTCTGGCGTTCGCACGGCTGCTAACTTTACGATTAATTTGGGTTTTCGCCCGAACAAAATCGTTGTTGCTAACCTGACTACCCGCTCCAAAGCCGAGTATTATGTCGATCCGGTTCGAGTGACTGGAACTGATACCAAGGGACTGGACGCCGGAACTAATGCTAAAGGACTGCTAACGGTGGCTGCAGGTACTATGACTTACGCTGCGACGGGTATTGCCCTTACCGCAGACGGGATGGGCTTTACTGTTACTGTTGCTACGGCTTCGCTTGAGACGAACGATTGCGATACGGTTTGGGAAGCCTTTGGGTAAAGATATAAGTGCGTGCTTGCAATAATGCGGGTACGCACTAACTTTTGGCAATACGAAACTACTTTTCGATTTCGTCCATACAAATACTTAAAAAGAGATACTAATGTCCACCTACACGAAAAAAGTTGAAGACACAGACCCTCGACAAACGGGTAAGTATGAGCAACCAGAGGCAGACTCGCTTGTCTCTCCGGTCCAAGTTGTAACGAACGATTGCGATAAATATACTGCGGACCTGGCTTTTATGCATGAGCCAGTTGAGGTAATGGTACTACCTAATCATGATAAGCATGATACAACTAGGTTAGTTGACATATCAGTTAACGGAACAAGCTATTACCTGTTGCGTGGAGAATGGAAGGTTGTTCCCCGATTTGTATTGGAGATTCTTGTTAAGTCTAAAAAGGAAAGTTGGCAATTTGGGTATCGTAAAGCACCTGATGGTAGTACGTTTGAAACGTCCAACTCGTATAATGTGTTGCGTTATCCGCACCATTATAGAGATAAAAACCCCGCCGGTCAGGCGTGGTATGACTCAATTAAAGATACACGGAACTAACCAGTTATGACCGCCTTGGAGATGATTACTAAATTGCGGATTGCAATGGGTGATGACGTTGAGCCCTATGCTGTTCCGAGTAATACTATTTTCCAATGGTTGTCAGATGCGTATTTGCGAATCCAAATCGAGTTTGACCAATGGAAGTTTCTACACCAGCGGGGACTGATATTTACCACTACCGCCGGCGTAGCTGAGTATAACACGTTTAACATCAGAGAGATTAAGGGCAGCTCCGTGTTTTGCAAGAAATCAACGGAGCTGGCTCGTTACCCAATGTGTTTATATAGTTACGATGATTGGGTTAGAGAAGAGCAGGTAAACGCGCAGTCCTCTGGCCACCCGCTTTATCTTATATTACTCCCAAACGGCAATTATCGTGTAGAGCCTGATCCCACAGAGGCTTGGGAAATTTGGGGCGATATTTGGTACAACCCGATGGGTTTTACGGATTTGCAAGACTCACCAATATGGGACGAGACTTTTCACGATTTGGTGGTTTGGGAAGCGTTAAAGCTTGCTGCGTTAGAATGGCCTGATAATAAAAAAGCAGCAAGAATGCAAGCAAATTTAACAGTTAATTTGCCCTCGATGCGGAGGGCTTTTAACTATCGGTATTTGGAAACGAAAGGCAGTGCAGGGCCGCTAATGTGACTACGCAAGAGCTAATTGCTGCTGTTCGTGCCAGAATAGACGAGCAAGCTGACGTTTCGCTAATACCAACTGCGCTAATACTGGAACAGGCTTCGCTGGCACAAACAGAGTTTGCCCGCAGCACGCTGGCGCTTTATGACGTTTCTACTGCAACCGTAGCAGCGAATGATAGATGGTTGGCGTTGCCAAGTAACCTCTTTGTGTTAAAGACTGTTATTTTTAACGGGAAGCAATTGCGCCCAATTTCGGCGAGCGAGTTAGACTTTGGGTATTATTCTCTTGCAAACTCCACGTTATTAACGAGTGAGAATACTAATCGGTTTGGTGCGTGGCGAGAGGCGACGGGCACTCCAAAGTTTGTAGTAAATGACATGCACGCCAGCCAGGTAAGGTTTGTTCCGTATCCGTCTGTTAGTGGCGAAGTTAGTATAGAGGGTTATATTGTACCTCCAGATTTGTTTTTTGAGGAATCTGGTGCTAATCCTGAACTTACTGTTAATCCTCAAATTCCCGAGGTTTACCACGAAGTATTGCTGGCGGGGACGTTGTTAAGGCTGTTTATGCTGCTAGATATAGATATTTATAACCAGGGCAAAGCCCAACTATATAATGCACAGTGGATACAGGGTATTCAAGACGCACAAAACAATCTTCGCACCAGCTTACGCAGGCAAATTAGAATAATGGATTTGCCAATGGGATTTGCTTACGATTCAAGTGCAGTACAACTTAATGGCGCACAGCCAACTAAAGTGGCGCAATAATGAATATAAAGCTTTTATTAGACTTAATTGCTAAATACGAGTCAGAAAGTGCAATAGTTACGCAAGGTGTGAAAAGTGGTTATGACGTAGTGGTTAATCAGGCTTTTAAGTGGACCCCTCCGGATAAACCAATTACCACTATGACTATTAACGAGGTTTTGGATTGGCAGCTTAACGCCATTAAGGTGTATAAAATAAAAACTCGCACCCAAACTGGTTATAGTGCTGTAGGGCGGTATCAGATTGTATATCGTACACTAAAGGATTTAATTGGAGTAGCAGATTTAAAAAGGATTTTCAACGAGGAAACACAGGATGAATTAGCTTATACGCTATTGCGGCGAAGGGGTTTGGCGTCGTGGATTGCAGGTAAGATGAGTGACGATAGGTTTACAGATGCGCTTTCACAGGAATGGGCAAGTTTACCCTTTAATACGGGGTATTCGTATTATGCACAAGATAAGCACGGAAATAAATCGTTTGTTACTCGTGATGAAGTAATGAAAGTTTTGAATGAAGCTCGTAATTCTACTGAGGTGTAACATGAAATTTAAGAGTCTTTTGGCAGGTGTTTTTCTGGCGATTTTGTCGGGCGGGAGTTATGCGGCTGCGCTGACCGATACTTACGAGAACAGTATCATTGATTGGCTATTGCGAGCGCAGACGCTTACGCCGCCGGCTACTGGTTACATTGCGCTGTTTACTACTTGCCCGACCGACTCGACGGCTGGAACTGAGGTTACTGGCGGCTCTTACGCCCGCGTGTCTGTCGCCGCGTCGCTGGCGAACTGGGCAGGCACGCAATCGGCTGGCAGCACTACCGCGTCGAGTGGCACAGGTGGCACTACTAGCAATAATAACGCGATCACGTTTCCTGCCGCGACTGCTGACTGGGGCACTGTTAACTGCTTTGGTTATATGAGTGCGTCTAGCAGTGGAACGCTGCTTTTTTACGCTTCGTTAACTGCCGCCCGTAGCATTACTAATGGTAGTACCGCCAGCTTTGCGGCTGCGGCCCTTACTTTCCAGATCGACAACTAAGGTGCTGATTATGAAGCGCGTCATCGCCTTTATTCTGGGGCTGGCAATCTGTCTGCCCATCTTTGCTGCTAACTTGTCTGCCAGCGCAGGCAGCGGCGGTTCGTTCGTTATCGGGACATTGGCAGACGCCAACAACCCGGTGGAAATGGCACTCGCGCCGGAGTACACCCGGCTCGCAATAGTTCGGGCTCGCACTGCCAGTCGCTTGAGATACATTGCTAATTCCAAAGAGTCAAATGCTGATCCTATTAAAGCAGCAATTTTCGCAGCTATGCAAGTGCAGCAACTGGCTGACGAGGTTCGTAAAGAACTTGACGTACTTTCTACTCGTAAGCGGGTTGACATGAGTTTTTCTGCTTCGCTCGAGATGGCTCGTGCTACCTTGCGGCGGGCTGAAGGTATTTATGACTCGCAGTTGGGGAGTAAATAACATGACTATTGACCAAGCGTTGCAGTTGATTGCTGCATTAATACAGGCTGTGATTAAGGCAATTGAAACGGGCGAGCCAAATGTCGATTTGCTATCTGCGTTGCAATATGCCGACGATGCAGCTCGTGCCGATCTAGAGCAAGCTCTCGAAATTGCTAAAGAAGTTGTCGGCTAAGACAGCCATAGAGTAATTAACAATGCCAACTACCCACGTTATTGCAGACCTTGTTCGACAGATAACCACTACTACAGGGACAGGCACGCTGTCGATGGGATCAATTCCTGCTGGCTGCCAGGGGGTAGTGGCCGGTGTTGGGGATGGTAAGAAAGCCCGCTTTAAGTTAGCAGCTAGTGATGGTAGTTGGCAGGTATTCGAGGGTACTGTTACAGATGGATCTCCAGATACGGTAAGTCGAGATACGACTTATGCTAATAGCTTGGGAACTACTGCTAATATTTCGTTACCAGCCGGAACTCATACGCTTGATCTGGCGTTTGACGCAAAGTCAGGAAATGAAGTTACGCCACGCTTATTAACATCCGGTAATGGAGTTACACTAGCGGGAAATACATTAACGATTGACTGCATGGGCTCGTGTAGCGTATTTGCAATATTGTCGTTGACTGCGAATATTACCAGCGTTGTATTACAAAATGTGCCAGAGCGTTGCTCTTTGTATCTTGAGGTTACGCAGTCGGGCGGACCTTATACCTTTGCTCAGGCTGCTTGGCCGTCGGGTACGGTATTGGATGGTACTTATAATCTTTACACTGATTCAACCAAGAGCCGTTTCTGGTGGACAACCACCAATTCAGGGACGGCCTCGGTTTTAGAGTGTAATGCACCTAGTGTAGACTCGCTACCTAGAACTGCTGAGGTTGTCACTGTTACGGGTAATACAAGTATAGATAGTACTTATAACGGTAAAATAATTGATTGCAATAGCGGCTCATCTATCACATTGACGCTTGCAGATGCATTAACGGCTGGATTTCAGTGTTATGCCCTGCGAAGGGGTGCTGGAGCAGTTGCTTTTGCTCGCCAAACCAGTGGCACTTTAAACGGAGCAGCCTCTAATATTTCAATATCAGCACAATGGAGGGCAGCATTCGTGTTTGCCTATGGTACTGGCACCTTTGCCGTGGACGCCGGCTAATGATGCGCTGTGGCCGAGGGTCTAAAGCTGGAAATTTATCTTCAATATCACCATCAATAAGTCCATCATTGAGTGCCTCTATTTCGCCTAGTTTAAGTCCGTCAGCGTCGTTATCTCCGTCTTTGAGTCCTTCTATTTCGCCGTCGGTCTCGGCGTCAGTTTCACCGTCAGCTTCGTTGTCACCATCGAGATCGCCTTCATTGTCACCATCTATAAGCCCATCTATATCAGCGTCACTGTCTTCATCGGTAAGCCCGTCGGCTTCATTCTCGCCTTCTAGGTCTCCATCACTGAGCCCGTCTCTATCAGCTTCACTAAGTCCGTCATTAAGTGCGTCACTGTCTCCATCGTTATCATCATCGGTTAGCCCTTCTGCTTCTTTGTCACCCTCCAGATCACCTTCTATGTCGCCTTCGTTTAGCCCATCACTCTCGGCATCTTTGAGTCCGTCTATTAGCCCGTCAACAGCCGCTGGTGGGCCAACGTTTGTCGCGCAGTACGCGACAGTGTTCAACAATAGCACATCGCCAAAAACGGCGATGAGCGCGATCGCGATCGATTCCGGCGATGTGCTGGTGGCAGTGGCGGCGAACGAGAGTACCTTATCAGTATCGATCACCGAAAATGGCGCTTCGACCGCTACGCTCCAGCGATCCAGCACGGCCACCGATTATGCTGCGGCGTTCGGGTGGGCTTACGTTGCGCCGGTCGCCGAGACTATCACGGTTTCGTTTTCGGCAAGCGGCGGCTATTTTGGTGGGAATGTAGTGAGGTTCTCCGGATCGAATGGCGTTGGAGCTAGCAACGTCGCGAACGGCGCCAGCGGGAGCCCGTCTGTTTCTCTAACGACCACGCAGGCCAATTCGGCGATTGTCGTAATTGTTTCTGACTGGAATGCGGGTTCTGGAACGCAGACATTTACCAACAATTTTTCCGGAACTCCGACCGCGCTGACCGATTATCCGGGCGACGGGGCGCGTTACGGTGTCGCTATCGCCTATTTCCCGGACGCCGGGGCTGTTGGGTCGAAAACGGTCGGCATGTCAGCTCCGACAGGCCAGAAATGGACGATCATCGCCATCGAAGTGAAGGGGGCCAGTTGATTTCACGAATTGTCGGTCTCGTGCTTTTGTCGGCCTGCGCTTTTGCGAACGCCGCGCTGCTGCAAAAAGCCAACCTCGTCTACAAGGGCACATTCACGATTCCGTCGAGTGCGACGTGCGTCGGAGGGTCGCAGGGCATGGACGCCGCAGCGGGTGGCGGTATGGGGATCAACCCCGTAAGCGGCACGTCTCTGTTTATCGGCGGACACCCATACGATCAGTGCTACGCCGAGATTTCGATACCGACCGCTTGCAGGAACGGTAATCAGGCATGCTCCGGAACCGCGAGTTACGTGCAACCGCTTCGCGATGCCGGGTTGACCGGCAGCATCGGCGGCGAGGGGTCGATCAGAGAAGGTGGCGTGTACATCTATAACAGCAAAATGTACAACACCCTGTACACGTTTTATTCGACAACTTCGCCATCTCAGGCATCATCTCATTTTCGTCGTCCGGTTTTGCTCACGTCGGCAAAAGAAGCGGGTCCGGTCAATCTCGGTGGACCGACCGACCCAGCTTTTCTGTCCGGTTACATGGGTGACGTTTCTGCGCCGTGGCAGGCCGCGTTCGGCGGGCCATCGCTGACGGGCCAGTGCTGTCTTTCCATTATCTCCAGAACGTCGAGCGGCCCTGCTGCATTTGTCTGGAATCCGGAGGCGATGGGCAGTCCCGCAGCGGTCCCGCTGCTGTATTACCCGCTCGATCACTCGACGCTCGGCGTCCTTAGCGGACCCGTCAATCCGGCGTTCAACGGCTCGACCATTATCAAAGCCGTGTTCATGCCAGACGGAACCGACACGGTGGCGTTTGTCGGCCAAACCGGCACGGGTCTGAATTGCTACAAAGAAGATTGTCCGCCCATTGGTGTCGAAGACAACGGGGGCTGGAATAACCAGCGTCACGAGTATTATTTGTGGCTGTACGACGCCGCCGATCTGGCGGCGGTGAAAGCGGGAACAAAGCAGCCGTGGGAGCCGGTCCCCTACGCTCAATTCACGCTGAGCGACACGATAGGCGATGCAGCGGCCGTGTGGAATGTCGGGGCCGCGTACAACCCGGCGACGGAAATGCTCTACGTCGGGCGGTTTTGCCCGAACTGGCCGACCGATTGCAGGCCGAGCATCGCCGCGTATAGCATCGAAGGTCTTGGCGTCACGACCTACACCGTCACTCCCTCCGCTGGAGCCAACGGCACGATCAGTCCGAACACCACGCAAACGGTCAATAGCGGCTCTACGACCACGTTTACGGTCACGCCGAGCAGTGGTTATACGGCCAGCGTCGGCGGAACCTGTGGCGGAAGCCTTGTCGGCACCACTTACACCACGAATGCCATTACGGCGAATTGCACGGTTTCAACTACTTTCGCCGACACCACCGCCCCCACGACGCCGACTAATCTGGACGCGAGAAGTGACTCCACATCGACCGTCGATTTGTCTTGGGTCGCCAGCACCGACGCCGTTGGCGTAACTTCATACAGAGTCGATTACTGCTCGGGTTATAACTGTTCGTCCTGGGCGACGCTCGGCACATCGGCGACAAACTCATATACCCATACAGGCATCACGCCAGCGACAAACCCGACCATTTACCGCTACCGAGTATACGCGCTGGATGCCGCCAACAATTTGTCAGGCGCAGCGACTAGTATATATTTTAATGCCGTTCCGACTATTCCTGCGTTTCCCGGCGCGGAAGGAGGAGGAGCGGCCTCGAAGGGAGGCCGCGGCGGTACGGTTTACCACGTCACCAGTCTGGACGGAGGCACTGGGGCCGGAACATTGCGCGCCTGCGTCGCGGCGAGCGGCCCACGAACTTGCGTTTTCGATGTGGCGGGCAATATCGAACTGACCGGCAATATCAACATTTCTCTGCCATACATCACGATAGCGGGGCACACCGCCCCCGGTGGTGGCATTACGATCTCTGGCAAGAACTCGACTCAGGTATCGCTCACCGTCCGTACGCACAACGTGACGATCAGGGGTATTCGAATCCGCAAGGGCTATAATAGCGGAACGCCAGACCAGGACGGAGATTCTGTCAACGTGCTGAGCGCGTCGGCAACGGCGAGTCCTGTCGGGCCGGTCATTTTTGATCACGTCTCGATTTCGTGGGGGCAAGACGAGAACGCCGGGGCATGGGCGCTGACTACGAGAGCGCCGAAGAACATCACGTACCAGTGGGTGATGATGTACGAGCCACTGCTGGCTCACCCGGTCAACTTTATGACCGGGGCGTACAATAATGCTACCGCCGAGCGGATGACAGACATTGACGTGCATCACTCGATTTTTGCGAATAGCTCGCACCGTAATCCACTCATCAAAAACAAGACGTTTAGGTTAGTAAACAATTTGATTTATAATTGGGGTGATTGGGCTTCTGCTATAGAAGGAACAGTTCAGGCAGACTTAATCGGCAATAGATACAAAACAGGACCGTTATATCAAACGATTAGCTCGAAAGCCTACGAGATTCAGTTAAATCCTACTGGAGACGCAAGTACGCCGACGCTGGGTAGCCCATCGCTATACGTAATAGGTAATGTTGGGTTGCACAACGCAGATCCGCTGGCCGACAACTGGGGAATGACTCGGTTGATCGACATTCCGATCAATGCCGGTGTCGAACTGGGGCCGCTCAGCGAGAGCTACCGCCGGTTCACGCCGCTGTCCGCGCTGCCATTCCCGATCACGGCGCAAGATGTGTGGACCGCCGAAACTATCGTTCTCGCTGGAGCTGGCGCGAGCAGGAGGCTCGATTGCTCCGGGAATTGGGTCAGCAATCGCGATTCGGCAGACGCGAGAGTAGTCGTGGAGTACACTGCGGGCAACGCCGGAATCATCCCTGCAAACGAAGACGCCGTGGGCGGATACCCCACGCTCGCCACCGGGACGGCCTGCGCCGATGGCGACGGCGACGGGATGCCGGACACCTGGGAAACAGCAAATGGATTAAATGCCTCTAGTGCCTCCGATGGGCCTACGTTACACGCTAGTGGTTATAGTAATTTAGAGATGTACCTAGCCGGGTCTAGCTCTGAAACAACTCCGGTATTATCCAATCTTTTGCCTACATCTAATTTGGCACGGACAGCAACTTCAGCAACTTTGCAAGCTACCACTGACCAAACCGCGACGTGTCGTTATGCTCTAGGTAGTGGTACACCCTATGCGGGTATGACACCGTTTACTAATACTGCGAACACGGCACACAGTAGCAGCGTCTCAGTCGTGGCCGGTGGTGTTTATCAATATTGTGTCCGCTGTATGGGAACCTCATTAGTTTCCGACGAGTCTTGTACTCGTTTTGCAGTTGATCCTAACCCTAAAAAGCGAGTCCTACACTAATGTTTTCCGGTGGGCCGTTTTCTTATTATCCATTTTCGTTCTTAGACTCAACGCTGTTACCGTCGGCTTCTCCGTCGGTTAGCCCTTCTGCTTCACTAAGCCCATCAATCTCGGTGTCGATTAGTCCTTCAGCTAGTCCGTCGATTTCACCGTCTATAAGTTCGTCGATTTCACCTTCGCTATCGGCCTCAATTTCGCCGTCGTTATCTTCGTCAGTAAGCCCTTCGGCCTCGCTTAGTCCTTCGCGCTCACCGTCTATTAGCCCATCATTAAGTGCGTCTTTGTCGCCATCGTTATCGCCTTCGGTAAGTCCATCGGCGTCATTATCACCCTCAACACCGCCGATTGGTTCTAGTATTTCTCCGTCTTTATCTCCGTCACGCAGCCCGTCTGCATCACCCTCTCAATCTCCGTCTGCTTCGATTTCACCTTCGGTAAGTCCCTCGGCTTCGTTGTCTCCTTCGAGATCGCCATCTATAAGCCCGTCAGCGAGTCCTTCATTATCTCCATCTGCTAGCCCGTCTATAAGCGCGTCGTCGTCTCCGTCGATTAGTCCATCGGCGTCGCTGAGTCCTTCTGCTTCGCCGTCGTTGTCAGCTTCGTTATCGCCATCAGTATCTCCGTCGGCATCTTTATCTCCGTCTCTATCAGCTTCGATTTCACCATCACGTAGTCCTTCGGCTTCTCCGTCATTGTCACCGTCAACACCGCCGACGAGTTTTTCGCCATCGGCCTCACCTTCTATTAGTCCGTCAGCAAGTGCCTCTATAAGTCCGTCTGTAAGCCTTTCTATTTCTCCGTCGCTTTCTGCATCTGCTTCTCCGTCGTTTAGTCCTTCGGTTTCGCCCTCGGCATCGCTAAGTCCGTCTATAAGCCCTTCGGTTTCATCGTCTGCTAGTCCGTCGGCGTCTTTAAGTCCTTCAGCGTCACAGTCGTTATCGCCGTCTGCTTCTCCATCGTTGTCCCCGTCGGCGTCTTTGTCGCCGTCGGCTAGCCCGTCCGTTTCGCCATCAGCATCTTTTTCACCATCGGCATCGCCAAGTACACCTCCTATAGTATATACTGGACGATTGATTTTGGTAGATAAAAGCGAGAGGCTGATTTCTATTGTTGACAACAAACGCTTAATTTCTGTGTGAGGTTTTATCATGGCCTACAGACACAATAATAGAGATGTAGTTATATGTTACTCCGACCCAATTGACCCTGATTCTACGGATTGGGTTTTCTTTTCCTATCAAAATTGGAAACGGCCTTTTGAGACTATTACTGAAAATAAGGCTCTTATCACAGGCGGAACTGTTGTTACAGATAGTGTATTTATCGGAGATGTGGTGGATAGCCTAGGCAACATATACACTGATACATATGGCGTGGAGTTTTCAGTTACAGCAGGAGCAACGCAGGTTGCAATTACACATCGCGTAGACAGTAGTGTAAGTGGCTCGCCAAATTTAGGCCGCACTCATATTGACCATACCGCCATTATCCAAGTTAAGCCACTCTAATGTCACTCGTATCTGTTATTATTCCATCCTACAAAGACCCTTTTTTGTTTAAAACCATCCAGTCGTTACTGGATGGGGCGAAAGGGGAAGTAGAGATTATTTCGGTGCTTGATGGGTACTGGCCAGATAAAGTGTATCTTGACTCTCGTGTTAAGTATTTACATCTTGGTACTAATAGGGGAATGCGTCGTGCCATAAATACGGGAATAACTGTGGCTAAAGGTAGTTATCTCATGCGTTCTGACGAACATTGTATGTTCGCCGACGGCTGGGATATTGAAATGGTGGCGGCTTGCGAGGAAAACGCTATCGTAACCCCACGCAGGTATTTCCTTGATCCAGTTAAATGGGAACGAATGGACCTGGCACCCTGGGATTACGAGCGGTTAGAGATTCGCGACGGAATTAAATTCGAGGGCCGGCACTGGCGACAACGAGAAAAAGAGCGAGACCATATTGGCGTTGATGAAACCATGTCGATGCAGGGCTCATGCTGGATGATGAGGCGGGCGTGGTGGGACAAGGTAATTGGTGAATTAGATCACGAAAACTACGGCCCTCACATTCAAGACAGTCATGAGATGGTTTTCAAAACATGGCAGGCGGGCGGAGTATTGCTGGTAACAAAGCGGACCTGGTTCGCGCATAAACACGTTTCATTCCCAAGAACGCATAACCAGGGTACTCAAGAAAACCCAGCACGATGTGACGATGGTTATGCTCACGCACTGAAAATGTGGAAACCCTATTACGAAGAAGTGGTAAGGCCAAAATGGTTCGGCTTAGTGTAATTATCCCTACGGTAAACGACCCGGCCCTCGCTAACACGGTACGTGAGGTGTTGGAAAATAGCCGAACTAACCCGGAAATAATCGTCATGGCTGATGCTGTAGACGTGGATATTCCTGGTGTTCGTGTAGTAAAGAATGAGACTCGATTAGGCTTGCGGGGCAATGTTAACAAAGGAATGGAGCTGGCGAGTGGTGAGTGGCTAGTAAAACTCGACGAGCATTGTATGCTGTCATATGGATGGGATGAGATACTGCTAGAGTTTGCACAAAAGAATTGGGTTACAGTCCCACGTCGTTATCAGCTAGACCCGGTGAAGTGGTGTATTTACGAGGGGGATAAAGAGCCGATTGACTACGAGCGGCTCGAGATTAATAACCCAGATAAGATCGGAGGGGTAACGTGGCGGTCTAGGAGAAAAGAACGAGCTGATGTTCTTTTAGACGAAACAATGGTTATCCAGGGATCGTTTTATCTGCTGCATCGAGAACATTGGAATCGAATTGCACCATTAGATGAAACCAACTACGGCTCGTTTACTCAAGAGGGGATTGAGATTGCATTAAAAACGTGGCTGGGTGGTGGAAAAGTAATGGTTAATAAAGCTGCTTGGTACGCTCATAAGCACCGTACCTTTGGCCGCGTAGTCTCTCCGAAGGGCACAGATATAAAGCGGGGCAACGCTTACAGCAAAGACTATTGGCTTAATAACCGTTGGACGGAACGAAAGTATGATTTGGCTTGGTTAATGCAAAGGTTTAATTTGCCATGTCAATAGGGATTATTTACTATACATCGAATCGGCTAAAGGCTGAAATTAAGGCTGGTTGTTGGAAACAGATAGAGCAATCCGGGCTACCTATAACAGTTAATGACAAAGTGGTAGGAGCTATCGGGGCGCTGTCGATGTTTAATCAGATTTTAGATTGCTTAGAGCGGTCTAAAGAAGATTATGTTTTCTTTTGCGAACATGATATTCTATATCATCCGTCACATTTTAAGTTCATGCCGCCACAGGATAATACTTTTTATTATAACATAAATGTTTGGCGCTGGGATTATTATTCTAACAAGGTTATTACCTACGACCAAATTGCTTCGGTATCTGGACTGTGTGTTAATAGAGAACTGGCTGTAGAGTTTTATCGAAAGAGGCTAAAGATAATTGCAGAACGTGGCTATGCGGCAATACCAACATTCGGCAATCCAGCTTGGGCACGCTCGATGGGGTATGAGCCAGGTAAGTTCAATAAGGAGGGTGAAAGAGCGAAGAAAGAAGAATGGCGCTCGGAATACCCGAATATCGACATTCGGCATACTAGGGCAATGACTATCCCAAAGATGAACATTGCTGACTTTAAGCGAGTACCGAGTAATTGGAAAGAAGATGTGCTCGAGAATTTGCCTGGATGGAATAAACCCTGGGAACTTGTAAAATGAAAAACAGAACAGAGCTGGCAAAAGAATTTGCATATCGTGGATATACAAAAGGCGCTGAAATTGGCGTCTACGTGGGTTATTACTCAAGGGTGTTGCTTGATACTATACCGAATCTTAAATTGCTTTGTGTGGATTCATGGGCTAAAAGAACTTGGCGAGAGCGAGCATTGCCGCTGGCTAAAGAGACGCTTCTTCGCTACGCTAATGTAAGAATTATTCGTGGCAATAGCGTTGACGTTGCAAAAACCATTGAAGACAACTCACTTGACTTCGTTTTTATCGACGCCGACCATTCGTATGAGGCAGTTAAAGCGGATTTACTGGCATGGGTGCCTAAAGTGAGAAGTGGTGGAATTGTATCTGGGCATGACTATTACGAGTCGCGTAGTGGAAAGCTAGGCGTGATTCCTGCTGTAAACGAGTACGTAGAGGAAAACGGTTATATTTTGTGGCTGACTGAATGGGATAAAGAAAACCCAGTTCGAGATGATCGTCAACCTTCATGGTATTTTGAAAAATAATGGACCTCTCAATTTTAATTCCGGCACGCAATGAGATGTTCTTAAAGAACACTATCGAGGACGCCCTTAAAAATAGCCATGCCGACACCGAGATTATTGCAGTATTGGATGGCGAGTGGGCTAAGCCAGAAATACCTCAAAATCCAAGAGTTAATGTGTTTCATACTGGTAGTGTGGTTGGAATGAGGGCTGCAACGAATTATGCGGCTCGCCTGGCTTCTGGTCGTTACTTCATGAAAGTGGATGCACATTGCGCCTTTGACGAGGGATTTGACCAGAAAATGCTGGAGTTCCATGCCAAAGTTGGTGACAATGTTACCAGCACACCTATTATGCGAAACCTGTGGGCGTTCGATTGGAAATGCCATAACTGCGGATTTAAACAATACCAGGGACCAACACCGGGTGAGTGTAAACAATGCGGCTGCTCGACAAAGTGGAAGCGAAAAATGATATGGCAGGGAAAGCCTAACCCACAAAGCTGGGCGTATTGTTTTGACGCAGAGCCGCACTTTCAGTATTTTGAGGAATACAAGAAACGTCCCTCTACAAAAGAAATGCGAGATGAACTAGGGTATACCGAAAGCATGAGCCTACAGGGTAGTTGCTTTATGTGTTCACGAGAAGATTATTGGCGGCTTAATCTCAGTGATGAAACGCTGGGTAACTGGGGAAACCAGGGAATTGAGGTAGCAGCCAAAACGTGGTTGTCGGGCGGGCGAGTATTTATTAACCATGCTACCTGGTACGCGCATATGTTTCGTACACAGGGCGGGGATTTTAGTTTTCCATACGCGCTTAATGGCGTGCAAACTACCAAGCGAAATGTTAAGAAGTTAATCTGGGAGAATGGGTTTAACGAGCAACGCTATCCTGTATCTTGGCTAATTGAGAAATTTTGGCCGGTTCCAGGGTGGACGCAAGAGCAGCTACAAGTGTTAAAGCAAAACGAGCATAAGCCTAATGTGTAGTCTTAACACGCTCCTTGTGGGAGCCTTTATCAAGCAGCCGGTAACGGTTTAATTGTGACCATGAGGGGCGTTTTATGAAAATACCAAAGGCAGTTTTAGAGACTAACGAACAGCTTAAAGAAGTTTTAAAAGACTGGTCATGGGGTGACAATGAAGAGCATCGGCGGTTATTGGTACGCTGCCGAGCCGCAATGGGATGGTTACTTGACAATGTTGACTTAATAAAAATTGATACAGGAGTAGAATTTGATGGCTGACCTTACTGGTATTGGTAGTCTCTTTGAGTTTGGCACAGCAATTATTAACCGAATTTGGCCGGACGCCCAAGAGGCGGAAAAGGCTAAGCTTGCGGTGTTGCTGGCTGAAATCGACGCCGCGCACCGCGAGCGAGTGGCACAGATTGAAACCAACACGGCGCAAGCGCAAAATGCTAACCTGTTCGTGTCTGGCGCTCGGCCAGCATTGTTGTGGTGCTGCGTGCTGATTTTCTTTTACTCATATATTGTTTATCCAACTGCTGTGTTTATCGTAGCGCTGTGTGACGCAAGCCTTGTTGTGCCTCGGCTGGCATTGGATGAGGAAGTTTGGAATTTAATCTTTGGCTTACTAGGTCTCGGTCTTATCGGTGCGCGCAGCGTCGAGAAGATCAAAGGCGTGGCGAAATGAGCGATGAATTCGAAAGACGACGTGGTTATGCGGAATTTGAGCGGGCTTTCTCTGAGCTGGCTGAGTCAGTAAAGGAACAAGGCCGACAGATGCACCAACATGATCGTGACATTGCCGTACTACAAGCGAAAGCTAATGCCAGTGCCGAACGAACTACAGCCGTAGAGGCTGCTATCAAAACACTACATGAGAAAATTGACGAGTTGTCGGAGTGCTTTACTCGTAAGTTAGATGCACTTGTCGATAATTTGGCTGCGCATACGAAGCAAGAGGACAAGGATCGAATTAAGCTGTTATTGGCCGTTGTAGCAACACTAGCTACCGGACTGGCATCGTTAGTATTTGAGGTGTTAAGACGTGGCTGAGTCTATATTTCCGCTTATTACTGGTTTTAAAGGGCTTAATAATAAGCTTGACCCAACAGCCGCCGGGCCGCAATGGCTGTTACAAGCTGAGAATGTACTGTGTGACAATGGAAATTATCTAACCCGTCGGCCTGGGTATGCTTCGTTTTTTGTAAATGTAGTTGATATGTTTGGCACGCTGGATGAGCGGCTTTTTGTAGTTACCTCTACTAACGCTTTGTATGAGGTTTACTCAGACGGCAGCTACCGCCAGCGTGCAACTGGATTTGTGGGCGGGCCGTTTCAGTGGGCGGAGTTGGGTTATGCTGTCTTTGCAATGTCTGAGACAGCGGCGTGGTGTATTTATCCTGATCGGGTTGTAACGTGGGGTATTTCAACGCTGCCCTCGCCGACTGTGGGCGTGTCTGCTGGAACTTTTGCCGCAGGTACTTATTTAATTGCGGCGGTTTTAGTGGCCCCTGATGGGAGGTTGGGCGGAAGTGTTGGAGTTGCTGTGCTGGAGTTGAACGGCTCGCAGGGAATTGTTGCGCACTCTCCGCCGGTAGCTGGGTATAGTACATATTTGTATTTAAGCACGCCAGATGGTACAGAATTATATCAGGCTGCTACCATGCCAGGGGATGGACTTATTACCATTTCCGCCCCGGTTGCAGAAGGCCCGCGTTTAGAAACCTTGCACTGTTATCCTCCACCGAAAGGGAGCTGTATCTCACGACATGGAAATAGGATGGTTGTTGCAGTGTGGGAACCAGAGTATGATCGGACGGTTTTATACTGGAGTAAACCTGACGCGCCACATTGGTTTGAATTAGATAAGGATTATGCCATATTAGCTGGACGGCCAGCAGTACTCGCACCAGTGCTAAATGATTTGTTCGTTGGCACTGATAAGGCGTTGCATTCAGTGGATGCAGGTGGAAATATACTGGGGCTGACTGGGTTTGGCGCAATTCCTAATACCCTTGTGCATTTGGATGACGAGCGGATAGTGTTTTGGACTGACCGAGGACTAGCTACTTACCCGCAGTTAACGCTGTTAACCGATCAAGCGTTATCGCCTGATAACCGTACTCTGGCGACGGCGGGCGTGTTCGACTATGCTGGATCGAGGTATGCTGTTGCTACTATGAGGGGTAATGTTAGGCAGAAAGCGCAACGGCAGCCATTTATACCATTAAGCGTAGTTACGAGTGTGCCGATTGCTGCGAATGCTAAAGTAGTATCCAGTACTACTGGGGCTTTATCTCCATGATAGAATGGATTACGCTACAGGGAGAAGGACCAGCTATTGCAAAATGGCTGGCCTGGGCGCGTAAGCAAGCGAGGCAGATGCAAGAGAATGATGCTAGCCCTGTAAAACGGGTGCGGATGCCCGATGGCACGCTTGTATTGATAGAGATTAGAGATGACGAGGCGTTTATTAGGGTTGTTGGCGGGATGGCTGGTAGTTATCAGTTCATTGGGTCGCTGGATTATTTGTATAAGACTTTTGATGATGATAATCTGCCAGCAGGAACAAGATATTTACCGTTGGTTTACGCAGTCCATGCACAAGTTAAAGGGGGGAACTGGACAGCAACTCCATTAATTTCAAGCGGTGAGCCTTCAAGTGGGGATTTGTTGTGGTTTTATGACGCTGATCCGCGAAATACGGATAGCAGGTTAATATTAAACCCCGCTCACCAGTGGGATGGCAATGGAATACGACAATGGTACGGACCAACTGAGGCGTTGCCAAAGAAAAACACGCCCTGGTTACTAACGCAATGGAACCAATCACATCCCTGTAATGCGTTAGGGCGATTCACAGGAGGTAGCTCTGCTTATTGGTTCACCCAGGACATGGGGTTTGATTTTGGGCCTACGTTTTTTGGTGGAGATGGACTGATAGGGGTTAATAAATCTCCTGACTCCGACTGGTATTGCCAAGCAGCACTACACACAACGTCTGACCGAAATTTCATTATAATGGTGGACGTTAATAGTAAGTTTTACTGTTATCCTACGGATGGATATGGAGAGGAATTTATCTCAGGCGGAGCGGAGTGGCCAGGAGAAAAGGCTAATGTACCACTGGATTTAACTCAAAGCCAGGTATGTCCCTGGCCGGCGTGGGTTACAACAGGGAACTTGGGCGTAGCTGCAATCGAAGAACCTGTTAGCGAAGCCGAGCAGCGTAAGCGATTTCGCCCGATGTGGGTATTTAATCAAGCCGGAACAAAAGCTGCCTGTATTACGGCACATCGAGATTCAGCTTGGGGAGATTCTTACTTTACTTCATCGATGTATTCGGGTAATGGGGCTACGCTGGTAAACGAGTTACAAGAGGATTATCCGGGGCTGGTTGAGGTATTGTTTACTGTAGAGGTAACTGGGCCGAATTTGGCAGACTTCACTTTCTCTGTTAGTTTAGAACAGGATATTTACTCTAAAGAGGATTTGCGTTGCCCTGTGGCTGTCGGGTATGCGCTTCGGCCAATGAGTGACGTTGGGTTTTTTGTAGAGCTTGACGATTTACTAATGTTGGAATATGAGCATTATACTGATATTCCAGCAATGGCTGTTATTGCGGACTATCCAGATGATCCTGGGCCACCTACATTGTATCAACCCCGTCGGCCTAATAGAGCGACTGTTGCCAGCGTCAAACGTGATAACGGTGGGGCCTGGACGGAGGTAAAACGTTGGCTCGCCTATTATGCCTGCTATCCAGTCGAGGATCACGGTGACCCGGAACCACGTAGGTTCTCACCGATTATTACTGATTTTGAGGGTGTTCCAGATGAAAGTGATTACTTCTGGAATCACTTTGTTTATATCGCTCAAATTATGGCGATGGATGTGTCCAGCCTGTCGTTCTGCGTGACGGCAACGGTCTGGACTATGGGTACTGTACCTCGTTCGGGTCTCGATAATTACGCGGCGGAAGCTCAGGTTATATCTACTACAGCTTTCGGTATAGAACGGGATCGGCGTAGTATTGGTCATCCGTTGCTGAAAGATGCAGCGTCGGCGATGTACGATCTGACGCATCCATATCCTGATATTGCGAGCATGACCCGGTTTCATCTGAATGCGACAGCTAGCTATTCGCAGTACACGACCGGATTCGCGGCGGGCAGCACACATGAGTACGCCACCTTGACAGTCACATTGGGTGATAGCAGCGACCCACTAGTGAACGTGATTCAGGATGCTAGCGAGTCGATGTTAGCTTATCCGGCGGTAACTGGCTGCTCTTTATTTACAGATTACG